>Ga0326727_10011375_pt1 | contig 20737 bp, 15 predicted proteins | sample MB2enrmetagenome_FD_207643 | JGI IMG/M metagenome (GOLD analysis project Ga0326727, IMG submission 207643) | Lab enriched peat soil microbial communities from McLean, Ithaca, NY, United States - MB29MY | ecosystem: Environmental > Terrestrial > Soil > Wetlands > Peat | place: USA: New York...
CCGCCAACGGCGACAAGTCGATCGGCAAGATGATCGCCGAGGCGATGCAGAAGGTCGGCAACGAGGGCGTCATCACCGTCGAAGAGGCCAAGAGCCTCGAGACCGAGCTCGACGTGGTCGAAGGCATGCAGTTCGACCGCGGCTATCTCTCGCCCTACTTCATCACCAACGCCGAGAAGATGTTGGCCGAGCTGGAGGACCCCTACATCCTCATCCACGAGAAGAAGCTCTCCGGCCTGCAGGCGATGCTGCCGCTGCTCGAGGCGGTGGTGCAGACCGGCAAGCCGCTGCTGATCGTCGCCGAGGACGTCGAGGGCGAGGCGCTCGCCACGCTGGTGGTCAACAAGCTGCGCGGCGGCCTGAAGGTCGCGGCGGTGAAGGCGCCCGGCTTCGGCGATCGCCGCAAGGCAATGCTCGAGGACATCGCCATCCTCACCGGCGGCCAGATGATCGCCGAGGATCTCGGCGTCAAGCTCGAGAACGTCACGCTCGACATGCTCGGCAAGGCCAAGAAGGTGCGCATCGAGAAGGAGAACACGACGATCGTCGAAGGCGCCGGCAAGAAGTCCGACATCGACGGCCGCATCGCGCAGATCAAGTCGCAGATCGAGGAGACGACCTCGGACTACGACAAGGAGAAGCTTCAGGAGCGTCTGGCGAAGCTCGCCGGCGGCGTGGCGGTGATCCGGGTCGGCGGGGCGACCGAGGTCGAGGTGAAGGAGAAGAAGGACCGCGTCGACGACGCGCTGCACGCGACCCGCGCCGCGGTCGAGGAAGGCATCCTGCCGGGCGGCGGCGTGCCGCTGTTGCGCGCCGCCAAAGCGCTCGACGGCGTCAAGTGGGAGAACGACGACCAGCGCGCGGGGGTCGAGATCGTACGGCGCGCCATCCAGCAGCCGGCGCGGCAGATCGCCGAAAACGCCGGCGTCGACGCCTCGATCATCGTCGGCAAGATCCTCGACAAGGCGGACTACGCCTTCGGCTACGACGCGCAAGCGGGCGAGTACGGCGATCTCTTCGCCTTCGGCGTGATCGACCCGACCAAGGTGGTGCGCGCGGCGCTGCAAGGCGCCGCCTCGATCGCCGGCCTCTTGATCACCACCGAGGCGATGGTGGCCGAGAAGCCGAAGAAGGAGAGCGCCGCCCCGGCCATGCCGCCGGGCGGAATGGACTACTGAGGGCTCGCCTCAGCCACAAGCGACGGCGCCCGCCGGCGACGGCGGGCGCTTGGCGTTTCGGGCCCGCGCGACATCGCCAAGGAGGCGCGCGCTTCGCGCCTCAAGCGGTCCACGGATCAATCACCGTAAGTCCGGCGGCGCGGAACGGCGCGCCGTCGTGCGTCGCCACGGCGAAGCCGCGCGCCGCGGCGGTCGCGGCGATCTGCCCGTCTGCGACCGAAATCGCCACGCCGCGCTTGCGCGCGCGGGCGACGACGGCGGCGTAGGCGCGCGCCGAGGCGAGATCGAAGGGCAGGATGCGCTCGGCGAACAGCGCGATCACGCGCCCCGCGATCAGCTCGCCCAACGCCGCGCGCCGCTTGCCGAGCGGCAGGACCTCGACGCCCAGCAGCAGCTCGGCGACGCTGACAGCGGAGAGGAACAGCGTCTCGGCGGCTTGCGCGTCGAGCCACGCGGCGACCCGCGGGTCGCCCCGCGCCTTCATCGGCTCCGAGACGACGTTGGTGTCGATGAGGATCATTCGAAGCGGATCGGCTCGGCGGGGGTCGGATCGCGCGCGATATCGAGATCGACGCCCGCGAGCGGCTTGGCGAGCTCGGCGAGCGCCGATCCGATCTTTAGCCGCCGCGCCGGGCGCGCCGCTTCATCGAGAATGGCGCGAACCTCCGCCTCGGCGCTGCGCCCGTTGCGGCGCGCGCGCAGCTTCAGCGCGCGATGCGTCTCCGGCGAAAGATTGCGCACGGTGATGGCGGGCATGGGACGACCTCCTCGATCACGACGTCGCCATGATATCACTGCGGCCTGATTGATATCAACCGCCGCGCGCGATCAGCAGCTGCGCGGCGGCGGCGGCGGCGATCACCGCCGGCTCTTTGCCGGCGACCCCCGGCACGCCGATCGGGCAGACGAGCTTGCCGATGCGCTCTTCGGCAAGCCCGGCGGCGCGCAATTGGCTGACGAAGCGCGCGCGCTTGGATTGCGAGCCGATCATGCCGACATAGCGAAAGCGATCCTGGCGCAGCGCCTCGGCGACCACCGCGAAATCGAGCTCATGCGAATGGGTCAGCACGACGACGAGCGCGCCGTCGGGCGCGCTAGCGAGCTCGGCGGGCGGATCGGACGCCTTGACCAGCGTCGCGTTCGGCGGCGCGCGCTCCGGGAAGGCGTCGTCGCGCGAATCGATCCAGCGCACGACGAACGGCAGCGGCGCCAGCGCCAGCGCCAGCGCGCGCCCGACGTGGCCGGCGCCGAAAAGATAGACGGGCGTGGTCGCCTCGCCATAGGCCTCGCGCCAGGCGCCCTGCTCCAATTCCGCCTCCGCCGCGCCGAGAGCGCGCGCGATCCGCCCGTCGGCGTCGAGGCGCGCGACGACCGCGAAGGGGCCGGCGCGCTCGGCTTCGGCGAGCGGCGCGAGCGCCGCGAGGTCGCGCGCGTCGAAGATCTCGATCCGCCATTCGGCCCGTCCGCCGCAGCATTGGTCGAGGCGGGGGCCGAGCGCGACGACGCCGCGACGCGCCGGCCCGCGCCCCTTGCGAAGGGCCGCGCGCGCGTCGTCGAGCGCCTGCCGTTCGAGCTCGCCGCCGCCGATGGTGCCGTCAAAGCGCCCGCTCGGACGCGCCACCATGCGCGCGCCGGCGCCTTGCGGGCTCGACCCTTCCGTCTTGACGACGGTCGCCAGCGCCGCGGCGCCTTCGGCTTCGATCGCCTCGATGATGCGGCGAAAAGTCTCCATCCCGCCCCCTCCCCACGCGCCGGCGCACGCTCGCTCCACTATAGCACCCGCGCGGCCGCCCTTCCCCAACCGCGGTCGGCCACCGCGGGACGCTCCCCGCGATCGGTTATTGCACGCGCTTTTCAGCGCTCGGAGCGGACCGTCGATCCGGCGAAGCGTCTCCGGCGGCCGCCCGCGCGAGCGCGCCCGTCACGATCGCTTCACGCGCGGCTGGTGCACTCGCCCAAGCGACTCAAGGGGCCACTGGAGCGAACGATGAGCGCGGACGAAGGATTGACCCGACGCGAGACGCTGATCGGCGCCGCGAGCGTGGCGGCGGCGGCGCTGACGCCGGCGCGAGCCGCCGAGGCGGCCGGCGAAGCGGCGACCATCTCGGGCTATGTGTTCGAGGACGTCGACGGCTCGGGGCGACGGACGGCGGCGAGCCCCGCCGTCGCCGGCGCGCTCGTCTCCAACGGCCGCGACGTCGCGGTCGCCGACGCCGAGGGGCGCTATACGCTGCCGCTGCCGGACGAAGCGACCATCTTCGTCGTCAAGCCGGCGGGCTTCGCGCCGCCGGTCGATCCCGCGACGCGCCTGCCGCGCTTCTATCGCCACCACCGTCCGCTCGGCTCGCCGGCGTCGCTCGACCTCGCCTATCCGGGCCTCGCGCCAACCGGACCCCTGCCCGCCTCGCTCGACTTTCCGCTCGTGCGCCAGGAGGAGCCCGAGGCGTTCGAGGTCGTCATGCTTACCGATCCGCAGCCGGAGACCGACGCGGAGGTCGACTTCATCCGCGAGGACCTGATCGAAGCGCTGGCGGGAACCAGGGCGAAGTTCGGCCTCACCGCCGGCGACGTGATGTTCGACGATCTCTCGCTCTACGATCGCTACAACGCGATCGTCGGCTCGATCGGCTTGCCGTGGTGGAACGTCGGCGGCAACCACGACCTCAATTACGAGGCGCCCGACCGCCGCTACAGCCGCGAGACCTATCGGCGCGTCTTCGGCCCCAGCTACTACGCCTTCTTCTACGCCAAGACGCTGTTCCTGATGCTCGACGACATCGACTATCTCGGCGCCGACCAATCGAAGCCGCGCAGCGCCGGCAAATACGAGGGCCGGCTCGACGACGCGCAGCTCGACTTCGCGCGCGCCGTGCTCGCGCGCGCGCCGGCCGACGCCCTGATCGTCGTCGTCACCCACATCCCGTTTGCGACCTATCTCGATCCCGCCGACCCGGCGCAGAACCTGGTCAACCGCGAGGCGCTGTTCGCGCTGTTCGAGGGGCGGCGCTTCACCGTCAGCTTCGCCGGCCACACCCACACCACCGAGCATCATTATTTCGACGCCGCCGACGGCTGGAAGGGCGTCGGCCCGCATCATCACCACGTGCTCACCGCGCTGTCGGGCTCGTGGTGGAGCGGGCCGTTCGACCATCGCGGCGTCGCTTGCGCCGACAGCCACGACGGGACGCCGAACGGCTTCCACATCCTCTCGGTCGACGGCAATTCCTATAAGACCCGCTTCGTCCCCGCCAAGGAGCCGAACGGCCGGCAGATGCGGCTGTCGATCGACAGCCGCTTCCACGCCGACGAGCCGGCGGCGGAGCGTGAGTTCCGTCAGGGCCAGCTCCTCGGCTCGCCGATCGCGCGCGCGAGCCTCGGCGCGGCATCGCTGGTCGCTGACGTGTTCGACGGCGGGCCGAAGACGCGCGTGACGATGCGGATCGGCGAGCGCCCGGCCATCGAGATGACGCGGCGCGCCGGCCCGGACCCGTTCGTCGCCGAGGTCTACGCGCGCAACCGCGCGACGAAAAAGGCCTGGGTCAAGGCGGAGGCGTGCTCGCACCTGTGGGCGGCCCGCCTGCCCGCCGACCTCGCCTCCGGCGCGCACCGCGTCGTCGTCGAGGCGACGACCGAATACGGCGACGTGGTCAGCGGCAGGCTCGCGCTGGAAGTGACGGGCTAGCCTGGGCGGGGCCGCCCGACGCCTCAGGCCCGAATCTCCGGCTCGATCAGGCGCCGGCAGACGAGCCGGATCGCGCGCTCGACCGCCTCCGCGCCCGCCATTTGGCGCGCCACGCCGTTCGCGGCGCCGACGACGACGCGCGCCAACATGGCCGGCTCGGCGGCGCCCGCCGCCGTCAACGCGGCGGCGACCTCGCTTTCAGTCTTTCGCTCAAGCGCCTCGAAACGCTGTGCGAAACGGTGATGCGCGTCGAACACTTCGTCGGCGTGCGGCGAGCCTTCGAGCGCGCGCGCGACGACCCCGTACTTGCCGGCGAGCGCCGCGCCGACGCGTTCGGCGGCGCTTCCCTCGCCGGCCATGCCGTCGGCGAACGCCGCCCCGAGCTCGACCAGCATTTCGTCGATGACGGCCCCGATCACCGCGTCCTTGTCGGCGAATTGGGCGTAGAGCGTGCCCTTGGCGACGCCCGCCTCGCGCGCCAGCGCCTCCATCGTCATTCCCCGCAGGCCGTGAAGCCGCGCCACTCGCCACGCCGCCTGCACGATGCGACGGCGCTTTTCGAAGGTCCTGCCGTCCGTGTCGGAATCGGTCACGCCGAGATTCCTATTGCACGATTTGAACGATAATCGTATAAATCGTTCAAGAAAGTCAACCAGGGGCGCATCATGTCAAACAAAGTTCTCCTCACCGGGGTCTCCGGCTTCCTCGGCGGCCATATCGCGCTCGCCTTGCTGGCGGCTGGCTACACCGTTCGCGGCAGCCTTCGCAATCCCGGCCGCGCCGATCACGTGCGCACGACCCTCGCCAAGGCGGGCGGCGACGTCGCCCGTCTCGAATTCGTCACCCTGGACCTGTTGAAGGACGACGGCTGGGAAGCGGCGGCGCAGGGCTGCCGCTTCGTCGCGCACGCCGCCTCGCCGTTCGTGCTGACGTTGCCGCTGGACAGAACGACGCTGATCCGCCCCGCCGTCGAAGGAACCGCGCGCGCCCTCGACGCGGCTTTGAAGGCCAAGGTCGAGCGCGTCGTCCTCACCTCGTCGATCGCCGCGATCGCCTACGGCCACCCGCGGACGCGCACGGCGCCTTACACGGCGCGCGACTGGAGCGACCTCGACGGCCCCGGCGGCACCGCCTACACCGAGTCGAAGACCCTCGCCGAGCGACGCGCATGGGAGATGATGAAGGCGGCGGGACGTGAAAGCGACCTCGTCGCGATCAATCCGGGCATGATCCTTGGTCCGCTGCTCGACGAAGACCCGGGCACGTCGGCCCTGACGGTGTTGCGGCTGCTGAACGGATCCATGCCCGCCGCGCCCCGCATCGCCTTCCCCATCGTCGACGCGCGCGACGTCGCCGCCGCGCATGTCGCGGCGCTGACGAGTCCGATCGCCGGCGGCAGGCGCTTTCCGATCGGCGACGATTGCCTGTCCCTCAAGCGATGCGCCGACATCCTGCGCCGTCGATTGCCCGAACGCGCGCGCAAGACGCCCCGCTTCGAAATGCCCGATTGGGCGGTTCGGCTCTACGCGCTATTCGATCGCGACCTGCGCGGCAATCTCGACGAGCTCGGCGCGATGCGCCGGATCGATTCGTCCGACGCCGTCGCCCTGCTCGGCCGCCCCTTGATCCCCGCCGAGGAGGCGCTAGTCGCCACGGCCGAGAGCCTGATCGCCTTCGGCCTTGTCTGAGCGCCGCCGGCGGAAACCTCGGCTACTTCGGCGGCAGGCCCGGGACCGATTGCTCCGGGACCATCCAACCCGCGTTCGGCCGCAGCCGATAGACGACACGCCCGACAATGTCGCTGATCGCGATCGTTCCAATCATCGACGTGCGGCTGTCGGCCGAATTGGTGCGGTTGTCGCCGAGGACATAAACGCGGCCGGGCGGCACTTCGATTTCCGGCAGGTCGGCGAGCCTGCGCCAACTTTTCGGCAGGTCGTCCTCGATGACGATTTGGTAGGGGCGCGCGTCGGGCGGCGATTCGCGCCACAGCGGAAGGGTCCGCCGCCCGGTCGGCGTGGCGAACTCGCCCTGCCCCGCGCTGTCGCACGCGACCTCGGCGCCGTTGAGAATCAGCCGCCAGTTCTTGAAGGCGATCCGGTCGCCCGGCAAGCCGACCGCCCGCTTCATCCAATCGGCGCCGTCGGAGTTGCGAAACACGATGAGCTCGCCGCGCGCCGGCGGCGCGCCCCGGGAGCGCAGATCGGCGAGCACGACGTCGTCAATCGCCATGGTCGGCAGCATGCTCGTGCTTTTCGTCACGTAGCTGTGGATCGGAATGCCCGCGTCCACGAAGCGACGCGCCACCCTGAAGTCTTCGAACCAATCGGCCAGCGAAGCGGCGCGCGAGGGTCGCGGCGCGACCGCCGAGCCGATCGCGCCGAGGGTCAGCAGGAAACTTCGCCGATTCATCGTCGTCGCTCCCCTCGCGCGAACGAAAATGACCCGTCCTCCTCTTGCGCCGCCCGTCGCGATCGCGGATCAGCGCCGCTCCTCGCCCCTCTTCCAGGTCCGTTCGCCGATCCTGAGCGACTCGACGACCAGCTCGCCCTTCGGCTCGAACAGGTCGTCGGCGACGCGCGTTTCGCCGCCGACCTGCGAAATCCCCAACATGGCGTAGGCCGCCGAAAGCATGCGCGCCGCCGAGCCGGTGTACCACGACCAGCCGCCGCGGCCGCCGTGGCCGTAGCCGTCGTAGATGTCGGCGGGCTGCTGGATCGGGATCAGGCCGTAGGCGGCGATGGCGTCGGGATCGGTCTTCCTCAACGGCGAGATCTTCTCGAAGATTTCGAACGCGCGCGCGACGAGATGGCGCGCCGCGTCAGCGTCGCCCGCCGCGCGCGCTTCACCCGCCAGCCTGAGGAAGCCGTCGATGATCCAGGTCGCGCCGTGGCTGTACTGGCCGCCGTTCTCGCGCACGCCCGGCGGATAGTCGGCGATGCGCCCGGGATAGGGCTGGCTGTGCTCGAAGAACGGCTTCTCCAGGAGCAGGATGCGATTCGGCCGCTCGATCGCCTTCAGCCCGCCCTCCAGCGCCGCCAGCGCGCGCTTATAGGGCAGCGCGCCGGAATAGGCGGCCCAGCCGGTGGTCATCGCGTTGGCCATCTCGACCTCGCGGCCGTCGTCGGCGAAGTCGAGCGCGTAATGGTCGCCGCGCCAGGCGGTCTCCAGCGCGTCCTGCACCGACTCGCGCGCCGCCTCGCAGCGTTCGGCGAACGTCTCGTCGCCGTGCAAGCGCGCGAGCGGAACGAAGCCGTCAAGCACGTTGAAGAGGAAGAAGCCCATCCACACGCTGGTTCCGCGGCCCGCGCGGCCGAGCGCGTCAATGCCGTCGTTCCAGTCGCCGGCGCCGAGGAGCGGCAGGCCGTTCGCGCCGAGACGGTCGAGCGTATAGACGATGGCGCGGCGCGCGTGACCGTAGACGTCGTCGGTCTCGCGCGACGGACGCGGCGCGACGATCCAGGCGTCCTCGTTCGGCGGCCCCGCCGCCGCCTCGAGATAAGGGACGACCTCGTCGAGCACGCTCGCGTCGCCCGACTGACTGACGTAGCGCGCGAGCGCGTAGGGCAGCCACAGCTGCGGGTCGCTCGCCTTGGTGCGCTGGGCGACGCCGGTTCCGCCGTTCGGCGCTGGATGCCACCACTTCAGCACATCGCCTTCGAGGAACTGCTGGCCGGCGTGCAGCACGATCTGCTTGCGCGCGAGCCGCGGCTCGATGAGGATCAGCGGCAGCGTGTCCTGCAGCTGATCGCGGAAGCCGTAGGCGCCGCCGCGCTGCTCGGGGCCGAGGCGGCCGAACAGCCGCGAGGCGTAAAGCTGGTAGGGCAGCCAACAGTTGATCAGGCGATCGAAGTCGGGCCGGTTGGTGACGACGGCGATCTTGCCGAGCCGCTCCGCCCAGGAGGCGCGCGTCGTCGCTAGCGCCTGCTCGGCGCGCTCGACCGTCGCCGCCTGACCGGCGGCGATCGCCTCGGCGCGGGTCGCCGCCTGGCCGAGGACGATGGCGACCTTGATCTCGCCGCCGGGCGGCAGCTCGACGTCGGCGACGAAGGCCGCGCAACGGCGGCCGTCGTCGCGCTGCGACGGATCGCAGGCCTCCTCCTCGACCAGCGCCGGCGTGCGGATGTCGCGGCCGGCGCCGTCGAAGAAGCGCGCTCTGATCCGCTCGCGCTTGGCGTGATCGAGGCTGGTCGCGGCGAAGGCGACGCCGCGCTCGAAATCGTTGCGGCGGTTCTCGAACAACAGCGTCCCGTCGACCTCCGCGTCGCTGAGCTTGCCCGCGCTCTCGTCGGGGCCTTCGTCGAGCGCGATGTCGAAGAACGGCGCGACCCGCAGGCGCAGCCGCTTCTCGCCGCGGTTGCACAGCGTCAAAAGGCGCATGTCGCCGGGGAAATCGGGCGGCGTGAACACGGCGTAGTCCATCGCCAGGTCGCCGCGCGCCTTGGCGAAGCGCGCGACTCCCGGCTCGTAGGTCGCGGCGTATTCCGCGTCGGCGCGCTCGAACGGCGCGAAGCTTGGCGCATCGGTCTCGCCGCGGTCGAGATCGCGCACATAGACGATCTGGCCGGGCAGCGTCGTCGTCGTCGTCTCGAAGCGGAACGGCGTCAGCGCGTTGTGGCGCGAATTGCCGAACGCCGAATAGATCTCGCCGTCGTTGGCGACCACCGTCGAGGCGCCGAGCTCGTTGGCCATCACCAGCGACCAGGGGCGCGGCGTGCGGTGGGTGAGATGGAGCGCCCGCCCGTCGGGCGCGAAGGAGAACGGCCAGCGATCCGGCAGCGCCGGGCAAGGCTCGACCGCGCGCGTCTCGTAGAGGCGGACCTGCAGGTCGCGTTCGGCGATCGGCGGCAGGCCGAGGCGGCGCGCGATCAGCTCCGCCGCCCACACCGCATTGTCGGAGCGGCCGATGATGAACTCGGCCTCGGCGTCGCCGTTCGCCGCGAACTCAAGCTCGAGCGTGAAGCAGGCGGCGGGATCGAAGGTCCACAGCTTGCCTTCGTCGTCGAGCTTGCGCGGGCGATGGCGCCCGCAGCCGGTCGGGCTCGCGAGCGTGCCCTCGCCGATGAAGCGCGGCCGCGAATCCTCGTAGCCGACCAAGCGGGCGTTCGCTCCCGGCTTCGCCGCGAAGAACGCGGTCTCGCCGCGATCGGCCCGCGCCGAGCGCAGCAGCCGGTTGCGCGCCAAAATGGCGTTGAGCGCGGCGACGAACATCGTCTCGACATGCATGCCAGCGAAAGCGACGTCGCGCGCGTAGGCTTCGGTCTGGTGGCCGGCGATCTCGCAGAAGCTGGTCAGCCGCAGCCGCCGCGCGCGGCCGGCGAGGTCCTCGACATGGACCCGCCAGCTCAACACCGCGCCTTCGCGATCGGTCGAGACCTCCATCGTCGCGCGCACATCGTTGAACGCGTTTTCGATCGCCACGCGATTGAAGCCGCGCCGCTCGACGCAGTAGCCGCCGGCGCGGCGCGCCGGCGCCCAACCGATCGACCACGGCTCGCCGTCGTCCTCGCTGAGGTAGAAGAAATGGCCGCGCGCCTGCAGCGGATCGAGCGGGCGGCGAATGAGGTCGATGGGAAAGCCGCCGCGCTCGTCGCCCATCACATAGGCCGCGCCGCGGCCGTCGCGATAGAGCTCGAAGCCGACCGCGCCGTTGTGGAAGGAGAAGCGCTCCGGCGGTTTTCCGAGCGCCGCCGGGGCGCCGGGGAGCGCGAGCGAGGGCGCGCCGGGCTTCTCGCGCGCGCGCGAAGCGACGGCGATCGCCGCCGCGCCGAGAACCAGGCCGGCGACGCCGTAGGCGACCGCCATCGCCTTGACCGCGCCCGGCATGGGTCCGCCGCGCGCCAGCGCCTCGGCGCCGGTCCACGCCTTGTCCCAGTCGGCGCCGCGCGGGATGTAGAACGGGATGAGCAGCGGGGCCCAAGTGCCGAAGCGGCGAACGCCGTCGGGGATGGCGCGCGCGCGCGCGCCGTGGCCGAGGAAGCGCCCGGCCGCCTCGTCGAGCCGGTCGCCGCCGACAAACGACAGGTTGACCAGCGTCGCCACGCGCAGGCCCATGTGGTCGAACCAGATGATCACCCGCAGCCAGTCGTAGGCGAGCAGACCGAGAAACACCGTCAGGCTGAAGCTGCTGAAGTCGCCGGTCGGCATGCCGATGTCGGCGGCGGTGGCGACGAGCGTGCGCACCGCGCCATCCTGGTTGTACCAGGAGGGATCGGCCGACTGACGCAGGAAGGTGTTGATGATCGGCGCCATCCACAGGCCCCAGCGCATCACCCGCACGGTGAGCTCGACCAGGCCCTGCGCGCCGCGGCCGCTGATCAGCGCCTTGATCGGCTTCAAGCTGCGATCGAGCGCCGCGGTCAGGAACACCGCGTTGATCGCGAACAGCGGCGCGGCGAGCGACCAGTTGATGACGCCGGAAATCGACTCGGCGTAGAACAGCCGCACACCGCCGGCGACCTCGCCGAGGTTCACCGTCCCATACTTGTTGAAGATCGGATAGGTGATGAAATCGCCGAGCGCGCGGCCCGAAAGGCGGTAATTGACGTCGGCGTAGGCCCAGAACTTGTTGACCACCACGCCGATCTGCGCCGCATCGAAATACCAGCCGAGCGCGCCGGCGACGAAGCCGCCGAGCGCCACGCCGAGCGCATAGAACCGCCAGCTCTGCATCCTGCCGCGCTCGCCTCGCGCGACGCGCGCCGCGTCGAAGGCGAGATCGACGCCGGCGTAGGCGACGGCGCCGATCAGCGCCGTCCACAGGAAGCGCGCCAACGGGTCCATGTCGGCGAGGCCGAGCGGGTAGGCTAAGCCGAACCCCAAACCGGCGACGACGCCGCGGACGTAGGCGCGCCGATCGCGGTAGGCGGCGACGAGGCGGCCAAAGAAGGGCGCGGTCCCGTCGGCGCTGCCAATCAGGGTCTGGGCCAGAGGAAAGAGCAGCGCGCCGGCGATCGGCGCCGCGAGCGAACCTTCGCGCTTGAGAAAAGCGACAAAGCCGGCGTCGCGCAGCGGCGCCGCGGCGATGAGCACGATGAGGATGTAGAGAGCGCCGTAGATCGCGCCCTTGACCACGCCGGCGCGCCAATTGCCCCAGGCCGAGACGAAGCTCGGCGGACGCTGGCCGAGCGAGTCGAGCCCGAGGCCGGTGGCGAAATAGACCAGCCCCCACAGGCCGGCCTGCGCCAGCGCGGCGAGCGCGGCGCTGACGACGATCGCCGCCGGCAAGGCGGGAAACGTTTGCGCCAAATTGGCGATCAGCGGCGTCGCCGCGCCGAAGATCGCGATCGCCGCGATCAGCGCGTGCAGCTTCGCCGCTCGGACGAGCCGACCGACGCCAATGAACGAAAGAATTTCCAGCCCGACCTCGCTGACGACAAACAGCGTCAGCGCGCGGCCGACGAACACCTTCGCCTGAAACGAAACCAGCGCCGGGAAGGCGAGCGCGCCGAGCTCGGCCATGTGCCAATCGGCGCCGAGGACGACCGCGAGCTTGAGCAGGAACGGCAGCGCCGCGAGGCCGATCGCCTCGATCGGGCGCAGCGCGCGATAGCTGCCAAGCAGCGCCGCCAGCCCGCCGCCGAGATAGACGACAAAGCCGATCGCCGCGTCGGGGAAGTCGAGGCGCACGACGTCGGCCCACGGCCCCGCGAGCTGCAGAAAGCCCAGCGAATCGTTGCGCTGATAGGCGAACAGGGCGAAGGCCGCCGCGTCGAGAATGGCGGCCGGCGTCGACCATTCGCCGAGCCGCGCCCATCGCCAAGCGGCGAGCCCCGCCGCGCCGGCGAGGCCGGCGACGATCCAGTCGTGGGCGGAAAGCGAGGCGTGGACCGCGGCGGCGATAGCGAGAGCGCCGACGAACGCCAACGGCGGCCCCAGATTTGGCGGGCGCGCCGCGGTCGCGTCCGACGTCATGCCTTCCGTTCCGGCGGAAATGGCCGAGCTTCCCCTATCCGTCATCGCTTCGCCGCGCAACCTTCGCAGTCCCGCGCCGACGCGTCAACGCGGCGCCTGCATTGCTGGCCGCGCCACGGCGGCGTAGTCTCCCGATTATGGCGGTAGCCCATGGAGATCGCGTGAAGCTTGCGTTCGTCGCGTTGGTCGTCGCGGCGGCCGCCCTCGCAGCGGCGACGAGCGCGCGCGCGGCCGAGCTGCCGTCGCGCGATGCCAAGCCGCCCGCCTCCGCCGACCAGGCCAAGACCTGCAAGATCAACGGCGCCCCCGGCATGGTCATGCCGGGGAGCGACGTCTGCGTGAAGATCGGCGGCGCCGTCAACGCGACGGTGAGCGGCGGTTCGCTCAGCAAGCAGTACCGCTCCCCCGGCGCGCCGTAGCGGCGGTCCGCTCAGAGCTTCCCTTCCCTCGCCATCAGGCGCTGCACGGCGCTCAACGTCGCTTTCAGCGACGCCATGATGATGTTGGGGTCCATGCCGACGCCGTGGACCACGCCGCCGTTCCCGCCGTCCTGGATCTCGACATAGCAGGCGGCGATGGCGTCGGCGCCGCGCCCGATCGCGTGCTCGTGGTAGTCGATGAAAGAGAAGTCGACGTCGAAGGCGCGCTTCAGCGCGTCGACGAAGGCGTCGATCGGCCCGTTGCCGTTGCCCTCGATGTTGAGCGTCGTCCCATCGGCGCGCTTGAGCGTCGCCGACAATTCGCGGCTGTCGGGGCTGGTGGGGACGGTGCGCTGCTTGATCAGGGTCAGCGGCGCATCGGCGAGCAGATAGGTGCGCTGGAACAGGCCCCACAGCTCGGGCGAGGTCAGCTCCTTGCCTTCGCGATCCATCAGGTCCTGGGCGACCTTGGAGAATTCGACCTGCAGCGAGCGCGGCAGGTCGAGGCCGTGGTCGGCCTTGAGCACATAGGCGATGCCGCCCTTGCCCGATTGGCTGTTGATGCGGATCACCGCCTCGTAGTCGCGGCCAACGTCCTTGGGGTCGATCGGCAGATAGGGCACCAGGAACAGCGGCGAGTTGCGCTTCTCCTGCGCCTCGAAGCCCTTCTTGATCGCGTCCTGATGCGAGCCGGAGAAGGCGGTGTAGACGAGATCGCCGACGTAAGGATGGCGCTGGTGCACCGGCAACTGGGTGCAGAACTCCGCCACCTCGCGGATCGCGTTGACGTCGCTGAGGTTGAGTCCGGGATCGACGCCCTGAGTGAACAGGTTCAGCCCGATGGTGACGATGTCGACGTTGCCGGTGCGCTCGCCGTTGCCGAACAGCGTGCCCTCGACGCGATCGGCGCCCGCCATCAGCGCCAGCTCGGCGGCGGCGACCGCGGTGCCGCGGTCGTTGTGCGGGTGGACGGAGAGGATGACGCTGTCGCGGTCGGAGACGTGGCGGCCGAACCATTCGAACTGGTCGGCGTAGATGTTGGGCGTCGCCATCTCGACGGTGGCGGGCAGGTTGAGGATCAGCCGCTTCTCACGCGTCGGCTTCAGCTCGGCCTTCACCGCCTCGCACACTTCCAGGGCGACGTCGAGCTCGGTGCCGGTGAAGCTCTCGGGCGAATACTCGAAGGTGAACTCGGTCTCCGGCGCCGCGTCGGCGAGACGCTTCACCTGCTTGGCGGCGGAGACGGCGAGCTCGCGCACGCCCGTCCGATCGGTGCGGAACACCACCTCGCGCTGCAGCGTCGAGGTCGAGTTGTAGAAGTGGAGGATGACCTTCTTCGCCCCCCTCACCGCCTCGAAGGTGCGCTCGATCAGCTCCGGGCGGCACTGGACGAGCGCCTGGATCGCCACGTCGTCGGGGATCTTGCCGCCTTCGATGATCGCGCGGACGAAGTCGAAGTCGGTCTGCGAGGCGGACGGGAATGCGACCTCGATCTCCTTGAACCCCATGCCGACCAGCAGCTCGAACATGCGCAGCTTGCGCTCGAGGCCCATCGGCTCGATCAATGCCTGGTTGCCGTCGCGCAGGTCGACGGAGCACCAGATCGGCGCCTTGTCGATGACGCGCGACGGCCATTGGCGATCGGGCAGGACGATCGGCGCGTAGGCGCGATATTTGTGAATCGGCATATTGGTCATGACGAACCCTCGGAGCTGAGCCGCCGCCGCCTCAGCCGCGTGCGCGGCCGCGAAGCGTCAAGGCGAAAAATTCGGAAAGGAAGCGAAACTGGGCCTTGTCTCCCGGCGCTCAAAGCGCCGGGCGGCTAAGTCGCAGGGTTGTCGCCAGGGTTCGCATGCGCGCTTTCAATCAGAACGGGGCGCAAAAATCAACTGCCGCCGCGCCGCAGCCTCGCGCGCCGCGGTTAACAAGAAGTAATTCCAACGGTTTTCACAATGCTACTTGACGAGCGAGCCGGTTCCGCGCGAGAAGGTTTCGCATTGGGAGGATGTCCGGGCGCCGCGCGCGATCACACGACGCGGCGGGGCGGGACGAAGCGGCTCTCCTCCCCTGTAGGAGCGGCGCCTTGCATGTCCCTCGTGGTCAAGCTCGAAAACGTTAGCAAGAGCTTTCCCGGCGTGCGGGCGCTGAGTAACGTCCGATTCGAGTTGACGCCCGGCGAGGTGCACGCGCTGATGGGCGAGAACGGCGCCGGCAAGTCGACCTTGATGAAGATTCTCGCGGGCGTCTATACGCGCGATAGCGGCGATATCTTCTACAACGGCGAGCCGATCAACTTCGCCAACCCGCGGGAAGCGCAGGCGGCGGGGATCGGGATCATTCATCAGGAGCTGCAGCTGATGAATCATCTCACCGTGGCGCAGAACATCTTCATCGGCCGCGAGCCGCGTCGCGCCTACGGGCTGCTGCTCGACGAGGACAAGCTCAACCGGCAGGCCCAGGCGCTGCTCGACCACATGGGCCTGCGCCTCGATCCGCGCGCCGACGTCGGCGGACTGACCGTGGCCAAGCAGCAGATGGTGGAGATCGCCAAGGCGCTCTCCTACCAGTCGCGCGTGCTGATCATGGACGAGCCGACGGCGGCGCTCAACGCCGCCGAGATCGACGAGCTGTTCACGATGATCCGCGAACTCAAGAGTCGCGGCGTCGGGATCATTTACATCTCGCACAAAGTCGACGAGCTGAAGCTGATCTCCGACCGCGTCACCGTGCTGCGCGACGGCGAATATGTCGGCACCGTCCCGACCGAGACGACCAGCGTCGAGACCATCATCGCGATGATGGTCGGCCGGACGCTGACCGACGTTTCGCGCGACGCGACCCGCAAGCCGCGCGACGAGATCGCGCTCGAGGTGAAGAACCTCAATTGCGGCCCGCTGGTGAAGAATGTTAGCTTCTCGCTCCGGCGCGGCGAGATCCTCGGCTTCGCCGGGCTGATGGGGGCGGGGCGCACCGAGGTGGCGCGGGCGGTGTTCGGCGCCGACCGCGCCCAGTCGGGCGAGATCATTGTCATGGGCAAGAAGATGGCCATCCACACGCCCAAGGACGCGGTCGCCGCGGGGGTCGGCTATCTGTCGGAGGACCGCAAGCGCTTCGGCCTCGCCGTCGGCATGGACCTTGCCGCCAACGTGGTGATGGCCAATCTGGCGCGGTACCTGTCCTTCCGCTTCTTCCTGCGCGGGCGCGCGATTCTCGCCGACGCGGAGAAGTTCGTGAAGCTCCTCGGCATCCGCACCCCCTCTCCGACCCAGGAAGTGCGGTTGCTGTCGGGCGGCAATCAACAGAAGGTGGTGGTCGCCAAGTGGCTCGACCGCGACTGCGACATCCTCTTCTTCGACGAGCCGACGCGCGGCATCGACGTCGGCGCGAAGGCCGAGATCCACAAGCTCCTGCGAGAGCTCGCCGATCAGGGCAAGGCGATCGTCATGATTTCGTCGGAGCTGCCGGAAATCCTTCGCATGAGCGACCGGATCGTCGTCATGTGCGAGGGGCGGATCACCGGCGAACTGACGCCGGACGAGGCGACCCAGGAGCGGATCATGCAGCTGGCGACGCAACGCGAGACAATGGCGGCTTGAAGCAATGGACAATCCCGTTAGCACCCCATCGAGTGAACACGCCGCCGCCGAGACGCACGCGCCGGCGGGCGAGTCCGCGCTGAGCCGCGTTTTCGGGGCGCAAGCCAGGCAGAAGCTGCTCGCCTTTCTCAGCCTCATCCTGTTGTTTATCTTCTTCAGCTTCGCTTCGCCCGCCTTCCCGCAGATGGACAACGTCATCGCCATCATGCAGTCGACCGCGGTCGTCGGCGTGCTTGGGGTCTCCGCGACATTCGTCATCATCACCGCCGGCATCGATCTTTCGGTCGGCACGCTGATGACCTTCACCGCGGTGATGTGCGGCGTGTTCCTGACCGATTGGCATTTCCCGATGTTCGTAGGCGTCCTCGCCGCCATCGGGACGGGCGCGTTATGCGGTTCGATCTCCGGGGTGTTGATCGCGAAGCTCAAGATTCCGCCGTTCATCGCCACGCTCGGCATGATGTGGGCGGTCAAGGGGCTGTCGCTCATCGTGTCGGGCGTGAAGCCCATCTACTTCAACGACACGCCCAACTTCTACATGATCTCGCAGGACTCGCTGATCGGCTACTTCGTGCCGAGCGTGCCGATCCCCAACGGCGTCCTCATATTGTTCCTGGTCGCCATTGTCTCCAGCGTCATCCTCAATGGCACCGCGCTCGGGCGCTACACCTTCGCGATCGGCAGCAACGAGGAGGCGGCGCGCCTGTCGGGCGTCAACGTCGACGCGTGGAAGATCGCGGTCTATTGCCTGGCCGGCGCGATCACCGGCGTGGGCGGTCTGATCATCGCCTCGCGCCTCAACTCGGCCCAGCCCGCGTTAGGCCAGGGCTACGAGCTTGAAGCGATCGCCGCCTGCGTCATCGGCGGCACTTCGCTGGCCGGCGGGGCGGGAACCATCCTCGGCACCATCATCGGCGCCTTCATCATGAGCGTGCTGACCAACGGACTGCGCATCCTCTCGGTCGCGCAGGAATGGCAGATGGTCGCCACGGGCGCCATCATCATCCTCGCTGTCTACGCCGACATCCTGCGTCGACAGCGCGCGTGAGGGGCGAGGCGTCGAACACGAAAGGAGGACTGACGAAGAGAAACCGCCGCCGCCTGGCGGAACAACAGGCGCAAACAGCAACGAGAACGATAAAAGACCCGGAGGAATTCCATGTTGAAGAAATGGCACATTGGCGTGGCGTTCGGCGCCCTGATGGCGGTCGGCTTTTCGGTCGGCGCCAGCGCGGACGAGGCCTACATCCCGCTCATCTCCAAAGGCTTCCAGCACCAGTTCTGGCAGGCGGTGAAGCTCGGCGCCGAGCAGGCGGCGCAGAAGGACGGCGTCAGGATCACCTTCGAGGGCCCGGAGAGCGAGGCGATGGTCGACAAGCAGATCGACATGCTCTCGGCCGCGCTGGCCAAGAAGCCGCAGGCGCTCGGCTTCGCCGCGCTCGACTCCAAGGCCGCTATCCCGCTCCTGCAGAAAGCGCAGGACGCGAAGATCCCGGTGATCGCCTTCGACTCGGGCGTCGACAGCGACATCCCGCTGACGACTTGCAGGACGGATAGCGTTGCGGCCGCCGGCACGGCCGCCGACAAGATGGCCGAGCTGATCGGCGACGAGGGCGAAGTCGCGGTCATCGTCCACGACCAGACGAGCCGCACCGGCATCGACCGCCGCGACGGCTTCCTCAACGAGATGAAGGACAAGCACCCCAACATCAAGATCGTCAGCGTCCAATACGGCGCCGGCGACCACCTGAAGTCGGCCGAGATCGCCAAGGCGGATATCCAAGCGCACCCGAACCTCAAGGGCATCTTCGGCGCCAACGAAGGCTCGGCCGAGGGCGCGGCGATCGGCGTCAAGGAGTTGGGCAAGAAGATCGTCCTCATCGGCTTCGACTCCGGCAAGGAGCAGAAGGACGAGATCCGGTCCGGCCTGATGGCGGGCGCGATCACCCAGAACCCGGTCGGCATCGGCGCCTGCACCGTCGATTCGGCCGTCAAGGCGCTCAAGGGCGAGACCCTGCCGAAGGTCATCGACACCGGCTTCTACTGGTACGACAAGACCAACATCGACGAACCCAAGATCGCCGCGGTCCTTTACGACTGACCGCCCGCCGACTATCGAGGAAGGGCCGCGCGCCCTTCCTCTTTTCGCCCTGACGCGACAAGACCGGAGAGCGCGCTGAAGTGGCCGCCGGCGTGGAACGCCGCCGACCCCGACGACGCCCAAGGGGCGGCGGCGCGGCTTGCCCTGGGGGGCGAATGCGCGCCCGCGACCACCCTGCCCCGCGCCGATGTCCAGCGCCTGTTCGACGACTACGCGCCGACTTTCGACGCGCGCCTCACGCAGCGCCTCGTCTATCGCGGTCCGGCGCTGGTCGCCGCGGCGCTCGACGCCGCCGCTCCCGGCCGCCGCTTCGCCCGCGCGCTCGACCTCGGCTGCGGCAATGGTCTCGCAGGCGCGGCGCTCAGCGCCCGCGTCGGCCGCCTCGAGGACCTCGACCTCTCGCCGGCGATGCTCGCGCGCTCGAGGTCGGCGACGTCGTCGACCATCTCGCGCACTTCCAGACGGCGTTCGGTCTCCTCGTCGCCGCCGACGCGCTGGTGTATTTCGGCGAGCTCGCCCCCTTCTTCGCCGCCGCGGCGCGCGCGCCGGCGTCGGGCGGCCTCATCGTTTTCACCGTCGAGACCTTCGACGGCGAGGGCTTTCGCCTCGGCGCGACGATGCGCTTCGCCCGTGCGCGCGCCTATGTCGAAGGCTCGGCCGCCGCGGCGGGCCTGCGGGAGCTCGCGCTTAACGACGCTTGGGCGCGGCGCGAAGCGAAAGAGGAGGCGCCCGGACTGGTCGGCGTCTTCGCCGCCGGCGGCCGAGCGCCGGCCGCCTTCACTCCGAACGGTCCGCCCGCCGCGCGCGCATGATCGCCGCGTTGAGCGAACCGCCGAAGACGAAGATCGCCGCCAGCGAATAAAAGAAGACCAGCGCGATCATCACCGAGGCGAGGCCGGCGTAAGTCGAGACGTAGTTGCGCGCGAACTGCGTCAGATAGGCGCCGAACGCCTCGCCGAAGGCGACGCTGGCGACCAAGCTGGCGACCACGCCCGGCGCGATGTCGACGAGCCGCAGCCGCCGCGCCGGCAGCCAGCGACGGGCGATCAGCGTCGTCGTCGCCATCACCAGCGAGGCGGCGGCGAGCCGGCCGACGGTGACCATGTCCTGCATCGGCGCCAGCGCGGGAATGAAGTCGGCCGCCGTTGTCCAGATCAGCGGTCCGAGCACGACCAGGAGCGCGAGCGCGAGTAGCGCCGCCGAGCCGACCACGACGAAGGCGAGCGATTGCAGGCGCAGCCGCCACCATGGCCGCGTCTCGCGGCAGGAATAGGCGCGATCGAGGCCGACCCGCAGCGCTTCGATGGCGTTGCTGGAGAAATAGAGCGCCAGCGCCGCGCCGATGGTGAGCAGGCCGCCGCGCGGCGCGGTCAGCACGTCGCGCACCTCATCGGCGATCGGCCGGGCGACGTCGGCCGGCCAGGCGGAGAAAATGAGCCGCGTCACCTCGTCGGCGAGGTCCTGCGAGCCGAAGAAGCCGGCGAGCGCGGCGACGAAGATGAGGAAGGGAAAGAGCGAGGTCAGCGCCGAGAGCGCGATGTGGCTGGCGATCGCCCAGCCGTCCTCGGCCAGGAAGTGATTGGCCGCGTCGAGCGCCACCCCCCAGGCTTTCCGCATCCGCCGCCGTCCTTTCGCCCGCGCCGCCTCGCCGCGGCGGCGGGCGAATATCTATCGGCCCGTCCCGCCGCTGTCATCCCGCCGGCCGCCGCCCCCTGTTCGCTGCGCGTCTTCGCGCTATCTTTCCCCTAACCGAATCGAAACCGGGCGGTCGTATTTTCGTCCCAATTCGCTCGCGAAATCATCAGGCGGAGCCGAAGCGCGAGACGCCTCGCCCCGGAGGAGCGATG
>Ga0326727_10011377_pt1 | contig 20736 bp, 18 predicted proteins | sample MB2enrmetagenome_FD_207643 | JGI IMG/M metagenome (GOLD analysis project Ga0326727, IMG submission 207643) | Lab enriched peat soil microbial communities from McLean, Ithaca, NY, United States - MB29MY | ecosystem: Environmental > Terrestrial > Soil > Wetlands > Peat | place: USA: New York...
TAATGTGACCGGAGTGCTGCCGCCGGGCTTCGCGGTGCTGGAACCGGGGGTCGAGGTGTGGACGCCGCTCGGGCTCACGGCGACGGTTGATGCGCAAGGCTCCCGCCGCATCCTGACGGTGGTGGCGCGCCTGAGAAGCGGCGTCGGGATGGAGCAGGCGCGCGCCGAGATGGAGACGCTCGGGGCGGCGCTGGAACGCGCCGATCCGGCGTTGAATCGGGGCTGGCGCCCCTCGATCTTCGCTCTCGACGAGGCGGTGCGCGGCGAGGTGCGGCAGCCGCTGCTAATCCTGGCTGGCGCGGTGAGCCTGCTGTTGCTGATCGCGTGCGCCAACGTGGCTAACCTGCTGCTGGCGCGGGGAACCGCGCGGCGCAAGGAACTGGCGGTGCGCGCGGCCATGGGGGCCAGCCGCGGGCGCATGGCGGGACAGTTGCTCGCCGAGAGCTGCATTCTCTCGCTCACGGGCGGAGCGGCGGGCCTGGCGCTGGCGCGCGGCGCTCTGGCGCTGGTGGCCTGGCTGGGCCCCGAGAGCATTCCGCGGCTCAGCGAAGCGCGGTTCGACGCGCGGCTTTTCCTCTTCGCGCTGGCGGCCTCGCTGGCCACCGGAATCCTGTTCGGGATGGCGCCGGCCATTCAGGCATCCGGCGCCAACGTGAACGCCCTTCTGGTGGAAGGCGGGCGCAGCGGCACCGGCGGCCGCGCGGGTAGGCTGGTGCGCAACGGCCTGGTGGTGGCGGAGGTGGCGCTGGCGGTCCTGGTGTTGATCGGGTCGGGGCTGCTGATGCGCAGCTTCGTCAATTTGCGCTCCGCCGATCTGGGTTTCCAAAAGGGCGGACTGCTGACGTTCCGCCTGAGGCTGGTGGGCGGACGGAACACCTCTCCGGAAAGGCGCGCGCCCTTCTTGAGGGACCTCCTGGAACAGCTTCGAAATCTTCCGGGAGTACGCGGAGCGGGTTTGACCAGCGGGCTGCCTCTGAACGGTCTGGGCATGGGGATGGCGTTCGCCGTGGAGGGCCGCGTGGCGCCGCCGGGCGAGGAGCGGACCATGGGCCTGCTGCGGTCGGTTTCACCCGAGTACTTTCGGGCCGCGGGCATTCCGCTGATTGCCGGCCGGGAGTTCGCCGGGACGGACGACAACCAGCAGGCGCGCATGGTCCTGGTGGTCAACCAGACGCTGGCGCGGCGCTTCTGGCCGGATGGTTCAAGTCCCTTGGGCCGGCGCCTGTTGCTGGAATTGAGCGGGGGAACGACCGCCGGCGAGATCGTGGGCGTGGTAGGCGACGTCCGGCCGGATCGCGTGGAAGCGGCGGATTGGCCCACGGTCTATTGCCCCTATGCGCAGCAGCCCATCGCCGCGGTCGCCGTGGCGGTGCGGACGGTGGGGCCGCCGCTGACGCTGGCTTCGGCGGTGGAACGCGCCGTTCACCGGATCGATCCGGACCAGGCCGTTTCGGACCTGCGGACCATGGATGATGTGGTGGACCGGGCCATCGCGGGACAGCGCTTCGACACGGTTCTGCTGGGGATCTTCGCGGCCATCGCGTTTGCGCTGTGCGCCGTGGGGATCTACGGGGTGATCTCCTACGACGTGGGCCAGAGGACCAACGAGATCGGCATCCGACTGGCGCTGGGGGCGGGGAAGATCGAGATTCTGCGCCTGGTGGTGGGCGAAGCCGCGGCCCTGGCGTCGGGAGGAATCGCACTGGGGCTGGCGGCGGCTTTCGCGCTCACCAGGCTGATGGCCGGTATGCTCTACGGCGTGCGGACCACGGACGCCTACACCTTCGCCGGCATGGCGCTGCTGCTGGGCCTGGTGGCCCTGGCGGCCGGTTATATTCCCGCGCGGCGAGCCATGGCGGTAGACCCGCTGATAGCCTTGAGGCACGAATAGAGACGGATCATGATTACGCTTCGCAACCTCGAGAAATATTACGAAGGCGGCTATGGCCGGACTTACGTGTTGCGCCGCATCAACGCCGAAATCAAGGAGGGCGAGTTCGTCACCATCATGGGGCCTTCCGGCGCGGGCAAATCAACGCTGCTCGGCATCCTGGGAATGCTGGACGGCGCCTGGACCGGCGAGTTCGAGTTCCTGGGCCACCCGGTGCACCGCATGAAGCCCCGGGAGCGCGTGGAGCTGAACAAACGCTACATCGGATTCGTGTTTCAGAGCTACCACCTGATCGACAGCCTGACGGTCTACGAGAACCTGGATATTCCGCTCTCTTACCGCGACGTGAAGAGTTCCGAGCGGGCGGCCATGGTATGCGACACGCTGGACCGCTTTCACATCGTGGGCAAGCGCGATCTGTACCCCAGCCAGCTCTCCGGCGGGCAGCAGCAGCTCGTGGCCGTGGCGCGGGCGGTGATCGCGAACCCCAAGCTGATCCTGGCGGACGAGCCGACCGGCAACCTGCACTCGAGCCAGGGCAAGGAAATCATGGAGCTGTTCAAGAAGCTCAACCGGGAGGGCGCCACCGTCGTGCAGGTGACGCACTCGGAAGTTAATGCCGCATATAGCGACCGGGTAATCCAGTTGGCGGACGGCTGGATCGTGGGGCCGGCATCATCGTAGCCAAGCCGATTTCCCGGCCAGGCCACAGAGGCTGGGGTCCAGACTGCAATACCGGGGCGAATTGGTGTCGGGGAGTCCATTGGCCTCGCTTCCATAGCGACGGTTTGTCGTGTAGCGGAAGCCAAAGCTGCTAAGCTCGTCCAGCAAGATCAGGTCGATGTGATCCTCGGCGGCATTTATAGCTCCACGAGGCAGGCTATCAAGGGTCCTGCTGTGGTGAACGGTAAGAAGCTTTACATTTACCCGGAGCAATACGAGGGATAGGAATCTCATCCGCTCATCTATATTTGGCCCCGCACGATGGATAAGTGGGTCCATGAAATTGTCACGGCTAACGGCGGCGCGATAGTCGGAGAGGAGTACTTTCCTCTCGATCATACGGACTATAGCGGGACTATAGACAAGATCGCGTCCGTCTGAAGCTGTGGGAGGCCGCGGTGAAAGAGGCCGGCTCGCTAAGGCAGGAAGATGTCATCCAGGCACCCGACCACGCAAGCATAGCTGAGGGGCCGGGTGGTCCGGCTGAAATGGTGCCCGGTCAGCATCACGTTCGAATGAACATGTACATTGCTCAGGCGCACAACGGTAATTTCGAGATTGTCAGGAGCCTGGGCTTCATCGATCCAAGAGAGCGCGTGCAAGGGGTAAAGGTGAGCCGGATGCCCTAAACGCGGCGGCAGACCCGCTTCGGCCTGCGGCCTGCTGCTTCATCCCGTGCCGGCTGCTCGATGCGCCTCTCGCCCTTACGCGTGGGCCGAGCGCTCGATGGGCAGGCCGAACAGAATCACATAGCGATGAAAGCACCGGCCGCAGCGGCGGATCGGCACGTGGAAAGCACGCAACAGGGCCTCGAAAGCCGTATGCGGGCGCGACTCACTGGTTAGATGCGCCGAGCAGCGCGGGCAGGCCCCTTCCGTGTGCGGTTCGGCGGGCTCGAGAACTGCGCGCGGCTCTACGGTCTCAGCGGGTGCCGTGACGGGCGGAACCTGTGGGGCCGCCGGCTCCTGTGCGGCTTCCAAAACCGGCGGCGCGGGCGGAAGCTCGTCTTCCACTCCGTGCTGGCGAGCCAGCACCCCGAGGAGGCGCACTTCGGTGGATACCTTCTGGATGTCGGTGGGGGGATCGGGCAGCGCGCCCAGACAGCGTGCCGCCAGGCGGGTTGCTGCGAGCCGGATGGTCTCCCGGCCGCCCTCCCGCGCCGCGGCCCGCAGGTTGCCATTGGGCTTCGCGCCGGTCAGCATCTGAAAGAGCAAGGCGCCGAACTCGGAAATGTCGTCACGGGCGGTCGCCAGGTGCGAGTGTCCATTCGGTGGAAGCAGCAGGGCGCCCGCATCGGTTATACGGATCGACCCCGGCTCCACGTCTCCGTGAAAGCGCCCTTCGTTGTGCAGTTGACGGAGCGTGCCGGCAACCTCGGCGGCGTAACGCAAGGCGAATTGGAGCGGCAGAGGGCCTTGAGAAAGGCGGACGGCCAAGGATCCCTCCGGGGCTTCGCCGCTGCGCCCGGTCTCATCGATAGAGTGTTCCACAATTCAGTCATACCCTGGAACGCTTTGGTGAACAAGGTCATACGGGTACTTGAAGTTATACGTTGGCGCGGGAAACGTACTGTAAGGTGGGGGAGAGTACTGGGAGGCCGCGGCGCCCGAGGCTGCACCGCGGCCAACCGATAAGGAAACTAATTAGCCATCGCAGCGCGCTCTTCGTTGCTTTCGATGACGCTGGACTGGAGTAACTCCAAAGCTTCCACTACGCGCTCCACCAGGTCGTCTGTCTGGGACATGGCGGTGCGCACGGATTCGATGGCGCTGGCCTGGCTCTTCAGCTTCTGCTCGAAATCCTGAAGGTCGGCCGCCACATTCTTCTGGAGCACGCCGCTGTCCTGCCGGAGAGTGCCGAGACCCTCCTCAAGGTGCAGGAGGCGGTCGATTACTCCTCCCACGCTCTGCTCGAGGCCGCCGATGCGTTGGGCCATGGACTCGAGGCGCTGATCGAGGGCCGTGATGCGCTCGCCGGCGGCGTCGATGGCTTCAGTCGTTGCGGCTCGCTCCAGGGCGGAGCCGACTTCCGCGCCAAGGGCCGCGATCTCCCGCCGGAGAGCGGTGACGGCCTCCCCGGCGTTCCCCTCGATCCCCGACATCCTTGTTTCGTGCGTCTCAAAGCGCGCCGCCATGCCGGTTTCGAGTTTCTGTATGTGGTCCTTCAGGACGGCCTCGACATGGTCCACGCGAGGGGCCGGGGCTTCCGCGCGGCGCGCCGCCACAGTGAGGAGCTTGAGTTCGAGCAGAACCTTCTGCATGCGCTGGAGCCGGGCCGAGGGGTCCTTGGCCAGGCATCCCGCCAGCAGGCGGTCCGCGGCCGGGCTGCCGGAGCTGGGCGGCTTGGAATTGACGATGGCGGCCGCCAGGGCAGCCGGGCTGTCGCCTTCGAAAGCCCGTCGGCCGGTCAGCATCTCATACACCACCGCGCCGAAGGAAAAGATGTCGCTGCGCGCGTCCGGCTGGCGGCCTTCCAGAACTTCGGGAGCCGTGTAGGGAGTGGCGCCCGAGGGCAGCAGCGCGGGTAGCAGTTCGAGGCCCGACCCTCCGATCACGATGTTGACCGGGGAAACGGCGCCGTTGGCTAGGCCGGAGTCGTGCAGTTTGCGCAGGCTTTCGGCCAGAATCATGGAATAGCTGAGCGCTTCCGATAGCGGAATCCGGCCTTCCGCCAGGCGCTGCGCCAACGTGCGGGAGGGGATCGGTGTAGCTGAAAAATTGGTCATTCTCGTCCTCGTCTCGGAGAAATCTGAGTTCTCCCATTAGCGAGTTAAGCAGGTCCCGGAATCTCCGACAAGATTATCTTCGCGGGGGGTAGTCTCATAACCTTACTCGCGTACCTTATCTTCAGTTAGCGGCCATACCCTCCCGCCGATCGGGCCCCCATATCAACATATCAACGGTCGGACCCTGCTCGATCCGGATTTCCGTGACGTGCTTGTCCCCAGCCACCGCTGCGATCCCCCCCGCCCATGCGGCGGCGCCCAAAGTGCCTGGCAGCCGGCCCTTCTTGCGGTACTCGGTCACGCGCAGCACCGACAGACTTCGCCGGGGAATCACGCGCCGCCCTTTGGGCTGAACGCGGCGATTGGAAGAATACGTGACCTTGAGCCGCAGCGCATCGGGTTCGACCGCCATGACCTTCCCTGCCACGCTGGTCCCGTCCGGGAGAATAAAAGCGACCTTCCGATGGTCGATCCAGGGCGCCAGATAATCCCATTTCAACAACATTTGCATGGGCTGGCCGGCCCTGGCGCCGGCGCACCATAGCCACAGACATGCCACCGGCAAGATTGCCGAACGCCGGATCATCGTTCAGCTCCCCAGAGCAGTTTCCAGATCACCTGTGATATCCTCGGCGGCTTCGATGCCCACCGAGAGCCGCACCAGGTTCTCGCGAATGCCCATGCGTTCACGATGCTTGGGAGAGACCTCGCGATGCGAACTCATCACCGGGTAGAGCACCATGCTGTGAACGTCGCCCAGCGAAGTTGCCGGCACGATCATCTTGAGGGCTTCCATGAAACGGAAGATCTCCGCCCGCGCGGCCCCGCGGATCTCGAAGCTCACCATGCCGCCATAGAGGCCGGCGGGGAAGAGCCGGCGGATGGCGGCGGCATCCGGGTGGTTGGGATCGCCCGGAAAGTGCACGCGCTCCACCCGGGGATGAGCGCCCAGCCAGGCGGCCACCTGGCAGGCGTTAGTGCATTGCCGCTCCATGCGCAGCGGGAAGGTCTTGATGCCGCGCATGGTCAGGTAGCTTTCAAACGGTCCCAGCACCGGCCCGATGGCGCGCGAGAGGCTGCGCAGCGTCTCGTAGTGCTCCTGGTCGGAAATCACTACCCCGCCCAGCACGTCGCCATGGCCCGCCAGATACTTGGTGGCGCTGTGGACGGTGAGGTGCGCCCCCAGGTCCATGGGCCGCACCAGTAACGGCGTGCCGAAGGTGTTATCCACTACGAGCGCGGCTCCGGCTTCGCGCGCGATCTCCGCGATGCAATCGAGAGGCGCCACGCGCAGCAAGGGATTCGAGATCGTCTCGATCAGGATGGCGCCGGGCTTGGCTTCGGCCACGGCCGCGCGCAGCCCATCCAGGTCGCAGGCGTCGGTGAAGCGGATAGCGCAGCCGCCCGGTTCCATCACGCTCAACAGCACTCGGATCGTCGCGCCGTAAAGCGCGTCGGCCGCCACGATGGACTTTCGTCCGTCCGCCAGCGCGGCCAGCAGGGCCAGGTGAATCGCCGCCATACCCGAGGCGCACGCCAGCGAGCCGTGGCCGCCTTCGAGCGCGCACATCAGCTCTTCGAGCGCGGCGTTGGTGGGGTTGTCGTAGCGCGCATAGCAATAGCCTGGCTCGCTGCGCTCGAAGACGCGGTCGAGCCGCTCGATGGAGTCGTAGTAATAACTGGCTGCCGTGTGGATAGGGGTCGTGACCGGTATGGCTGTGGCGGGCTTTTTGCGATCTCCCGCGTGCACCGCTCGGCTGTTGAGTTTCAAGCTGATTTCCTTTTCCAGCGCACGCCGCTCTTAGTGTCTTCGAGGACAATGCCCGCTTCCAGAAGCTGCTGGCGGACGCGGTCGGCGCGCGCGAAATCGCGGGCCTTCTTGGCGCCCGTGCGCTCGGCGATGAGGGCTTCCACTTCCGCGTCCGAAATCGCCTGGCCCTGAGCGCTGGGCCGCAGCACGTCGAACACGGAATCGAAGCGGTTGACCAGCTCCAGGGCGGGTCCCGCGTTGCCCGCGCGGAACTCGCCCGCATCCATGGCGCTATTGGCGTCGCGCACATATTCGAAGACGGCCGCCAGCGCTTCGGCGGTATTCAGATCGTTGTCAAGGCTTTCCTGGAAGAGTTGCTCAGCCGCCGCAGTGCGCGCGGCGATCGCTTCGTTGACGCCTTCGGGATAGCGGTCGGTCTCCAGGCGCAGCTTGAAGTTGCGCAGCCGGTCGATGGCCGTAGCGGCCGATTTCAGCCCCTCGAAGGTGAAGTTCAACTGCTTGCGGTATGGCACCGCGGCCAGCAGGTAACGGATCGCCTCGGGCTGATATCCGCGCGCCAGGATGTCGCGGAGCGTGAAGTAATTGCCCAGCGATTTCGACATCTTCTGGCCCTCCACCATGAGGAACTCGGCGTGCAGCCAGAAGCGCGCGAAAGGCTTGCCGGTTATGGATTCCGATTGGGCGATCTCGTTCTCGTGGTGCGGGAAGATCAGATCCACGCCGCCCGCGTGAATATCAATGGTCTCGCCCAGGTACTTAAGCGCCATGGTAGAGCACTCGATGTGCCAGCCCGGCCGGCCCGGCCCTAGGGGCGTGTCCCAGGACTTCTCGCCTTCCTTGGGAGCTTTCCATAGGGCGAAATCGCGGGCATCGGCCTTCTCGTATTCGTCCAGGTCCACGCGCGTGCCGGCCATGTTGCCGCTGAAATCGTTGTGCGAGAGCTTGCCGTAGCCGGGGAAGGTCGAGATCCGGAAATAGACCGACCCTTCGCTCGTGTACGTGTGATGGCCGGCCTCCAGGCACTCGATGGCCGAGACCATGTCGGCAATGTGCTCGGTGGCGGGCGCCAGGCGCTCGGGACGCTCCAGGCGCAGCGTGCCGCAGTCTTCCAGAAACGCTTTGGTATAAATTTCGGTGTATTCCTTCAGATCCTTGTGCTGGGCGGCCGCGTTGCGGATGATCTTGTCGTCCACGTCCGTGATGTTCATGACGTGGTCGAGCTTAAAGCCGCTCGAGCGCAGCCATTTGCGCAGGATGTCCAGGAACGTGAAGGTGCGGAAATTGCCGACATGGGCGTAATCGTAGACGGTGGGGCCGCAGGTGTACATGCGGACGGTGTTGTCGCGCGCGGGAGAGAACTCCTCGACCTGTTGCGAGAGCGTGTTGTAGAATCGCAGCGCCATATTGGTGGGGAAATTTCATCGTAGCAGAACGGGTTGAAGGGGCAGGGCCGGGAAGCCGCCCTGCGTTCGCCAAACGCAACGAAGCCCGGGAGGCCGGGCCGGCCGGCTCCTAGCCGCGGCGGAAGACCCGCGATTCCAGTTCCCAAGGAGTAGGGAAGGTGCGGGACATGTGATCCTGCCAGGCCAGGCTCTCCTCATCCACCAGCAGCCAGAGTTGACCCAGCAACGTGCACAGGCTCATACAGGAAGCCGCAAAACGCACCACCAACTGCCGGCCTTCCGGCGGCTGACCGTCGAAGGTGACCAGGCGCAGGCGCATCCAGCGCATCCCGGCCGATTCGGTTCCCGCCAGGGCCCAATACAGCTTATACGTGACCGTCATCAGCCCCAGCATTCCGCCGAGGATGCCGAGGGTGAGCTTATCCAGTGTGAATCCGGCGCCCAGCAGGTAAAACGCAACCAGGAACGCGCCATAGCCGATCAGCACCATGCTCCCATCGATCGCGGCGGCCACCGCCCGGTGAGTAGGCGTCGCCACGGGTGCGTCGCAGCGGATCATCGCTTCGACCGAGGTCTCCAGGGTGCGTGGTTTGGCCGGTGCGGGCGGCAGGAATTCCAGGCTTCCCTGGTCAGGCGAAACGCGCGAGCCGCGGCGCAGGGGCTGGCGCGTGCCCTGGGCCGCGCCTGCTTGGGGACGGGGCCGCGCCGCCGCTTTGGCGGCGGACGGAAGAACATAGGAGTCGAAAGCCACCACCTTAGAGGGCGGCTGATCGCCGAATTGCAGCGGCCGCTGCACGGCCCGCGCCCAACCAGGATCCCGCCGTGGCGCAGGCGGCTGCGTTCGCGGCTGCAGCCGGCGCGCTGTCGCCAGCGCCCCATCGGTGCGAGGCATCGGAAACTCCCCGGTTAAGGTATCTTCCGGTCTGCGGCCACAGCGCACGCAGCGATGTTCCCCCTCCCGGTTTCGCGTACCACAGTAGCTGCAAGTCATCGGCGGTGTTCGGGCCTCGAAAGCTAGTCGTTATCCGTTTACCAACGGAATATGGTAATTATGGCGATTGAGGTCTTTCCCGAAAAGCTCCCAAATCCTTCTTAACATAAGAGCCGGACATTGTCACGAAAAATCTTCTAGCTGTTTGTATCTTTGGCGGCTTATTCTATTGGGTGCATTGGTCTTATGCTCCTGGGCTTTGGCCTCGGCCCAAGTTCGTTTGAAAGAACCGCCGCCCGCCGAACCGCCGGCTTCGATTCCCCTGGACCACTGGGACGTGCGCTTCGAAACCCAGGATTTGACCGGCGACGAGTACGTCTGGACCGGCCACCCCGTCGAATTCGAGGATTCGCGCAGGCTGTTCCGCGCCAACGAGGTCCACTACAATCGCGATACTGGCGTCATTACGGCCAAAGGACACGTCTACTTCCGCAGTTTCGACACCAACGAGCAGCTTTGGTGCGACCACCTGGAATACGACACCGATAACGAAAAGGGCAAGTTCTACGACGTGGTCGGGGAAACCATTCCCCGCGTCATCGCCCGGCCCGGCGTGCTCACGGTCAACGCACCGTTTCATTTCGAGGGCCAATGGGCCGAGCGCGTGGGAGAGAAGTACATTCTCTACAAGGGCTGGGTGACCAATTGCCAGATCCCCAAGCCCTGGTGGCGACTGCGGGGCGCCCGCTTTGACGTGATACCGGGCCAACGCTCTCTCTCGTACAAGAGCTGGTTCATGCTCCGCCAGTTCCCCCTGTTCTACACGCCGTTCTTCTACCACTCGCTCGAGAAGGAACCTCGCAAGAGCGGCTTCCTGACTCCCAGCGCGGGTCATAGTTCCATCGGCGGGTTCATGCTGATGCTGGGTGGCTATTGGGCGATCAACCGCAGCTACGACATTACCTACCGGCTCATCGACTATCTCTCCAGGGGCTACGCGCACCACGTCGATCTGCGAGGCAAGCCTCTGCCCGGCACGGATTACGACGTGATCTTCTACGGAGTCCAGGACCGCGGCGCGCCCAATAGCGGCAATCCTCCGCAGAAGTACGGTGGATTCAGCTTCTATGGGGTGGGGAGCTCCGATCTGGGCGATGGGTGGACGGCCCGGGCGACCGTCAACTACATCAGCACTTTCGATTTCCGGCAGGGCTGGACGCAGTCGTTCAACGAGGCTATCGGTTCAGAAATCCATTCCGTCGGCTTTATCAACAAGAACCTCGGCACCTTCACCTTCGATGCCGTGTTTTCGCGTTTACAGAACTACGAGGATCTCGAACATCCGGTGTTCGACCCAGTTACTGGAACGACCAAGACGATGTCGAACGACGTGATTATCCGCAAGTTGCCGGAAGTGGAGTTCGGCTCCCGCGACCACCAGATCTTCGACAACCTTCCGCTGTGGTTCTCGTTCGATTCCTCGGCCGGCCTGCTGGAGCGTTCCGAGCCGTTCATCCTGTACAACGCGTCGGCGGCCAATCCCTATACCCTCACTGGCGATTTCCAGACGGGCGATTTGATGAGCCGCGTGAACCTGGCGCCGCACGTTACAACGGCCTTCCACCTGGGCCCGCTCGACCTGGTTCCGAGCATTGGCTTCGATGAGACGTTCTACTCCGAAAGCCAGACCAGCCCCGTGAATTCGATCTCGGGTCAGACTCAGAATCAGGTTGTGGGCACCAACCTTGTCCGCAGCGCGCGCGATTTTTCCCTCAACATCATCTTCCCGCCGCTGGTGCGCATCTTTCCGAAGAAGACCCTCTTCGGCGATAAGCTGAAGCACGTGATCGAACCGCGCGCGACGTATCGCTATGTGACGGGCGTGGGCGACGAGTTCAACCGGTTCATCCGTTTCGACCAAACCGACCTGCTGGCCGACACCAACGAAGTGGAGATCTCGCTGACGAACCGGATCTACGCCAAGCGCGGCGATTCCATCCTGGAGATCTTCACTTGGGAACTGGCGCAGAAACGCTACTTCGATCCCACCTTCGGCGGGGCGCTCCTCGCCGGCCAGCCGAACATCTTCACCAGCACCGCCGATGTCACGGGCATCGCGTTCTTGACGGGGCCGCGCAGTTACTCCCCGGTAGTTTCCACGCTGCGCATCAGCCCGATTAACGGTTTGGGCATTCGCTGGCAGGCGGACTATGATCCCTACTTCAAGCACCTGACCGACAGCAGCTTTGCCGTAGATTACAACAAAAAGAAATTCGTTGTGTCGGCGGGCAACGATGAGATCCATACCAGCCCCGTGCTCTTCGCTCCCGCCAACCAGTTTCGCGCCCGCATGGCCTACGGCGACCCCAATCACAAGGGATGGAACGCGGGCGTGGTATCAGTCTACGATTACGACCAGCACAAAATCCTGTACTCCACCGTTCAGGCGACCTACAACACCGACTGCTGCGGTTTCAGCGTGGAATACCACCGCTACAATATCGGCATCCGCGACGAAGGGCAGTGGCGCGCGGCGTTCGTGATCGGCAATATCGGATCGTTCGGGACGTTGCGCAAGCAGGACCGGGTTTTCTAGCCCAAAGCGGGGATCTGCCGGAAAAACCAATAAGTGAAGAAAAAGTAAAAGGCCCCGAGCTGGGTATCTCGGGGCCTGCACTCAGAGAGTTGGCGGTGGGAGGGGACTCACCGCCAGGGATGCTGTCTGTGTTAGTCCAATACTAACAATTTCAGACCTGCTTGTCTACTTTCGTGCAAAACAATTTTGGGGGGACCAAACTGATACCCCCACATGGGGGTATTTTCCGGGGCGACTCCAGCGCGGAGCGAGAAAAATCAAAAGGCCCCGAGCTGGGTATCTCGGGGCCTTGCACTCAGAGGGTTGGCGGTGGGAGGGGACTCACCGCCAGGGATGCTGTCTACTTGTATGAATTTTAACAGTATTGAGATCCGATTGTCCACAATAATTTGCAGTTTTTTCCGGAAAGGGTTTTGAGGCAGGGGAGGGGAAGGGTGCCGGTTAGCACCGTGCGAATAACCAAAGACATATTGAGCGCGCCTCACGCGCGATGCAATTCTGCGGGTGGGAAGGCGGTGTGTGGTGATCGAGACCGAAGACAGTCCTGCCGTCAAGAACAACGTAGAGCGTGAACGGCGGCTCAAACGGCGATTCCAAATCGAACAGGAAGTCCGCTATAAGATGCTGTACGGCCAGCGCATCGCCGAAACAGGCACGGGTAAGACCTCGAATATATCGAGCAGCGGCGTGTGGTTTACGACCGACAGCATGTTGACCACGGGGATGCCGATCGAGCTTTCGATGAATTGGCCTGTTCTGTTGAACGATTCCTGCCCGATGAAGCTCATGATCTACGGCTGCGTGGTGCGGAGCAACGAGAAAGGTGCGGCGGTAGCCATAGAGCGGTACGAATTCCGCACGCAGGGTCGGGTGTTCGCGCAGGCCATGCAGCAGCCGGCTGAACTTTCCTTCGCCCGCTGAGCGGAGCGCTGCCGGCCGGGGAGTGGCCAGCCACGGCCCTGTCACACGAGTGCCCGGACGATGCGCGCCGGCAGAGTCACTATCGCCCAAACCAGGCCCAGCACGCCTTCCACGGCGATTCCCACCAGCCGGAAGGGAAGCAGCAACAGCCACACTACGGGATAGAGAATCAGAGCCGCCAGCGCCAGCGGCCAGCAAAGCACCAGCAAGATGCACCAAAGCAGGAACTTCACCATGAGCCTTCTCTTTCAATACGCGCCCAACCTGGGAATTGTTCCAGTCTGGTAATATAAGACTTCTCTTAAGACTTTCCTAATGTTGCGATTCGAGACCGCCGGAGAGTCTCACGGCGAATGCTTGGTGGCCACCCTCACGGGCCTTCCCGCGGGGATCCCCATATCCGTGGAGGGCATCGACCGGGACCTGTGGCGCAGGCAGCAGGGGTATGGCCGCGGCGGGCGTATGAAGATTGAAAACGACCACGCCGAAATAGTGGCCGGCGTGCGGCATTCCCATACCATCGGCTCGCCGGTCGCGATCCTCATACGCAACCGGGATTGGGAGAATTGGAAAGACGTGCTGGCGGTGGAGGATGCCGGCGGAGCGGAGAACCCGCGCAAACCCGTCACCCGCCCGCGCCCGGGGCACGCCGATCTCCCCGGCGCGCTCAAGTACGATTTCCACGATGCGCGCTATATCCTGGAGCGGGCCAGCGCCCGGGAGACGGCCGCGCGCGTGGCCGTGGGCGGCCTGGCCAAAGCGCTGCTCGCGCCGTTCGGCATCGAGATCGCGAGCCACTCGATCGCGGTCGGCCCGGTGCGTCTGGCGCGGCCCGCGGCTTGGGATGAAATCGCCGCGCTGGGCCGCCGGGAGCCGGTGATGCTGGGCTGCGTGGACCTCGCAACCGAAGCCCGCATGAAGGCGGTGGTGGACGAAGCCTATCGAACTGGGGATACCGTGGGCGGCATCTTCGAGGTGGTAGCACGCGGTCTGCCTCCCGGCTTGGGCTCGCATGTCACCTGGGATGCGCGCCTCGATGGGCGCCTGGCGCAAGCCATTGTCTCCATCCAGGCGGTGAAGGGCGTCGAGATCGGGCTGGCGGGGGAAGGGGCTGCCGAATTCGGATCGAAGGTGCAGGACTCTATCCACTACGACCGCGAAGAGCGGCGATTCACCCGCGGCGCCAACCGCGCGGGGGGGCTCGAAGGGGGCATGACCAACGGCCAGGACCTGGTGGTGCGCGGCATGCTAAAACCCATCTCGACCCTGCGGCGTCCCCTGGAATCCGCCGATTTGGCCACTAAGGAAGCGGCTCCGGCGGCTTATGAGCGGTCGGATGTGTGCGTGGTCCCGGCCGCCGGCGTGATCGGCGAGGCGATGGTCGCGTTCGTGCTGGCACAGGCGTTCCTGGAGAAGTTCGGCGGCGATTCGCTGCCGGAGATACGGCGGAATGTCGAAGGCTACCTGGAACAAATCAAGAATTTCTGAGCGTATGGTCTATCCGATCGTCAAATTCGGCGACCCGGTATTGGAGCGCGAGGCGGAGCTTGTCACCGAGTTCGACACTCCGGAGCTGCACAAGTTTCTGGAGGACATGTTCGAATCCATGTACGCGGCCAAGGGGGTGGGGCTGGCCGCGCCGCAGATCGGCTTCGCGAGGAAGATCGCGGTGATCGATGCCTCCAACGGGGAGAACCCCGACGACAAGATCGTCCTCATTAACCCTACGATCATTCACACCGAGGGAAAGCAGGAGGGCGAAGAGGGCTGCCTGAGCATACCGGGCTTTCGCGAGCAGGTGCGCCGCGCCAAGCGCGTCGTCGTGCACGCCATGAATGCCAAAGGCGAGGAGTTTGAGAGGACCGGCGAGGACCTGCTGGCGCGCGCCTTCCTCCACGAGACCGATCATCTCAACGGCCGCCTCTACATTACCCACATCAGCGCGCTCAAGCGCGACCTGCTGAAGCGCAAAATCAAGAAGCTCCAGCGCGCCGGGGACTGGGAATAGGGCGCCGCCATGCGCCTGGTCTTCCTGGGAACTCCGCGGTTCGCCGTGCCGTCGCTCGAAGCCGTTGTAACGGCGGGCCACCCGGTGCTTGCCGTGGTGACGCAGCCGGATCGCCCCAGCGGACGCGGCCAGCATGCCGCCGCGCCCCCGGTCAAAGAGACTGCCCAGAGGTTCGGATTGCCGGTCTATCAGCCGGAGCGCGTGCGGCGGCCGGAAGCGGTCGAGTATCTGCGCGCGCTGGCGCCGGATGCCATGGTGGTAGTGGGGTACGGCCAGATCATTCCGCAAAATGTCATTGATATCGCCCCGTTCGGCATCGTGAACGTGCACGGCTCGCTGCTGCCCAAGTATCGCGGAGCCGGCCCGGTTCAGTGGGCCATCCTGAACGGCGAAACCACTACCGGCGTGACCACCATGCGGATCGATGCCGGGCTCGATACCGGCGACATGCTGCTGAAAGCGGAAACCGGCATCGCGCCGGAGGAGACCGCCGTGGAGTTGGCCGCGCGCCTGGCGGAGATGGGCGCGGATCTGCTGGTGCGTACGCTGGAGGGTCTCGCGGCGGGCGCCATCGTTCCCGAGAAACAAGATGCCGCGCAGGCCACCTACGCCCCGCTGCTCAAGAAGGAAGACGGCCTGATCGATTGGTCACAGACCGCGGCGGCGATTCACAATCGCGTGCGGGGCCTGCAACCGTGGCCCGGAGCTTACACCGCCTTCCGCGGTCAGGCGTTGCACGTCTGGCGCGCGCGGCGGCTCGAGATGAGTGGCGCGCCCGGACGGCTGCTGAGCGTGAGACCGCCGGTGGTGGCCTGCGGCGAGGGCGCGCTGGAACTGGTCGAAGTGCAGCTCGAGGGCCGCAAGCGCATGCCGGCATCGGATTTCGCGAATGGCCAGCGGCTGGCGGAGAATGAAGAATTGGGTTAGGAGATTCGCACACTTGAAATTGCCGCTCGGCTATCTTTACTCGGCCACTTACGCCGGAATCCGCCAGGTGGAGAAGGACGACCTCGCCCTGATCGTCTCCGGCCTCCCCGCCAATGCCGCCGCCGTCTTCACGCAGAACCAGGCGCCGGCCGCGCCCGTGAAGCTGTGCCGGCGGCTGCTGAAGGTTTCCAAGGGACAGGTGGGGGCCATCATCGTGAACGCGGGCAACGCCAATTGCGCCACGCGGACGGGCGATGCCGTGGCGAAGGCCACCTGCAAGGCCGTGGCGCGGATGCTGAGAATGCCGCCGTTCCAGGTGCTCCCGGCCTCCACCGGCGTGATCGGCGTGGAACTCGATCCGCGGAAGATCCTGGATGCGCTCCCCGCGCTGATCGATGGCCTCGATCCCGGCCGGTTCACGGATGCGGCGAACGCCATCCTGACCACCGACCTGACGCCCAAAACGGCCTTCGCCGAATGCCGCCTGCGCCGCGGCGCCGTGTGCGTGGCGGGCATGACCAAGGGATCCGGCATGATTCATCCCCAGATGGCCACCACTCTGGGATTCGTGCTGACGGACGCCCACATTCCGGTGCCCGCTTTGCGGGCCATGCTGAAGCGCGGGGTGGAGCGCAGCTACAACCGGCTTTCAGTGGACGGCGACACCTCCACGAATGACACCCTGGTGCTGCTGGCCAACGGGGCGAGCGGCGTGCGGCCGGACGCCAAGGAACTTCCCAAGGTGGAGGAGGCCATCGCGGGCGTAATGGAATCGCTGGCGCAGGCCATCGCGCGCGATGGCGAAGGCGCCCGGAAGCTCATCACCATTCTGGTTTCGGGGGCGCCGAGCGATGGCGCCGCGGCGCGCATCGCGCGCTCTATCGCCAATTCTCCGCTGGTCAAGACTGCCATCGCGGGGTCCGATCCCAACTGGGGCCGCATTCTGTGCGCCGCCGGTAATGCCGGAGTGGTCTTCAATCCGCTGAAGGTGGATATCCACATGCAGGACGTGCCGGTGTGCCAGGGCGGCCTGGCCGCCGCGTTCTCCGAGGCCGAGTTGAAGAGCAAGCTGGGCGCGCCCGAATGCCAGATACGCTTCGCCGTTCGCGGCCGGGGAAAGGGGTCGGCGCGTTTCTGGACGTGCGACCTCACGGAAGGCTATATCCGGATCAACGCGAGCTACAGGACTTGAAGATGACCCGCCGCGCGCTCCTGGTGGCAGTCTGGGCCGTCCGCCTGCGCGCGGACGCGGCCGACGACGTTTGGAGTCTGATTGCTTCGATGGCTTCGGCGCTGGTGGATGGGAATGTCTCGGAATTCATGAGCTATTTCGATCCGGCGATGCCCGGCTTCGACGAGTTGCGCAGCGACGTAACCGCGCTGGTGCGCGAGTTCGTGGCGCAATCCTCGATAGATCCCGTGAAGAACGAAGGCGACGACCGCAACCGGGCGCTGGAACTGGATTGGCGCTTGACCCTGGTTGACCAGCAGAACGATGCATCCGCCACGAATCGCGAGCAGGATGTGAAATGCCGGCTGGTCAAGACGGGCCGCAAGTGGCGCATCACGGCGTTCGAGCCGGTGAGCCTGTTCGCGCCGCCGGCCGCCCGGATGCCGGCTTAAGCGGCCGCCGGCTCTTCGCCAGCGCCATATCCAGGTTGTAGCTGGCATCCGGGTAATCGGGCTGGAGACGCAGCGCGATGCGGTATTCTTCGATGGCCTCCTCGATCCGGCCCGGCGCCAGGGAGAAAGCGCTGCCCAGATTGTTATGGATCTCGGCTGAATCCGGTTTGACCCGCAGGGCCGCCTGGAAGTGAGGGATCGCCTCCGAACCACGGCCCGGGGTTAGCAGCAGGGCGATTCCCAGGTTGTTGTGCGCCTCCGCGGAATCCGGGTCGATGCGCAAGGCCGCCTGGTACTCCGCGATCGCCTCGGGCATCTGGCCCGGAAGCTTCGACAGAGCCAATCCCAGGTTATTGTGGGCCCGGGCGTCGTTCGGGTCGATGCGAAGCGCCGCCCTGTATTCCGCAATGGCCTCCGGCAGGCGATCGGGCGTCTGGGACAGCGCCAGAGCCAAATTGTAGTGGGCCATGGCGTAGTCCGGCTTCAGCCTCGTAGCCTCCCGGTAGTGCTGAATGGCCTCCTCGGTCCGGCCCGGGGTTTCAGCGATGAGCACTCCCAGGTTGTAATGGGCGGCCCAGCACTCGGGATTGCGTTTCAGTGTTTCCTGGAAGAGCGTCTCGATGTCGCGGTACATGCCGCACTGTTGCCAGGTGAGTGCGCCGAGCGCCGCCAGCACGGCACAGGCCCCCACGGCCGCCAGGCGCCGCGTGCCGGGTCTGACGAGCGACGCCAATCCGGAGACCACCGGAACGATGATTCCCAGGCTGGCGACGTATTGAAAGTGGTCGGCAACGTAGGAATAGACGAAGGGATAGGCGCTAAAGAACCCGAGCGCGGGAAACAAAGCGCCCCCGAAGATCAGGGCTCCGGCCAGCGGCCCTCTTCGCTTGCGGGCCAGCAGGCACAACGCCGCCAGGGCCGCCGCCGCTCCCAGCGGGTAGAGATATTGCCACCATTCCGCGGAAGTCACGTGCCATCGCGGATAGAAGAACATGAGGTCCGCGGGCCACACCAGCTTGCCTAAGTAGAACCAAACGGCCCGGCCCGCGACCAGGAATCGCTCGACCAGCGTCAGCGCGAACTCCGGACCTTCCGCGCCGATGAACTTCCGCTCCACCCAGGCGGTGAGCAGCCCGGCTGCCGCGCCGAGCGCGAACCAGGGCAGCAAAGGCCGCACGTGGCGCTTCCAGTCGAGCCGTCCCTGCCGCCACCAGAGAACGACAAGCAGGATCGCGGGCAGCGTGGCGGTCACCGTTTTCGACAGGAGTGCCATGACAAAGAGCGCCGATGCCAGGAAGTACTGCGATCTGCGCCGGCTCTGATCGAAGCTCAGGTAGAGTAAAACCGCACTGAGGCCGAAAACCGCTGACAGCGTGTTCTTCTGCTCGCTGACCCACGCCACCGATTCGACGCACACCGGGTGGAGCGCGAAAACCAAAGCCGCCGGCAAAGCCCCCGCGAGGCCCAGGCGGCGCATGATCAGCATCACCAGGAAAGCTGCCGCCGCGTGCAGGAAGACATTGGTGAGGTGATAGCCCAGCATCGCGTCCCCCCACAACCGGTGCTCGATCCAGAAGGCGCTGTGCAGCAGGGGATAGTATTGCTGGGTGGCCCCTAACTCAAACCAGATCCGCCACAGCCCATCAAGCGAGCGCAACCCCGGCCGGGTGACGTGGGCGGCGTCGTCCCAGAGGAGACCGCCCTGGAGTGCTGGCCAATACGCCACAACAGTGCAGCAGACCAGCAGGACCGCGGCGAGCGGCGTCCGGCTGGCTTCCCGGGGAGCCGTGGCCGCTTCCTGGGGAGCCTTCGTCTTCACGGCTTTCGGAGAGACACGCGAGGCCAATTAATATCATGGCGCAGATGTTTGACTGGCGCACGCGCCGGGTTGGGCAGCTCGGACCTGAAGTCGGAAGAGTTCGGAGCGGCCTACCAAAAATGCGCCGTAATGACGTTCGGTGGACCCGCTACTCCGTTGATCACGTCCGTGGAGAGCACGATCTGCATGCTCTTGCGCTCCCAGTGCTTTGGTGCGTGCGCCTCCAACTGCTGAAAGTGCTCCGGAAAAGCGACAAACTCACCGGAAGCGGTGGTGCCCCACCGGTGCGCTCCGGCTGCCAAGACCACTATCCGGCCGGTGGAAGCGTCCCAATACCTCGCGACGATGGCATAGTCCTTGGTGCAGTCTCGCGTTTCTGCAGAGTAGATTGGATACCAAGTGGCCTTGGAAGGCTCCTGAGAATCCCGAATGAAGGGTTTCCTCCCGGGACCCACATTCTCGAATTGGAAGCGCAGTTGGCGTGTCAGGCGGAGAACCCATTCGTTATTGAGCGCTCCGATCAAAACGGCGCTGCCTTGCCGGAGATCGTCAAAGCTCGTGGACACGACCGGCAGAATCCGGAAGCTCTTTCCGCGGGCCTGGATCGCGCCGGTTATCCGAGCGAGCGTAATCGCGTCTGCCGTGACCAGGCTCCCGGGAGAACCTGGCAAAGCCAGGGTATCGGCGGGCGACAAGCCTTGGTCCCCGACCGGCGAATCATTGGAGGCGTGCGTTCCGACGCAGAGCAGCACGGGACCTTCCTGCGCAAGTACCGGCGCCCAAAAGGCGTCCAGCGCGGTTTGCGGACGCTCGGATGCCATCCGAATGACGCCGGCGGCCAGGGCAGCGCCGGCCAGGAAAGCGGCGGCCAGAGTCACTGGCCCCCAGAGAGTTCGGGGCTGCGGCGATGGCTCCGCGGCGTTCTCGTCCGGCGGTTCCTGAAGAATGGCAGCCGGAGCCTCGCGCGGCTCTTCGCAAGAGGGGCGGAATTGAGGAACGTACGAGCCCGGATATAGATCGACTCGGATCTCCGACTCGTGTCCGGATTCCGAGTAGTACTGGGCGAGCCGCTTTCGAATCTCGCTGGCCGCGCTGCGAACGGAATGATCCGTCGTCGTGTCGTAATCGGCGGGCCTTTCGAAAACGTCCACGCCGATGTTGCGCTCCTTCAGATCGCCGGCTCGGCCCGCCAGCGTCTGCTCCACCAGATATCTCAGCAGGGCGGAGTAGCGCTTGCTGTTTCGAAAAGCCGGACTGGCCAGAATCAGCCCGAGCTGCTGACGAATGGCGTTACCCGAATCGTCCGTCTGGGTATTCAAACTGATTGGAGAATCCCCGCCCCCCCGCACGCTCGGCGGAGCATTCCCACTTCCTGCCATCCTGGTCTCCTTGAAGCGC
>Ga0326727_10011378_pt1 | contig 20735 bp, 14 predicted proteins | sample MB2enrmetagenome_FD_207643 | JGI IMG/M metagenome (GOLD analysis project Ga0326727, IMG submission 207643) | Lab enriched peat soil microbial communities from McLean, Ithaca, NY, United States - MB29MY | ecosystem: Environmental > Terrestrial > Soil > Wetlands > Peat | place: USA: New York...
GGCAGCGACATCGCCAGCTACTATCGCGAATACGGCGGAGCGGTCGTCAGCGTCACCGTCGATAAGTACGTCTATCTCACGCTTCAGCAGAAGTTCGATCACCGCATCCGCATCGGCTACTCGCGCACGGAGGAGGTCGAACACGTTGACGAGATTCAGCACCCCATTGTTCGCCACTGCCTGAACCTGCTGGGAACAAAGAGCGGCATCGAGATCACTTCGCACGCCGATATTCCCTCGCACGGCAGCGGGCTGGGCTCCTCGAGTTCCTTCACCGTGGGACTGCTGAATGGACTCTGCGCCTACCAGGGACGCCATGCCTCTCCACAGTATCTGGCCGAGAAGGCCTGCCACGTGGAGATCGACCTTTGTCGCGATCCCATCGGCAAGCAGGATCAGTATGCCGCGGCCTTCGGCGATCTGCGCATGTATATCTTTCACTCCGATGGCTCAGTGAGCGTGGAGCCGCTGATCTGCCGTGTGCAGACGATCACGCAGCTGCAACAGAACCTGATGATGTTCTACACCGGCATCACGCGCCACGCCGGCCAGATTCTGCAGGAGCAGACGCAGGTGCTGGGCGAGAAGCGCTCGGCGATCGAGACCATGCATCGCATGGTGCAGCACGCTCACGCCGTGCGCCACGAACTGGAAAACGGAAACCCCGACGGCGTCGGCGAAATTCTGCACGAGAGCTGGATGCTGAAGCGCTCGCTCACCGGCAGCATCTCCAACCCGGCCATCGATGCGTGGTATGAGTCCGCGCGCAAGGCCGGCGCCACGGGCGGCAAGATTCTTGGAGCCGGTGGCGGAGGCTTCCTGCTCCTTTACGTCCCGCAGGAGCGCCGCCGCGAGGTGAAGACCGCGCTCAGCCAGCTCCGCCAAATTCCCTTTCGCTTTGATCGCGAGGGAAGCAAGATCATCTTCTACAACCCCACCACGCTTGATCCCGGGCAGGTTGAACAGGAGAGCGTGCAGGAGCCGGAGCATTGAAGGCCGTCATTCTAGCCGGTGGCAAAGGGACGCGGGTGGCGCAGCGCAGTCAGGGAGTTCCCAAACCGCTGTTGCCGGTCAACGGACGGCCGCTGCTCGAGCATCAGTTCGATCTGCTCGCCAGCCACGGCATCCGCCAGGTGACCGTGCTCTGCGGCCATGGCGCAGAGGCCATTCGCGACTTCGCAGGAGACGGCGAGCGCTGGGGGTTGGAGGTACGCTGCATCGACGAGGCCACGCCGCTCGGCACCGCGGGCGCCGTCATCGCCGCGCTTGACCGCCTGCCCGAAGAGTTCTTCGTCCTCTACGCGGATACGGTGGTCAACATCGACCTGCAGCGCATGTGGGACGCACACAAGAAAGCCGGAGCCGAGATCACGCTCTTTCTGCATCCCAACAGCCACCCGGAAGACTCCGACCTGGTGGAGAGCGACGAGCATGGCCGCGTCGAGGCCATGCACGGATACCCTCATCCGGATGGCGTCATGCTGCCCAACCAGGTCAACGCTGCGCTGTACGTGATGCGCTCCCGGTGCCTGCGCGGGCTGCCGGTGCCGGAAAAGCCGCTCGACTTTGCCAAGCATCTCTTTCCGTCTCTGCTCGCCCGCGGCGTGCACATGCACGGCTATCGCAGCGGAGAGTACATCAAGGATGCCGGCACACTGAAACGATTGGACCAGGTGGAGCACGATCTTCGCAGCGGCGTTGTGGCCCGCGGCAGCCTGCGCGTGCGCAGACCCGCGGTCTTCCTGGATCGCGACGGCACAATCAACGAGGAAGTTTCCTACATCACCCGTCCTGAGCAGCTGCGCCTGCTGCCCGGAGCGGCGGAGGCGGTGCGAATGTTGCGCGGCGCAGGCTTCCGCACCGTGGTCGTCACCAACCAGCCGGTGATCGCACGCGGCGAGTGCAGCGAGCGCGAACTGCTGCGCATCCACGACCACATGGAGCGCGAGCTCAGCCGCGAGGGCGCGTTCCTCGATGGCATCTACTATTGCCCGCATCATCCGCACAAGGGCTTTGCCGGCGAACGCGCGGAGCTGAAGTTCGACTGCGAGTGCCGCAAACCCTCCACCGCGATGATTCATCGCGCTGCCCGCGAGTTGAATCTGGATCTGGGCGCAAGCTGGTTTATCGGCGACCGCACCGGCGACGTGCAGACGGCGCACAACTGCCATCTGCGCTCCGTGCTGCTGCGCACCGGCCTCGGGGGAAGCGATGGCGTCCACCGCGTACAACCAACCCATACCTTTGACGATCTGCTGGCGGCCGCGCATTTCATCGTGAAGCAGAACGCGAGATAATTTCTATGCACCTTATCGCTCTCCTATTGGCCGTCGTAGGTTTGATCGGCACACTCTCTTCCACCGTGTTTCTCGGACTGGCAATCATCGGCGCGCGCCGCTTCCACAGCATTGCGCGCCAGCAGAAAACTTTCGAGGAAACCCTCAGCGATGCCGATCTGCCCTTCGTCAGCCTGCTCAAGCCGCTGCATGGGTTGGAACCGCAGTTGGAAGAGAACATCGAGAGCTTCTTCAACCAGGACTATCCCGCCTTCGAGATCCTCTTCGCCGTCGATACCGAAGAGGATGAAGCCGCGACCGTTGCCCGCCGCGTGATGGCGCGCCATCCGGAGCGGCCGGCGCGGGTGCTGGTCAACGGCGAACCGCCCTGGCCAAATCCTCCCGCTTACTCGTTCTTTCGTATGGCCGAGTTGGCCCGCGGCGAGATCCTGGTCACCAGCGACAGCGATGTCATCGTCGCGCCGGACTACCTGCGTCAGGTGGTGCCTCCGCTGCTGCACGAGAACACCGGCATGCTGACCTGCGTCTATCGCGGACTGAACACCGGCGGCTTCTGGTCCGGAATGGACGCCATCGGCATGAGCGTGGAGATGACCGCCGGAGTGGTCATCGCCAACTGGATGGAGGGGATGAAGTTTGGCCTCGGTCCCACGATCGTCGTGCGCCGCGATGCGCTCAATGCCATCGGCGGCTACCGGACTATCGGCGACTACTTCTCCAACGATTTTGTGATTGGCAGCTTCATCGCCGAAAAAGAGTTCGAGGTTGCCCTCTCGCGCCACATCATCTCGCACGTCGTTCCACCCATGACCTTTACCCGTATGTGGCAGCGCCAGGTGCGCTGGGCAGCCGGAACACGCCGCTCGCGCCCGCTTGGGCACCTCGGCTCCGGACTGGTCTACGCCGTGCCGTATGGCCTGCTCTTCTGCCTGGGCGCTGCGCTGCTGGGAGCGCCCGTCGTGGGTGCGGCGGTGCTGGCTTGGGCCGTGATCAACCGCATCATCGAGACGCTGGTGATCGGTTGGGGCATCACGCGCGACCGCGAATGCCTGCACCGTCCCTGGATCTACGTGGCGCGCGATCTGATGGGCTTCTGCGTCTGGTGTGCCAGCTATATGATCCGGAAGATCACCTGGCGCGATGGCCGCTTTGAGCTCATCGACGACGGCCGCGTGCGTATGCGCGACCGTGACGGCAACATCGTCCGCGCAGAGATGTAGCACTTCTCGATCAGAGACACACAAAAAAGGAGCGGCCGACGCCGCCCCTTCGCTTTTGTGCCGCGAATGTCTATGCCGCGCGCGTGCCTGCCTTGAGCTGATAGGAGCCTTCGAAGGAGACTTCCCACTCGTTGCCGGAGAGCATGCGTCCGGTAAACTTGCCGTTGCCGGAGATGCCGGCGAACTGGCCGGTGCCGTACGTGTACTTCCATGTTCCCTGGAAGGTTACCTGGTTGCCGCTGGTGGTGATGTTTCCCTCCCAGGTGCCGCTCTCGCGGTCGCCACTGGAGTGCTCGTTGGTGAAGTAGCCGTGCTCTTGTCCGTTGCCGTTGGTGAGGTCGGCAACGCCCGTAGAGTTGTGCCGGGTGTTGTGAAAGAGAGGATCGCTGCAGCTCTGCTGCGCATTTGCCCAGCGCAGCACGATCTGGTGCCCGGGCGTGTCATTGCAGGAAACAATGGTCTGCGAGCTGGAAGTTGTCTTCAACTGGCCGGTGAAATTCGGCATGGTTCCTCCTTTTGCGGTTAAGTTGCACGTGCGTTTAGAGTGGCGGATGGCTGATACTCTCCCTGCGGAAGCAAATCTCCATTGAAACCGGGCGAACCATCTCTGCACGCGCAGGGGTATGGCCCTCACACCGGAATTCGCCCAAAAAGAGGAAAGTAAAGCCTAGAACAGCCGTCCGTCGGGGTCTTTCGTCGGAACCCCGCGTTAGAGCCAGTGGTTGGGACCGGGGTTGCCCCCTCTAAGGCAAGGAAGACCCGAGGCCGCGCCGTACTGGTAACACCCGCAATTTGCTAAGAATTCAAGACATTCCGGGGTTGGGAGCCCCAAACACATTGTGGCCGCTGGGCCTGAGCTGCTTGAATCGCTGACATGCGGTCAGGAGAGTGCTACGCTTAACCTTCGTCTGGCGTAGCCGGCGAGCATGACGCGATTGGCGCTCTCGTCTACCGATGGCGTGAGGTCGTAAATGCGATCGACCCTGCTTCTCATCACGTTTACCGCGCTCAGCTTTCTGCTTGGGGCTCCCCCTGTTCTGGCGCTGGACCCATCGCTGGAGGTCAACCAGTACGCGCATACCGCGTGGACCACGCGGAACGGCTTCTCGCTGGGCAACATCTACGCGATCACGCAGACACCCGATGGATATCTCTGGCTGGGCACCGAATCCGGCCTGGTTCGCTTCGACGGCGTTCGCAGCGTCCCCTGGCAACCGCCTGCGGGCCAGCATCTGCCTGACACGAACATCAACAGCCTGCTTGTCACGCGCGACGGCACTCTTTGGATTGGTACGTTTGCCGGCCTTGCGACCTGGCGCGATGGCAAACTGGCATTGCGTCCGGAACTCGGTCGAGAGTTTGTGGCATCGCTGTTCGAGGATCGTGAGGGAACGCTCTGGGCAGCCACGCTGAATACCCCCACGGGACGGCTCTGTGCAATCCGAAGCGACAGTAAGCAGTGCTACGGAGAGGATGGCTCCTTCGGGAGGGCCGTTTGGGCTTTGTTTGAGGACAGCTCTGGCAATCTCTGGGCCGCAGCGGAGTCCGGTCTCTGGCGAATCAAGCCCGGTCCTCCACGGCGATATAAGACACCGATGGAACTGATTGGCCTGAGCCGGGCCGACGACGGACGAATGTTAATTGCCATGCACGGCGGAGGACTCCTGCAGTTCGCCGGCGACAAACTCACATCGTATCCGCTCCGCCGGGCAAGTAATTCCAGGTCGCCGCTCCGGGAGCACGATGTCGATTCGAACAGACTGCTCCGCGACCGCGATGGAGGCCTCTGGATTGGAAGCGTGGAGCGGGGCATACTCCATGTGCATCAAGGCCGGGCAGATGTATTCTCGCGAGCCGATAGCCTCTCAGGCGATGTCATCCTCAGCATGTTCGAGGATCGTGAAGGCAATGTCTGGGTTGCAAGCACCGGGGGACTCGACCGGTTCAGAGAGCTCCCGGTAAGTACCGTCGCGCTGAAACAAGGGGTAGCCAGCGATGCGACTCAGTCCGTGCTTGCGGCCACAGATGGGAGCATCTGGATTGGCGCTCACGAGGGTTTGACCAGGTGGAAGAATGGAAAGGCTACGATCTTCCGCAAAGGAAACGGACTGCCGGATGATGCGCCGGAGTCCCTGTTTCAGGATGATCGAGGGCGAATCTGGGTTTCCACGCGTCACGGACTTGCCTGCTTCAAGGACGGCAGGTTTGTTACCGTAAATGCCGTGCGCGGGGAAGTGCATTTCATCACGGGCGACAGGTCTGGCAACCTCTGGCTTTCAGAGCATCGGAGCTTCTTGCACCTGCTGGACGGTCGTTTGATCGAGCAGATTCCATGGTCAGAGCTGGGACGTCATCAAAGTGCCGAGGTTCTGCTCTCCGGTCCTGAACCTGGCGGAGTCTGGCTTGGATTCTGGGTTGATGGAGGCGTGTCGTATTTCAAGGATCACCAGCTCCGCACCTCGTACACAACCGCGAACGGGCTGGGCAAGGGCGCTGTCGCCGATCTTCGATTCGATCAGGATGGAGCGCTGTGGGTCTCGACCCAGGCTGGCGGCCTTAGCCGCATTAAAGATGGCCGCATCGTTACGCTCTCCAGCAGGAATGGATTGCCCTGCGACACGATTCACTGGACGATGGAGGACGACGATCATACGTTCTGGCTGTACACGGCCTGCGGCCTCGTCCGCATCACGCGAACCGAATTGGACGCATGGATCGCCGACCCGAATCGTACGGTTCAAACGACGGTTTGGGATGCGGCGGACGGTGTCAGGCTCCGATCAAGCGCGGCTAGCGCCTACGCTCCTCGCGTCGCCAAATCAAACGACGGCAAACTGTGGTTCGTGACGGGAGAAGGCGTTCAGGTCGTCGATCCCCGCCGCCTCACTCTCAACAAGCTCCCGCCGCCGGCACGTATCGAGCAGATCATCGCCGACCACAAAATTTATTGGCAGAACCTAACCGGAGCTGCAGTCTCAAACGTGCGTCTGCCGCCGCGGACTCGCGATCTGCAGATCGACTACACCGCTCTGAGCCTTGTCGCGCCGGAGAAGATTCATTTCAAGTACAGACTGGAAGGCCAGGATCGCGATTGGAGAGAGGTGGTCAACGGCCGCCAGGTGCAGTATTCGAACCTCGCTCCGGGCGCCTACCGCTTTCGCGTGGTCGCGTGCAACAACAGCGGGCTATGGAACGAGCAGGGCGATACGCTGGATTTTTCCATCGCTCCGGCGTACTACCAGACGAATTGGTTCCGCACCCTTTGCGCGGCCGCGTTGATGGGGCTGCTGTACGCGCTCTTCCGGCTCCGCGTCTGGCAGGTGGAGCAGCAGCTCACGATAGGCCTGGAGGCGAAGATCGCCGAGAGAACACGAATTGCCCGAGACCTGCACGACACATTGTTGCAGAGTTTTCACGGGCTGGTGTTCCGCTTCCAGGCAGTCCGGAACATGCTTCCGAAGCATCCCGAGGAGGCTATGCATGAGTTGGATAGCGCGCTGATCCGCGCGGAGCAGGCACTGGAGGAGAGCCGGCACTCCATTCAGGAGTTGCGCCGCGGACTGTTCACTTCAGGCGACCTCGATCAAATGCTGTCTGCAACGTGTCAGGAGCTGGCTTCCTCTCACTGCGGCGAGAACGGCGCACCGCGCTTCGAGGTGATCGTGGAAGGTGAGCGCCAGAGCCTGGCTCCAATGATCACGGATGAAATCCATCGAATCGCGCGAGAGCTGCTCCGCAATGCTTTTCAGCATGCGCGCGCGCAAGAGATCGAAGCTGAGATACGCTACGACAGTGACGACTTCTGCCTCATCGTGCGCGACGACGGAAAAGGTATCGACCCACAGATCCTGAAGGATGGCGGACGCGCCGGGCACTGGGGGCTACCCGGCGTCAATGAGCGCGCACAGGAGATTGGAGCCCGGGTGGAGTTCTGGAGCCAAGCCGGGGCGGGTACGGAAGTTGTATTGACGCTCCCGGCGGCAATCGCTTATGAAAGGTCGCGGAATGGCGATCGATTCAGCCTCTTCCGCAAACGGAGAACCCATGTGCAGCATCCATAATTTGATTCGTATCCTTTCGGTCGACGATCATCCTCTGTTGCGCGAGGGAATTACGGCCCTCATCAAGAGTGAGCCGGATATGGACGTGGTAGCGGAGGCCTCCGACGGCGAACAGGCGATCGAGCAATTTCGATTGCACCGCCCGGATGTGACCCTGATGGATCTTCAGATGCCGAGGATGAATGGCATCGAAGCAATCAGCCGGATCCGGAACGAATTTCCTGACGCGAAGATCCTGGTCCTGTCGACCTACTCCGGCGATGTTCAGGTCCTTCGGGCCATCAAAGCGGGAGCGCGCGGCTACATCCTGAAGGGTCACGTGCGAAGAGAGCTGCTGGATGCGATTCGGAGTGTCCATGCCGGGCACAAGCGAATCCCGCCCGAAATTGCGGCGGAGCTGGCCGAGCATGCTGCCGAGGATGAGCTGACTCCGCGCGAACTCGAAGTCCTTCGTCTGATCGCCTCCGGCAATGCCAACAAGCAGATCGCCGACAAGCTCTCCATCAGTGAAGCTACTGTGAAGAGCCATATCACGACGATACTTTCCAAGCTGGACGCCAATGATCGCACCCATGCCGTGACCATTGGATTACATCGGGGGATTATCGAGCTGGATATCAACCAGAAGTAGTACCGAGCGCTTCTACTTTCGCACGTTTCGATATCCTCAAGGCCCCTCTAGGATAAAACTCGTAAGAGGAGATCGCGTACGCAACGCATGTTTTCCACATTCGCCGAGGGGTGGCCGGGCTTTGGTCTTTTGCTTCAACGCATATTGACATGCACAATCCTGCTTTATTTCGGATGCGTGCATCTCATGGAAAATACGACGTTAGCTTCCAGCCTTCCATATCTGATCGCGGCCATTGCGGGAGTGTTTCTGCTCTTCGGCCTGTGGACGCCGATCATCGGAGCTGTGATCGCCATCGTCGAGCTCTGGATATTTGTGGCGTCTCCAGGGAATCAACCGATCGCCATTGTACTGGCCGGCCTGGGCGCCACAGTGGCGATGATCGGACCCGGAGTTTGGTCGATCGATGGCCAGCGTTTCGGAAGAAAGCACATCGAACCCTCCCGGCACTATAAAATTTCCAATCCTCCAGAAGTATGACTTCGCCCTCTCCGCAAAGTAGCAGCCGGAGTCCCCACGATATATCCAGACCACAACTCCTCGAATTGGGGTTGTCGCCAGACGCGAGTTAATCCAGACTCACGATACATTTTTTCCTCACATAAGAAGAATCGTGAGGCAAGGTAGAGGAGGGGCTATGGCGCACGCGACCGTTGCTTTCACAGACCTCGGAGACCTGGCTACAAGGAGCTTTCCCGGGGTGGGGGCGCTCGAAGACGATCGGCTGTTTCTGAATACGGAGATCAGCGCTGATGCCTGCTTCGAAGGCATCATTGGCAGAAGCCCGGCCATCCGGAAGGTGCTGCAGCAAGTCTCGATCGTTGCGCCTACGGATGCCACCGTCCTGCTGCACGGAGAGACGGGCACGGGAAAAGAGCTGGTTGCACGCGCCATTCACAAACTCAGCTCACGTCGTGAACGTGCCTTCGTGCGCATGAACTGCGCTGCGATTCCCACGGGGCTGCTGGAGAGCGACCTCTTCGGGCACGAGAAGGGAGCGTTCACCGGAGCCCTCATGCAGAAGAAGGGCAGATTCGAGCTCGCCGACGGAGGCTCGCTCTTTCTTGATGAGATCGGGGATATCAATCTGGAACTGCAGCCGAAGCTGTTGCGCGCGGTGCAGGAGCGCGAGTTCGAACGGCTTGGGAGCGCCCGGACCATCCACGTCGATGTGCGAATGATTGCAGCCACACACCGCAACCTGAAAGACATGATCAGCAATAATCAGTTTCGCCAGGACCTTTTTTACCGGCTGAATGTATTTCCGATCGAAATCCCGCCGCTGCGCGATAGGCGTGAAGACATCGAACTGCTGGTTCCGTTTTTCGTCTCGCGGCTCTCCCGCCGGATGCAAAAGCAGATCCGGTATATCTCGAAGTCGGCGATGGACGCACTGATGAACGCCGATTGGCCGGGAAATATCCGTGAACTGGAGAACTTCATTGAGCGTTGCGTGATTCTCACGCAAGGAGACGAACTGGATGTTCCCCGCTCCGAGCTGAAGGGGGTTTCAGGCCCCACCGTGGCTCCGGCCGTATTGTCGTCTCATGGGACCGAGCGACAGCTCATTCTCGATGCCTTGAAAAGCGCCTCCGGAAAGATCGCCGGCAAAGGTGGAGCGGCAGAGCGCCTCGGAATCAAGAGGACTACGCTCCATTACAAGATGCGCAGGCTGAATATCGCTCGCAGTGATTACTCAGCCTGATACAGGCAAGACACGCAGACGCCTGCCCTGATTTAGAGATTCGGATTTCCCGACTCCCGGCTTCCGAGTTTTGCATGGCAAGCTGCGTATCTTGTGACTTGTGCCTGAGCGGCAATCGCCACAAAGGATTTGAGATGCACTTGGCCTCCGAAGAAGAGAAACATTCGACAGTATGAACTGCTCGGGCTTCATAACTATTTTTATATCTCTCCGACCGCTTCGATTCGACCCATTCATGATTCCGGGATGGCCGCCCCTGGTACAAGGCCGGCCATCCCGGGGCCACAGCGAGAACAACCCTAGCTTGAAACCTTGACCAGCACCTTTCCCATCGGCCCTTCGCCGAGGCGCGCAAAGGCTCTCTTCACCTCTGTGAACGGGAAGACCTGGTCGACCACGGGACGCTTGCCGATCTTGTCCAGCCGCTTGACGATCTCATTCCACGCAGCCTTTGCCGCCGATGCGGAGTAGTCGGCGACGGTGACGCCGCCGATGCGATTGCGGCGGAAGAAGAGCATCGCGGTGTTGAACTCCGGGACCGGACCGCCGCTGCGGCCCACTACACTGATGCGGCCTCCATAGCCGAGCATGGCGACGACGTCGTTGAAGAGCGGGCCGGCGACATTATCCACCGCAAGATCGACACGGCGAGGAGCGACGGACGCCAGCACCTGCTTGCGCAAATCCTTCGCCGCGGGATCGAAGACGAAATCTGCGCCTAGCTGCTTGAGTTGCTCGGCCTTCTTCGCGCTGCGCGAAAGTGCGACGACGGCCAGGCCCATCGAGCGGCCCAGCAGCACCGAGGCCGTGCCCACTCCTCCCGAGGCGCCGGTGACCAGCAGCACACTGGCCGGGGCCGGAGGAGCAGCCGGCTCGCTCCACTGCGTGATCGCCTGCCACGCGGTGAGAAAGACCAGCGGCGCGCCGGCAAGCTCTTCGAGCGACCATCCCTCCGGCACCGGAACGGTGTGAGACGCATCCACGGCGGTCAACTCGGCCAGTGTTCCCCAGGCCTCCACGCCGGTTTCGCCGCGCAGAATGCCGACGATATCTCCCACCTTGACGCCCTCTACGCCCTCGCCCACCGCGACCACCTCGCCCACGCCATCGCGCCCGAGGATGTGCGGCAGCTTCGGCCTGGCCGGATACTGCGCCTCCGCAAGAAAAGCATCGGCCGGATTCAGCGCCGCGTAGATCATTCGCAGCACAACCTGGCCGGCCGCAGGGTGCGGATCGGGCGCCTTATCAAGGCGCAGCTTCTCGAAACCACCGTAGGAATCCATCAACCATGCTTGCATCGTTTCGTCTGCCCCTTTAACTGATTTGCCTAAGATGCAACTCTACATCAGAGATGCGCTGCGAAACAGGCTGGCTTCGTTATGATGGCGCAAAAAACCCACGTCCGGCAGACGTGGGTTCTTGCTGCGAATTCGCTTTTACTTCACCGGCGCGATATACGGAATCGTGTGGGCGAAGTACCAGCAGAGGAAGAAGACGATCGGCACGTGCAGCATCATCTGGAGAACTCCGTAGCCGACCAGATCGCGGGCTTTCAAGCGAAGCAAGCCGAGCAGCGGAAGCATCCAGAAGGGATTGATGAGGTTGGGAAGCGCCTCGCTGGCGTTGTAGATCTGCACCACCCAGCCGAGGTGAACATGCAGAGTGTTCGCCGCCTGCAGAACGTAGGGCGCCTCAATCACCCACTTGCTGCCGCCGGAGGGAACGAATACGCCGATCATTGCCGAGTAGATCGCGACGAGCAGAGGATAGGTCTCCTGCGTGGTGATGCGAGCGAAGAGCGAGGCCATCCAGTCCGAGATGCCGGTGCCGACGATCATGCCGAAGATGACCGCGTAGAACGGGAACTGGATGAGCACGCCGCCGGTGGCGGGAATGCACTCGCTGACGGCCTTGACGAAGCTCTTCGGACGCCAGTGCAGCAGAATGCCGGCGGCGATAAACATCAGGTTGTAGTTGTTCAGATCGAGCGCGGCCAGCGCGCCGTTGGGAGCCGTCTTGAAAAACGCTCCCAGGTACCAGAAGAGCAGTCCGGCGACGAGGATGCTCAGCAGCGGACTGTACTCCAGCCACTCGCCGGGACGGGTGCGCGCTTCGAGTTTGCGCTCGGCGGATTCGTACTCGATGCCGTAGTCGGCCGCAGTCCGGGCGCGCTCCGGCGGCGGAGCCGAGGCCCACGCGATGAGGGTCGAGACCAGAGTCAGAATCACCGCCATCGCAATGCTCTGCCAGAGGAAGAGCGTCTGCTTCAGCGGAATGACTCCGGCGATCTGAAAGAGTCCGGCGGGAATCGCCGACTTGGTCGCCATCATCATCGCCGCCGAGGAGGAAAGTCCCAGTGCCCAGACGGCTCCCAAACCCAGGTAGCCGGCTGCGCCGGCGGCGCGAATATCCAGCCCCTTGATGCGCTTGGAGAACTCCCGCACCAGCAAGCCGCTGAAGATCAGGCTCAGGCCCCAGGAGATCAGCGAGGTCGCCATCGAGAGAAATGCCACCATGGCAACGGCCGTGCGCGGATTCTTCGTAAGGGTGGAGACCCAGGCGATGAAGCGGTTCACGATCGGTGCGGTAGCCACCACGTAGCCGCCGATAATGATCATCACCATCTGCATGGTGAATGGCACCAGCGTCCAGAAGGCCTTGCCGCCCTGGAAGGCAAGATTCGCAGGCTTCTGCCCGATACAGAGTCCAAATAGGAAGACGAGAATGACTCCAGCAAAAGCAAATACCAGCGGGTCAGGAAACCAACGCTCGCTCCAGTTTGAAAGTGTCAGTCCAAAGCGGACCAGAGGCCCGTCGGCAACACTTCCGGCAGCTTTCTTCTGAGTCACATTGATGTTAGCCATTTATGCTCTCCCTGCTGCATGAAACAATTGATATTGACCTAATTCCGCCTTCGTGAAAAGAAAAAAGGGCCGCAGCCGAAGCCGGGCCCCGGAATATAAAAGAACTTAGTCGCGCTCCACCGCCAGAGCCACGCCCATGCCTCCGCCGATGCAGAGCGAGGCCAGGCCCTTCTTGGCATTGCGGCGCTGCATCTCGAAGAGCAGGGTGACGAGAATGCGCGCGCCCGATGCGCCGATCGGGTGACCGATGGCGATAGCTCCGCCGTTCACGTTCACCTTCGAGAGATCCCAGCCCATCTCCGCGTGCACGGCACAGGACTGCGAGGCGAAGGCCTCGTTGATCTCCATCAGATCAAGATCCTCGACCTTCCATCCCGCGCGCTGCAGGCAGCGGCGCGAGGCCGGAACCGGCCCCATGCCCATGATCTTCGGATCGAGCGCGGCGGTGGCGTGGGCGGCGATGCGGGCCATCGGCTTCAGGCCGAGATCGGCAGCGCGCTTGGCCGACATCACCACCACGGCGGCCGCGCCGTCATTGATGCCGCTGGCGTTGCCGGCGGTGACGGTGCCGTTCTTATCGAAGGCGGGCTTGAGGCCGGCGATGCCTTCCAGGGTTGCGCCGTAGCGAATGAACTCATCGGTATCGAACATCACCGGCGGGCCTTTGCGCTGCGGAACCGGAACCGGAACAATCTCATCCTTGAACTTGCCCGCCTTCTGCGCGGCCTCGGCCTTATTCTCCGAAGCGACGGCGAACTTGTCCTGCTCCTCGCGGGTGATGCCGTATTGTTTAGCCACGTTCTCGGCAGTGATGCCCATGTGGTACTGGTTGTAAACGTCCCACAGCCCGTCGACGATCATGCTGTCGATCAGCTTGGCGTCGCCCATGCGGAAGCCGTCACGCGAGCCGTTGAGCAGATGCGGCGTGGCGCTCATGTTCTCCTGGCCGCCGGCGACGACGACATCGTAGTCGCCGGCGATGATGCCGTTGGCCGCCGTCATCACCGCCTGCAGCCCGGAGCCGCAGACACGATTAATGGTCATCGCCGGAATGGAGTCGGGCAGACCGGCCTTGAGGGCAGCCTGCCGCGCCGGATTCTGTCCCAGTCCGGCCGCAAGCACGTTGCCCATGATCACCTCGCTCACACGTTCAGGGCTGACGTTGGCGCGCTCCAGCGCGCCCTTGATCACGACCGAACCCAGTTCCGGCGCGGGAACGCTCGCCAGCGACCCGTTGAACTTGCCGACTGCCGTACGTGCAGCAGAAACAATTACGATGTCCGTCATATTCTTCTCTTTTGACTCCTGCTTGTAATCGCAGAACGTTCGGCAGGACTCGTACGTTCACTCACACGAGTCCCGCCTTATCTGCCTTGATCGCGCTTATAACTCAGAACAGTTATGCTGCCGCCTGCTCCGTCTACTCATCAAGAGTGATCGGCATGGTGGGGACGCTGTCAGGAATAACGAGCGTAGCCTCGGTTGCTGCAATGACTTCTTCCAGGGTTACTCCGGGAGCAATTTCTTTCAGAACCAGCCCTTTGTCGGTCGGCGCCATCACTGCCAGTTCGGTTACAACCAGGTCGACGCGGCGCACGGAAGTCAGCGGCAGACTGCACTTCTTCATGATCTTGGATTTGCCCTTCGCGGTGTGGTTCATGGCAACGATCACCTTTCGCGCGCCCGTCACCAGGTCCATTGCACCGCCCATGCCCGGGATCATCTTTCCGGGGACCATCCAATTTGCGAGATGGCCTTCTTGATCGACTTCCAGTCCGCCCAGCACCGTGATGTCGAGGTGGCCGCCGCGGATGAGGCCAAACGAGAAGCAGCTATCGATGCTGGCTGCTCCGGGAATAGCGCCGACAAAGCCGCCGCCGGCGTCGGTCAGCGAGGCATCAACCAAGCCCGGTCCGGGCGCTGGACCCAAACCGATAATGCCGTTCTCGGACTGAAAGAAGACGGTAACGCTGGGTGGCAGATACTGCGGAATAAGGGTCGGAAGGCCGATGCCGAGGTTGACCAGCATTCCGTCCTGGAATTCAAGGGCTACACGTTTCGCGATCAGATTCTTACTGTCCATTTGCGCACCTCTCGACGATGTAGTGGACGCACGCGAACGGAGTCGCGACAGAGTCCGGCGGAATCGCACCAACGGGAACAATGTGCTCTGGTTCCACGATGACTTTCTTGGCAGCCGGCGCCATCACCATGTTGAAGTTGCGGGCGGTCAGCGAGTATTCGAGGTTTCCGCGATAGTCGGAGCGATGTGCTGCAAGAAGCGCGAAATCGGCGGTGAGAGGGGTTTCGAGCAGAAACAACTTGCCGTCTACTTCAATCGTGCGTTTGCTCTCCGCCACCAGCGTTCCTACGCCGGTCGGAGTAAGTACTCCGCCCAGTCCAAAGCCGCCGGAGCGAATTCGTTCCGCAAGCGTGCCTTGAGGACAGAGTTCGACTTCAACTTCGCCGGCGATCATCTGCCGTTGAGTTTCGGGATTGGTTCCGATATGAGTGACGATGAGCTTCTTGATGAGTTTTGCTGCGATGAGCTTGCCGATTCCAATGCCCGGCCGCGCTGTATCGTTGGCGATGACCGTCAGGTTCCTGCGTTCCTGCCGTACGAGTTCATCGATGATTCGATGAGGTGTACCTACCCCCAGAAAACCACCGATCATCAGTGACGCGCCGTCCGGAATCATCTCAACTGCGTGGGCGCAACTGGTTGCTTTGTCCATCCTTGGGTACCTCAATTCGCTGGCATGGGTTCACCAGCTCTCTTTTATCGATTGGAAGCTTATCAGAGGATCACGCAAATTAATCAGACGTGTTACGTCTCAACAAAGATGCTGAATGTATGTCACAACTGAAAGTATGTATTTCAAATATGGAACCTTAACAGATGATCGCGCGCAAGTAATTAGAAGTGCTGGCAGACAATAATCAGACGTGCCACGTCTCATTTCAGACAAATAATGTATTTCACAACTGGACGCAGCGCTCTTAGTTTTGAATTGTGATTCTGTTTGTCGCCCGATTCCTGTGCTCTGCACTATCTCATTGAGTGCGGCGCGTGCAGTGCGAATCTGGGAACTTACTAAGGAACACGTCGCACCACCATCCACAAGAGAATCGGTCAGACCTGCTCGCTGGCGAAGTAGGGTGCTTCGGCGCGGATCAAGCTCGTGTTGTGCCTAGCCGTGAGTAGTTCTTTATCGGAGGGGTCATCTATACCGCGGCCCTCATCGCTTTCAGAGGTCGATCATAGCTATGTCATCCAAAGGTAGTATCGCAATCGTCAGCGGTGCACGTACGCCGCTCGGCCGCTACTGCGGCAAACTGAAGGACTTCACCTGTCAGGACCTGGCGGCGGTTGCCGCCGTTGAGGCCATCAAAAGGTCGGGAGTTGGCCCGGAAGAAATCGAACACGTTGTGCTGGGCAACGCTCAGCAGACCAATGGAGATGCTCCGTATGCTGCCCGCCACGCCGCGCTGAAGGCGGGCATTCCCATCGCGACACCGGCGGTCTCCGTCAACCGGCTTTGCGGCAGCGGCATCGAGGCGATAGTCTGCGGCGCTCGGATGATCCAGCTTGGCGAAGCGAAGTATGTGCTCGCCGGGGGCACGGAGGCGATGTCGCAGGCCCCCCATGCCGTGCGCGGCATGAGGTGGGGCGTGGGCCTGGGCGAAGGCAAGCTGGACGATACGCTCATGGCGGTGCTTACCGACAGCTACGCCAACCTGCCCATGGGAATGACCGCCGAGCTCTATGGCAAGCAGCAGGGCATCACGCGCGAGGAGATGGACGAGTTTGCGTTGTCCTCGCAACAGAAGGCCGCCGCCGCGCAGGCCGGCGGGCGTCTGGTTGACGAGATCGTTCCCGTTCCGTTGCGTAACCGCAGGGGCGAGCCCACCGGTGAGGTGTTCGACCAGGACGATCACCTGCGTCCGGAGACAACGATCGAGAGCTTGAAGAAGCTGAAGCCGGTCTTCTCAAAGGAAGGCACGGTCACCGCGGGCAACGCCAGCGGCATCGTCGACGGCGCTGCTGCCGTGGTGCTGACTACGATGGCCGAGGCCGAGCGGCGCCAGCTGAATCCGATGGGCCGCATCGTGAGCTGGGGTATCGCGGGCGTCGATCCAAAGATCATGGGCTGCGGCCCGGTTCCGGCGAGCAAGCTCGCACTCGATAGCGCCGGGCTCAAGCTCGACGACATCGACCTCATCGAACTGAACGAGGCCTTCGCGGCGCAGGCGCTCGGCGTCGTGAAGGAGACTGGCTTCCCGATGGAAAAACTGAACGTGAACGGCGGCGCCATCGCGCTGGGGCATCCGCTGGGCGCAACCGGAACGCGGTTGGTCATCACCGTCCTGAACGAGCTGCGTCGCCGCAAGGCGAAGTATGGCCTGGCGACCGCCTGCATCGGCGGCGGGCAAGGCATCACGATGATTGTGGAGAACCTGCAGAGATAGGGTTCGGTACATTTCGACAGCCAGTTTAGGTTTTCGAGTTTCGAAGCCTGAACCGAGTTACGTTAGCTTCGAAATTTGAGACAACCTGATTAGCCGCGGAGGCGCATCATTTCGCGCGCTTCCGCCAGGGGGCATCATCAATGAGCAATATGAATAGAGTTGGACAACCAGTTACCTCAAGCCCGGCCCACGACGTTCTCCGCACGGAGAGCCATTCCCTTGACTCGATCTTCGCACCCAGGAGCGTGGCGTTGGTCGGCGCCAGCGAGCGCGCGGGCAGCGTGGGCCGCACCGTGCTCTGGAACCTGCTGAGCAGTCCTTTCGGCGGCACGATCTTCCCGGTCAACGCTAAGCGTTCGAATATTCTTGGCGTGCGCACTTATCCCAGCGTTCGCGAACTGCCTGAGGTTCCCGACCTCGTCGTCGTCTGCACACCGGCTGCCACCGTGCCGGGCATTCTGCGCGAGAGTGTCGAGCTCGGCATCCCCGGGGGCATTGTCATCTCCGCCGGCTTCAAGGAAACGGGCGCGGAAGGCATTGCACTCGAGCGCGAGATCATGGACATCATCAGTGGCAAGATGCGCATCATTGGTCCGAATTGCCTGGGTGCGATGAACCCCGTGCAGGGACTGAACGCCACATTCGCCGCCACCATTGCGCGTCCGGGCAACGTCGCGTTCATCAGCCAGAGCGGCGCGCTGTGCACGGCGGTGCTGGACTGGAGCTTGCGTGAAAACGTCGGCTTCAGCGCATTCGTCTCCATCGGCTCCATGCTCGATGTGAACTGGGGCGACCTGATCAGCTACTTCGGCAACGACCCACGCACGAATGCAATCGTGATTTACATGGAGTCAATCGGCGATGCCTCGTCGTTCCTCTCTGCTGCGCGCGAAGTTTCGCTGACGAAGCCGATCATTGTCATCAAGGCCGGCCGCACTGAGGCTGCCGCCAAGGCTGCCGCCTCGCATACGGGCTCGCTCACCGGCTCCGACGATGTGCTCGACGCTGCGTTCCGCCGTGTCGGCGTGCTGCGCGTCAACTCCATCGCTGACATCTTTTACATGACGGAAGTTCTCAGCAAGCAGCCGCTTCCTCGTGGCAACCGTCTCTGCATCGTGACCAATGCGGGTGGGCCGGGGGTTCTTTCCACCGACGCACTGGTGCAGGGCGGAGGCGAACTGGCCGAGATTTCGCCGGAATCGATGGAAGCATTCAATAAACTGCTTCCGGCAGCATGGAGCCACAACAATCCTGTCGACATCCTCGGCGACGCTGAGCCGGAGCGTTATTCGAAGTCGCTGGAGATTGCCGCGAAGGATGAAAACATCGACGGCATGCTGGTGATCATGACCCCGCAGGGCATGACCAATCCAACCGCTATCGCGCAAGACCTTCAGCCCTACGCGCACAGTCTCGGCAAACCGGTGCTTGCAAGCTGGATGGGCGGAGCATCCGTCGCGCAGGGTGAAGACCTGCTCAACGAGGTCGGAATCCCGAGTTTCTACTATCCGGACACCGCGGTTCGCGCCTTCAATTACATGTGGAAATACTCGTACAACCTCAAGGGACTGTACGAAACGCCGCAATTATCGGCAGCCGTGCACGGCACCGACCGCGCTGCCATCGACAAGATCGTCTCCGGCGTCCTGGAGACCAAGCGCACCATCCTCACCGAGTACGAGTCGAAGAAGCTGCTGGAAGCCTATGGCATTCCGACCACCGCAACGGAAATCGCGCTGAATGAGGACGAGGCGGTTGCGTGGGCGGAGAAGATGGGCTTCCCGGTGGTGCTCAAACTCTACTCGCTCACCATCACGCACAAGACTGACGTGGGCGGCGTGGTGTTAAACCTGCGCGACGCCGACAGCGTGCGCAAGGCATTCACCGGCATCAAGCAATCGGTCACCGAGAAGGTTGGCGCGGAACATTTCCAGGGCGTGACCGTGCAGCCCATGGCCAAACTCGACGGCTACGAACTGATCCTCGGCGCCAGCATCGATCCTCAGTTCGGCCCCGTTCTCCTCTTCGGCACCGGCGGGCAGCTGGTCGAAGTTTTCAAGGACAAGTCACTGGCCCTGCCGCCGCTCAACTCCACTCTCGCGCGCCGCATGATGGAATCGACCAAGATCTACCATGCGCTGAAAGGCGTGCGCGGGCGCAAGAGCGTCGACATGGCGGCTCTGGAAAACCTGATGGTTCGCTTCAGCGAACTGGTGGCCGAGAACCCGCGCATCAAGGAGATCGACATCAACCCGCTGCTGGCATCGCCGGATCGCCTGCTCGCACTCGACGCTCGCGTCGTGTTGCACGAGGCTTCGGTTCCCGACGAGAAGCTGCCGAAGCCGGCCATCCGTCCCTATCCAACGCAGTACGTCTCCGGTTGGAAGATGAAGGACGGAAGCGAGGTTCTGGTTCGGCCCATTCGTCCGGAAGACGAACCGAAGATGGTCGAGTTCCACAAGAAGTTGAGCGAGCGCACGGTTTACCTGCGTTACTTCCAGCCCATGGAGTATGCAGAGCGCGTCGCGCATGAGCGGCTGACCCGCATCTGCTTCATCGACTACAACCGCGAGATGGCTCTCATCGTCGAACGCAAGGACAGCAACGGCGACTCGGAAATTGTTGCCGTCGGACGCATGAGCAGGAAGCACGGACTGCCGGAAGCCGACCTGGCCGCACTGGTTCTTGACGGATTCCAAAAGAAAGGGATCGGAACGGAGCTCTACCGGCGGCTGCTGGAGATCGCGCGCAGTGAGCAACTGTGCAAGATCCACTCCAACATGCTGGCCGAGAATGTCGAGATGGCGGCCGTATGCCGCAAGCTTGGCTTTAAAGTCTCTGCCAGCGCCGGCAAAGACAACCTGATCCGGGCGGAACTAGCCCTGTAGTCGGTGCGATGACAGTTACCCTGGCCCGCGCTAACCCAGGCTGTTACGAAACGAGGGCTGTTCAGAGTAGATGAAGTCGGTGAGAGACGGCGTTCCGGTTTCCGGAGCGCCGTTTTCTTTTGACGTCGCCGGTTTGAGGCGAGGGGGCAGCCGGGCGGCACTCAACTGCTGAGCGCGGTGGCGAGTTTCTGGCCTCCCAGCACATGGAACATCCGTTTCAGGTTGTAAGCGATGGTTGCCTGGCTCATCTCGGCCTGTGCTCCGGAGGTTCCTTTGCCACAGGAATCGCGGATGCCCGAAGATGCGGTACTTCAGTGTGCCGGCTGCGATTGTCGTGGAAAATCTTGGGCTGTATCTGAAGCGATCCCGTTCCGGGACAAGAACTGCCCGAGCCGCATCCGCCCCACCGCGGACCCGCCCAATTACTTGTCAAGAGATCTTTCGCGCTCACTTCCTCCTAAGCCATTGACCCACCTGGAAATCGAGTTTGCCTCCGAGTGAGGGGATCACCCCTTCGGCCTGTTATTCTGGATATATAGGCCGGAATGTACCTCCTAACTCCTGTGTTTCTAAATTATTAGCGGGAAATATAGGGGGGG
>Ga0326727_10011380_pt1 | contig 20734 bp, 13 predicted proteins | sample MB2enrmetagenome_FD_207643 | JGI IMG/M metagenome (GOLD analysis project Ga0326727, IMG submission 207643) | Lab enriched peat soil microbial communities from McLean, Ithaca, NY, United States - MB29MY | ecosystem: Environmental > Terrestrial > Soil > Wetlands > Peat | place: USA: New York...
TCTCGCGCGTGTCTCGAGGTAGACCAGAAGTCGTGGCGCCACCTTGGCACCAACAAACCGTTGCCTCTTCCAGATGTTTGATCGAGTTAAAAGTTATCTGCATCACTCCCTGAAGAGCCAAAGCTGGAGATGATAGAGAGCTTCTTGATCGAAAAGGCCGCCGGCGCCATCACGAAGATGAGCCAGTTAAGATCGCACGGCGTTTGCTTCTCCTTGGACGACTTCGGAACGGGCTATTCCTCTCTGTCCGAGCTCAAATGCCTACCCCTGGATCAACTCAAGAGCGATCAGAGCTTCGTCCGCGATGTGCTGGAAGGCATTATGGACGCGTCCATCGTGCGCACCATCATCGCACTCGGCCGCACTCTCAAACTTTCAGTCATCGCCGAGGGAGTTGAGACGGAAGAACCGCGGGAGTTCCTCGAAAAGGAGGGCTGCTATCCCTACCAAGGCTACCTCTTCAGTCCTGCAGTGCCTGCTAGCGGGTTCGCCGCATTCGTAGAGCAAGCCCGACAGCCCAACCGCGAATGCGCTGTCTGAAGGGCAGCGCCTCGACGCGCCTACCTGAATACCGATCTATGATCTCACCTAGTCCGTTTAGTTTCCTCTGATGTCGGAGGTCTTGCATTTATACAGAGGTCCGAAACGGTCATTAACCGGCTCAACCAGATTCTGCTTTGAACCGAGATAGCGCTCCGTAGTCAGAACAGATGCATGGCCAAGGAGGAATTGAATTTGCTCAAGTTCTCCAACCGTTGGAGTAGCAAAGCTTAGCGCAAGTTCGACGAAGGTCGTGCGGTGCAATGTGCTCAAGGCCCATGCGCTTTGCGCATTCGCGAACGACATACCAGACAACATTCTCGGAGATCCCTCGCCCCCAGCACGAGCCGTGTCGGCTCACCGCGCGGAATATACGGCCATGCTTTAGGTCGGCAGCGACTAGCCATTGGTCCACTGAATCCTTCACCCATGCTGGCATCGGGACCGTTCGGACATGGCCGCCTTTTCCAACCAGATCGACGATTACCCAGTGTCCCTGACGAATCTGAATGTCGTCGATATTTGAAGCGGCAAGTTCCGCTCGCCTCAAACCACAGCCAAGAAGAATGGAAATCATCGCAAAGTCACGCTTGTTTCTAAGCCCATCACCGTCAGATTTGTCGACGAGCAATTCGGCCTGATCAATATTCAACCACTTGCCAGATCGCTGGCCCAGATGCTTGACTCCCTTCACACGCCGAATACCGGCCGCCAATCCCAGGCTCTCCAAATAGAGTCGGAATCTGAGCACAACGGTACGATTGAGCGCGAGGCGTGGCTCAGAGCAGTACCAGGCGATGAATTGGTCCATTGCAAAGCAATAGTTGCGTCGTGATTGTGGAGAGCTCAGGCTGTTGAGTACGGATGCCTTTGCGTGGTCGAGATCCGGCAGGCGGAGGACGATCTTCCGATAATTGGGCTTTGACCTCTTTCTGCGCATACAAGCGGCCTCCTTGCCGCAAGTATGGCAGCCTTTTAAAAGTCAATTCCGCGCAGTAATCGGCTCAGCGAGGTGGTTGATTTCAAATAGCTTAGATGAGGTAACTTAAGGAGTTCAGGCTGTCATCTGTTGGTAACAGCCCAATGCACTCATCCAGCGCAAGTTACTCACCAAAGATCGGACCGGGAACGGAAAACGCCCATGTCGCATGGGACCTTTGCGAGTGATCTGCATCACGTTGGGGACGCGTTCCAGGCGAGTGACGGGCAAACCCCGGAGGCTGAGCGCCAGGTGACGCAAACAGGGCTTGCACGTGAAAATGGCGTGGCTGCCTCTTTGAAATGGGATTCCAAGAAGCCAACGCGATTCTTGCTGGTGCAACGCCGTTCCACCAGCAAATTCAGGCTTGAGCGTACTCTGGGGCCTCGAAAGCTCCGGGGCACAACAGAAAAGTTCTAAAATCGTCCTCCAGCGCCGACCATTAAATCCCGCAATATCAGTTAATTAGTGCACCTGTCAGTTCCGGAAATTCCGGAACTTGGGTCCATATAGGTCAAAATAACTTTTCCACGTCCCCCACCGCTCGACGTGCGTCCGCCGGGACCGAGTCTCGCGGGTGATTTCCGCAGGCGAGTGCCCAAGCAGCGCCTGGGTGGTGCCAAGAGTTGCCCCTACCGAGTCAAGCAGCGTCGCATTACAAATGCAATTTTCCGCCCTGCGAGCACGTTCGATTCATTTTGGGGAATCCGCGTCCAAAGCGTCAGTATTCCTCCGGCAGCAGAATCGTCGTCGAGCTGCGGTCTGCCTCTGTGATTATCCAGATTCTGACACCGGAGCCCAGTGTATAGGCCGACAACACCCGGAGGCCGTGTTCACCGGGAAGATTGGGTTGAGCAGGAGCGCGACAGCCAGGAAAGCCACATCCGGCCCCGTGGCCCTGCGTGGTACACCCGCACAGCCCAATATGCCCCGCCCACGGTTGCAGCCGTCCCGAGTACCATGTAAAAGCCGTAGGGATGCCTTCCCTCTGCGGCGACAATCAGGAAGATTGCCACCAGCACGGTAAGCGCAATTTCCAGCATCCGTCTGCGGTCCACGAAAGCACTCCCTGGGGAAATCATTTTACGCCATGGCTGACCGCCGCCCTTATCTTTGCGCCTTCGCTCAGTTCTCCTATTTCTCTTGCGGCCTTGGCGTGGAGTGACTGTAGCGACTGTAGCGGATACTGTAGCGGGTGCCGGTTTAGATGGGGTTGTGCCGGTTTGGGCCTCAACCCCGTAAGGGATTGAAATTGCAATGGTAAGCAAACCGCAACAGATTCAGCGAAATGTGGGGTCCGAGATTATGAATTCCCTGCTCTAACCGTTGAGCTACAGGCCCAGAACAATTACAAATAGTTTATTTTGTTTATATTACATTTGCAGCAACTCCTGAGCAACAAGCAAACCTCTTGTAACGCTGTTTCCGAGCCGGTTTCAGTTGTAGCGCCGGCGGAGCTTTCATTTCCCTCGCCAACCTCACGCTATGGCCCAGCCGTTGCTTGCTCCAGAGTACCGGACACCATGAAAAATAGCTGCATTCAAGTCTCCATTATTCACCGCTATCAGTCGCCGGAAACTGAAAATTACCGCTTTTTTCGTGGCATCAGGCTCCCGGCCCGAAGGAAAGCTCGGAACGAAAATGCTGGTTGATATAATCCACGCACAAGGAAGGGGAGGCTCCATGAACGCACTATTGCGCCTTACGGCGATTGTTTGCCTTCTCACGGCGGCTTCCTTCGCCTGCGCGCAACAGGAGTTTCCGCCTCCCCAGGGCAAAGGGCGCGTGGTCGTGCTGGCCTCCGGCCTCTCCGGTCCGGCGCATTACACCACGGTGGCCCGCGAGATCGCCGAACTGGGCTACGACGTGGTGCTCTTCGATGGCAATCTGATGGAGGGAACGCATGGAGACGGCGCGAAAACGGTCATTTTGCAGGCCCAGCAGATGCCCCACGCGCTGCCCGGCAAGGTCGCCCTGGTCGGCTTCTGCATGGGCGGGGGAATGTCGCTTTATTACGGCTCGCAATGGCCCGATCTGGTGGCAGGAATCGTGCTCTGGTACCCCACCAACAACTTCATCCACGACGTGCCCGGTTTTGTGAAGAGACTGAAGGTGCCGCTCGTGGTTTTTGCCGGCGGCAGGGACCGCTATCGCAATGAATGCTGCATGGCCAGCCTGGATAGTACACTGGCGGCGGCGGCAACGGCGGCCGGCAAGCCCTTCAAACTCATCGTCTACCCGGACGCCGAGCACGATTTCGTTCTTGGCGGGGAGCACTACAATCCGAAGGACTATGCCGATGCCTTCCGGCAGACGGCGGAAATGCTCAAAGCGTCTTTGAGCAACTAGGCTCCTCAAGCGCGCGGCCCCAGGGAAACGAGTATGTCGCACATTTTTATCAGCCACTCGAGCCGGGACACCGAACAAGCGGCGCGCCTGCTCGCCTGCCTGCATGCGCACGGCTTCGTCGAGACCTTTCTGGATTTCGACAAGCACGCCGGCCTGGCGCCCGGCGCCGACTGGGAGCGCACCCTCTATCGGGAGATAGCCGGGGCCGACGCGGTGGTGCTGATTCTGACCAAAAACTGGTTCGACAGTAAGTGGTGTTTTGCAGAGTTCACCCAGGCGCGCGCGCTCGGGAAGGCGATTTTTCCGCTCATCGAGGCCCCCACCGGGGAGACCTTCGTCTCGCACGACATTCAGCATCTGGATCTGGTCAAGGACCGCGAGGGAGGGTTGGCGGTCTTGGCGGCAGAGTTGACCGAGGTGATGGTCAATGCGCGCGGCGGCTTCGATTGGGACCCCACGCGGCCGCCCTACCCTGGCCTCCTGGCCTTCGATGAGGCCGACGCGGCGATTTATTTCGGACGCGACGACGATATTCGCCGGTTGGTGGAGCGGCTCAACGCGCGGCGGGCGCAGGGCGGGGCCAAGCTGATCGCCGTGCTGGGCGCCTCCGGCTCGGGAAAATCCTCGCTGGTTCGGGCCGGCGTGCTGCCCCGGCTCAAGCGTGACAAACGCAACTGGATTGTGCTCCCGCCCTTCCGCCCGCAACTTCATCCGCTGGAAGAACTGGCCCAGGCCGTCGCCGTTGCGCTCGGCTCCGGCGCCGATTGGCGGCACTGGCGCGAGGCCTTCGCCTCCGAAGATCTGACGCCGGTTCTTTCCGATCTGGCCCGCGATCTACGCGTCACGCACGGCTCGAATGAGGCGCAGATCCTGATTACCGTCGATCAGGCCGAGGAATTGTTCGGCGCCGCCGAAAAGGCCGGGGCAGAGCAGTTTCTGCGCGTTCTCAACTCTTTGCAGGATGAACGCCTGCCCTTCCTCGTGGTGCTGACCCTGCGTTCGGATTATCTGGGCGAGTTGCAGCAATCGCCCGCGCTGACGGCTCCTTTCGAGGAATTCTCACTCAAGCCCATGCCCCTGGCGCGGGTGCGGGAGATTATTGAAGGCCCGGCGCGCGCGGCCGGCCTGGCGGTGGACGACGCTCTAATTTCGGCGGCGATGAGCGATGCGGCCACCGGCGACGCCCTGCCGCTGCTGGCCTTTGCGTTGCACGAACTCTACGACCGCTTCGGCCGGGAAAAGCACCTTACACTGGAGGCCTACCGCGCGCTGGGCGATGAGGCCGGGCAGCTTTCGCCGCTGGAAAATGCCGTGCGCCGCAAGGCCGATGAGGTGCTGGCCGCGGCGCGCCCTTCGGCTGAAGATTTGCAGGCGTTGAAGGAGGCCTTCGTGCCCGCGATGGTGCGGGTCAACGCCGAGGGCGAATACGCGCGCCGCCCGGCCCGCTTCGATGTGTTGCCCCCGAATGCCCGGCCCCTGATCGAGCGCCTGGCGAGGGCGCGGCTGCTCGTCATTCAAAAAGAGCACGATGTGACGATTGTCGAGGTGGCTCACGAGGCTCTTTTGCGCAAGTGGCCGCTTCTAAGGGGCTGGCTCGACGAAGAACGCGAGTTTTTGATCGGTAAGGATCAACTCGAGCAGGATTTGCTCGACTGGGAGCGGGCGCCGGCAGGTGAAAAAAACGAGGCCTTGCTCAGCGGCTTGAAGCTGACGCGGGCGCGAGGCTGGCTGGTGGACAAGCCGCTGCAACTCAGCGAGGCCGAGCGCAAATTCATTCAAGCCAGTGTCGCATTTTATGAGGCGGAAGCGGCCCGGCGGGAGCAATTCCGGCGCCGCATTCAGCAGGCGAGCGTTTCGGCCGCCGTGGTGCTGGCCGTCTGCCTGGCCGGAGCGTTGGGGGAGTGGTGGATCGCCAAAGTGCGCGAGGCCACGGCTGAATCGCGTGAACTGGCTGCCGTTGCCGAGCAGGTCGTCCAATCCGGCGGCGATCTGGCGCTGGCGCTTCAAACAGCGATCAAGGCCGCCGAGCGTTCGCCGACCGACCAGGCCGAGCACGCGCTAAGAACGGTTCTGGAGGGCCCGCTCGAACACCTGATTCTGCATCACGGCGGCCCGGTCTATGTTGCCGCCTTCTCGCCCGATGGAAGCCGCCTTGCGACCGCCAGCGCCGACCATGCGGCGCGCATCTGGGACGCCGCCACCGGGCAACTGCTGGCCACGCTCTCCGGTCACTCGGGTTCGGTCAACTACGTGGCCTTTTCGCCGGATGGAAGCCGTGTGGTCACCGCCAGCGACGACGGCACGGCGCGTGTGTGGGAGGCCGCGACCGGGCGTCTGCTGGCCACGCTCGCCGGGCCTGGGGTTGAGGTGCGCAAGGCCGTTTTTTCGCCGGATGGAAGGCGCATCGCAACCGCCAGCGCCGACCACGCGGCACGGGTGTGGAACGCCGAAACCGGCGGTTTGCTGGCCACTCTGAACGGCCACAGCGGCGTGGTTTACGAGGCCGTTTTTTCGCCCGATGGAAGGCTGATCGTCACAGCCAGCCAAGACGGCACGGCGCGGGTGTGGAATGCCGAAACGGGCGCTCCCGTGGCCACTCTGGCCGGGCACGCCCGCGTGGTCTCCTCGGCCGTTTTTTCGCCTGACGGGAAGCGCATCGTCACCGCCAGTTGGGACCAGACTGCGCGGGTGTGGGAGGCCGCTGCCGGCCACCTGGTGGCCACGCTCAGCGGGCACAGCGGCGCGCTCTACGAGGCCGCCTTCTCGCCCGACGGGAAGCGCATCGTGACCGCCAGCGCCGACCATACGGCGCAGGTCTGGGAGGCGGAAACCGGCCATCAGATCACGACGCTGACCGGGCACACCGCCCCGGTGAATGGCGCTGCCTTCTCGCCCGATGGAAAGCGCATTGCCACCGCCAGCGAGGACGGCACGGCGCGCGTCTGGAACGCCGATTCGGGCCTGCTGCTGGCCACACTGAACGGAGGCGCGGGCGTGGTCTACGATGCGGCCTTTTCGCCCGACGGCGACCGCATCGCGACCGCCAGCAATGACGGCACGGCGCGCGTCTGGGACGCCGCTATTGGCCATCCGCTCGCGGTTTTAACCGGGCATACAGGCAGAGTTTCGACGGCCGCATTTTCGCCCGACGGGCGGCGTCTGCTCACCGCCGGCGAGGACGCCACCGCGCGCCTTTGGGAGAGCGGAAGCGGCCGGTTGCTGGCCACGCTCCAGGGTCATGGACTCTGGGTTTATACGGCCGTCTTCTCGCCCGACGGAAAGCGCATTGTGACCACCAGCGCCGACAAAACGGCGCGCCTGTGGGACGCGGATTCCGGGCGCCTGCTGCTCACGCTGAGCGGGCACACCGGCCGCGTGAATCAGGCTGCCTTCTCGCCGGATGGAAAGCGCGTTGTCGCCGCCAGCGACGACAAAACAGCGCGGGTCTGGGATGCGGAGACTGGTGCCCAGCTTGTTACCCTGACCGGGCACGGAGACGTGGTGAATGAGGCTGAGTTCTCGCCCGATGGAAAGCTCATCGTGACCGCCAGCGACGACCAAACGGCGCGGGTGTGGGAGGCTGAAACCGGCCGTCTGCGGGCGACTCTCACGCATGCCGCCGCGGTCAACGAGGCGTCGTTCTCGCCCGACGGGAAGCGCATTGTGACCGCCAGTTACGACCAGACGGCGCGGGTGTGGGAGGCGAAAACCGGCCATCTGCTGGAAACTCTCAGCGGGCACACTCTCTGGGTTTATGCGGCCGCCTTCTCGCCCGACGGAAAACGCATCGTGACCGCCAGCGCCGACAAAACGGCACGGGTGTGGGAGACTGCAACCGGCCGCCTGCTGGCAACTTTGGCCGGGCACACGGCCCGCGTCAACGCCGCCGCCTTTTCGCCCGATGGGAAGCTCATTGTTACCGCCAGCCAGGACAGTACAGCGCGACTGTGGGACGCCGAATCGGGCTTGTTGCTGGGCACTCTGACCGGGCATACCGACCAGGTCAACCGGGCGGCCTTCTCGCCCGATGGGAAACTGATCGCCACCGCCAGCTCCGACAAAACCGCCCGGCTCTACATTGGCGACCTTCCTGACCTTTTGAATTGGGCCAGGCGGCAGCTTCCGGCCGAGGGCGGATCGCATTGATTTTCTCGGCCGGGAGACAAAAGCCCGGCGGTTGCCAGTAGACTTGGGCGAGCGTACTGTTTCTTTGCCGGAATCAATCACGACGGGGGCAAGCGCAATGGAACCCTCTATTCAGTTGCCAGCCGCGGTGGCCATCGGATTTACGGGGCACCGCTCGCTCGAAGATGAAGACCAATGCCGCCAATGGATTCTTGACTTTCTGCGGCGGCAAAAAAATTCCATTCCGGCGCTGGTCTATGGAGTCTCTTCGGTCGCGGCGGGCGGTGACCTGCTGTTTGCCGAAAGCTGCCTTCAACTCGAACTGCCGCTCTGCGTTTTGCTGCCCCTGCCGCTGGAGGAGTTTCGCCAGGATTTCAGCCCGGCCGATTGGTCGCGAGCCGAGCAGGTGCTGAGCAAGGCGGCCTCGGTTGAATTCACTGCCGGCAATCAGTCGCGCGAAGAGTGCTACTACGAATGCGGCATTGAAACCGTGCAGCAAAGCCGGCTGCTGCTGGCGCTGTGGAATGGAGAACCGTCACAGGGCCTGGGCGGTACAGAAGACATTGTCTCCTTCGCCAGGGGAATCGGCAGGACCGTAACCTGGCTGCACAGCACGCACGGCGAGTTGCGCACCTTCAACGAAAAAACGGGAAAAGAGCTTCTCGACGATCCGGAGCTGGATTTTCTGAACCATTTGCCGGACCCCCACGCGTTGCCGGAGCCCAGTTCGCCCCAGGGAACGAATCAGCCTGAAACTCTAGCCCGGTCCTGGTTTCGCAAGGTGGACGGCAGCGCCACCCGGCTGGCGCCGCAGTCCCGGCGGCTGGCGGCGATCCCCATCGTTTTCACCGCGGCCGCGGCCCTGTTCAGCGGAGCCGGTTCGTGGGCGCGCGATGTGGAAACCTGGTTGAGCATCGGGACGGCCCTCGGCATCATGGCGGCCCTGCTGCCCGTGGTTTTGCGCCTGCAAAAGCGTCAGACCCTGTGGGTGCGCACGCGCACCGCCGCCGAGGTCTGCCGTTCCGTGCTGGCTTTCTGGAGCACGCCCGCTTCCTACGAGGCGATCGGCCCGGAGGCGGTTCCCGAACTCTCTGGCGTGCTGATGTCGCTGAATCTGCTGAAAGTGCTCGACCGGGGGCGCGGCCATTCATCTGTTGAAGAGTTCAAACAGCGCTACCGCCAGGAACGCGTAGCAGGCCAGATGGAGTACCTCTCCGCTCACGCGGCGCAATCGGCCGCCGAGGCCCGCCGCTACCGAGCCGCCACCTGGATTTCGATCGGATTGGCGGCGGGAGTGAACGTGTGGCTCTTTGTCAGCGGGCATCTGAGCGCCGGTTTTGCCCTGGGGCCGTGGAAGCAGACTCTCTCGCTGGGCGCCGCGATTGCATTTCAGATCGCCACGGTCGCCGGAGCCCTGCTGGCGGTCAACGACTGCGACCGGCGCAGGCAGCGCTACCGCGAGCTGCGCCAGCAGCTCGCGGAATGGGACGCGCAGCTTGAGGCATTGCGAACCTGGCCCAGTGTGCTGCGCGTTGCCGGGCGGGTCGAACGGGCTCTTCTGACCGAGTTGATTGAGTGGCGCTCCCTGATTCGAAACCAGAAACTGGCGAGGAAATAGTTCATGAAACGCATTCTTTCGCTCGACGGTGGAGGGATCCGGGGCATCTTCAGCCTGGAGATTCTGTTGCGCATTGAAACCCTGCTGCGCGCGCACTTCAACGACTCCAGGCTGGTTCTGGCCGACAAGTTCGATTTCTTCGCCGGGACCAGTACCGGCGCCATCATTGCCACCGGCCTCAGTTGGGGAATGCCGGTCGAAGAGATTCTCAACCTCTACGTGCAGCACGGCGCCACCATGTTCCAGCCCGTGCCCTGGTACAACCCTCTGAAACGCATTCTGGTCTCGCGTTACGAAGCCAAACCCCTCTCCGACCTGCTGCGGCGCGCCTTCTCGGAGGATGGAAAAGGCGAAGTGCCCGCGCTGCTCGGTTCCCAGCGGCTGCGGACGCTCCTGCTGGTGGTGCTGAGAAACCACTCGACGGGCTCGGCCTGGCCGGTGACCAACAATCCCGCGGCCATGTACAACGACTCCGGCCTGCCGGACTGCAATCTGAAGATTCCGCTATGGAAGCTGGTCCGGGCCAGCACCGCCGCCCCGACTTATTTCGATCCCGAGGAGATTACGCTGGGCGGAAAGCGTCACGTCTTTGTCGATGGCGCGATCACGCCCTACAACAACCCGGCTCTGATCGCCGCGCTGACCGCGATCCTGCCCTGCTACCGGCTGGGGTGGGAGACCGGCCCCGGCAAGATCAGATTGATTTCCATCGGCACGATGCGCTTTTCGCAGGCCGCGGCGGATGTAAATGTGCACAGCATGTGGCTCGGATACAACGCCCCGCGAATTCCCCTGGCGTTGATGCAAGGCATAGCGCTTGAACAGGACTACCTCTGCCGCTGCCTGGGCCAATGCATTCACGGAGAGGCGCTGGATTCGGAGATCGGCAGCCTGGAAGGGGCCTCGCTGGCCGGGCGGAACTGGTTCAGCTACGTCCGCTATAACCAGTCATACATGGGTAAGGCGGCCGAACTGCTCCAGCAGCATCCGGAGCTAGGCAAGCTCGATGCAATCCACGCCGCACCCTTGCTGCGGGAGATAGGCCGCGCCTACGCGCAAGAACATGTGCGCCTTGAACATTTAATCTAAAAGCGTCTTGCATCCAGGTACGTGTTGCAGTATGCTTTTCTCTCTTCCTGAAAGCCGTCAATCGCACCTCGCTGGAGTTGAAAATGAAAGCAAGATTGCCACACTGTGCGGCACCCTCCAAGGCCAGAATTTTCCCATCGGACGGAAGCAGAAGAGCGCGCCTGCTGCTCTTGTTCATCGCACTTTTACCGCTGGGCCTCTCGGGCTGCGCGGCAAAACGCTTGAGGGTGGACTTCACGGGCTTTGAGAAGTCCTATGCGGAGAGCTCGAATCGTGAGGTCCTGTTGAATCTGGCCCGGCTTGAGAACCGCGATCCCACCTATTTCTTCAAGATTGGCCAGATTACCAGCACCTACAAAATGGCGGCCTCGCTGGGCGGAAGCGGTTCCTATGCCGTCTCGTCCTCCAATCCAAACATTGGCGCTCCCGCCGGCGGCGGAACTACCGGCTTGACCTATGAGAACGACCCGATCTTCACCTTTATTCCGGTGAATGACGAAACCAACGCCCAGCTACTTTTAAAGCCGGTTCCGCAGGAAACCTTCTACATTCTCTACCAGCAGGGCTGGCGAGCGGACCAGCTCGTCCGCCTGATGGTGGACCGAATTGAACTTACGCGGGTTTCCGCACAGGGCTGCACCGTCGAAACGATTCGCAATGCGCCCCCCGCCGTTCATCTCAAGGCGGATGGCTCCTGGGACGCCGATTACTCGCGCGATCCCGACACGCTATCGAGCTATGTAACCTTTCTCAGGATCAACGCGGTAGTGTACTGGCTGCAGAAGCACGGCCACCTGCTGCTGCGGGGCTCGAGCGCCTTCGTCCCCTATGAGAGCAACTCCGGATTGGACGACAGCGCAGCCAGCGCTCCGAAGGCCCAGGATGTTGTCAGCGCCTCGCAAAAGAACGCCGTCTGGGAGCACGTGGGCTCCAAATGGCTTTTGGGCGAGAAGGTCTTCACTCCCGTCTTCTCCCTCTATCCGCTGCAATCCGTTGATGCAAAGCCATCTCCCGATATCAAGCAGATCAAGCGCGAGATTCTCGCCGATCCGGAGATGAAGGAGTTGAAACAGGGCGCGGTGCTCGACGAGATCCTGGCGAGCCTTGCCAACGGTTTCAGCATTGAATCAAGCTCGGAGCATCAGGACTCGTGCAACTCAACCGCCCCCGGCGCGCACATCATGTCGGCTCATCTGGTGATGCGCTCCCTGATTGGCCTGATGGCGGCCGCGGCCCAGGAGCAGACTCCTTATGATGTGCTCGCGCGCACCAATCCCACCATTCCCAACAGCCGCTACCTGCCGCCCGAATTGCAGTTGAAGCCTCTGCCCAGGTTCATGGAGGCGGTTCCGGCCATCGAACGGATTCCGTTGCTGAGCCTGACCGGCAAGGCCGAAGATGAGCTTCCGCCCATCATCGAGGTGAACTACAGAGGAACGGATTACCGTATTGCCGACAAGAAGATCGCCGAGGTCGCGGAGAATCAGTACTGGAACCGCGATATGTTCCGCCTCATCGACCAGCTGACATCGCAGGTAACCGTGGACATTTCCAAATTTCCACTGACGGAAATCCTGCAATAGAGCGCGCGGAAAGAGCCTCGTTCTGGCGAAATCCCGCGGCAACTCACAGGAGGCGCATGATGAGAACTTTGCACTGCATCGCGGCGGGCGCGCTGCTACTCTTATCTGGTTTTGCCGTGCCCGCCAAGGCGGCTTCGGCCGGAACCCCGGCCGCAACGGCGGATTCGGCAGCATCGGCGGATTCCTCCGGGACAAAAATCAGTTTTTCCTCTCTGGACGCCAGCCAACCCCGCCAGGTCTACGGGACGCTTTACCTGCCCAGGGGCGCATCAGGCCCCTGCCCGGCGGTCGTCATCGTCCACGGAACCGCGGGAATCGACACGCGCGGCGCGCTCTACCGGCAGCCTCTTCTGATGGCCGGAATTGCGGTTTTTGAAGTGAATTTCAAAACCGGGATTTACACCTCTCCCATAGACCGGCCGCCTCTCGATACATTTCTCCCGCTGGCCTTCGCGGCATTGAAGCAACTGCGAAGCTTGCCGGCCATCGCGTCCGACCGCATTGGGATTATGGGTTTTTCCCTGGGCGGGGCCATCACCCTGAGAACGGCTCTCGAATCCAATCGCAAGACGTGGATGGGCGATGAGAAGGGCTTCGCGGCCCATGCCGGATTTTACCCGGTCGCCAGAGCTTTCATCCCGAAGATTGAAAGTGGCGGCGAGCTGACCGGGGCTCCGATCATCGTCTTTTACGGAACTGAAGACGTGTACGGCGATGGGAGCGCCGTTCCGCAGTTGAAGCGCCTGCTTGCGGATAAGTTCAAATTCAATCTGCTCACCGTCGAATACCCTGGGGCCGCTCACGGTTTCAATCTCAACGCGCCCCCGCTGGCCTACTCCGATCCGGCCGCCAAAAACGGCAGGGGCTACATGGCCTACGACGCGGCGGCGACCAGCGATTCACTGCCAAAACTCATCGATTTTCTGCGCAAAAATCTGGCCGCCAAGTGAACCGTGGGGCGGGGGAATTGGCGCGATTGTGACGGTGCGTGGGCTGTTTCAATCGCGAAAGTGAATGCTGGTTGTACACTGGGCCTATATTCCATACGGAGCCTGTGATGCGCCGGTTTTTTGCTTTCTCCCTGCTTGCTCTTATTGTGCTGACCGGTTGCCACACCGGCCAGAAGACGCCCGCACAACCCGCCTCCAGCCCTCACTTCAAGGTCTACCATCTGCGCGGCAAGGTCGTCTCGACCGACGTGGCCACGGGCGAGGTCACGCTGGACCATGAGGCCATCCCCGGCTTCATGGAGGCCATGACCATGCCCTACAAGCTGAAGGACGCGAGCATTTTGGGCGAATTACATCCGGGCGACGTGCTCACCGCCGACGTGCTGGTCTCGCAGGACCCAGACGCGGATGTGCTGCTGGATCACATTGTGGTGGTGGCGCAGGCCAGGCCGGATTATCCGCCCGCGGTCTCCTACCACGTGCCCGCGCCGGGCGATTCCGTGCCGGATTTCAAACTGCGCAACCAGGACGGGCGGTCAATTCATCTGGGCCAGTTTCGAGGCCACGCGCTGCTGCTCACCTTCATCTACACACGCTGCCCGTCGCCCGAGTTCTGCCCGCGAGTGACGCGCAACTTTGCCGTGATCGAGAAGCAGTTGGCCGCCAACCCCGCGCTCTACGCCAAAACGCATCTGCTCAGCGTCAGCTTTGACCCGACGTACGACACCCCGGAGCGGCTCCGGGCCTATGGCTCAACTTATCTCGGCAGTACCGCGAAGAACGCCTTTGCGCATTGGGAGTTTGCCGTGCCCCTGAAGCCGGTGCTCGCCGAGATGGCTAGGTTTTTTGATCTGGGAATGAGCCAGAACGCCGACTCTACGATCACCCACACGCTCTCGACCACGCTGATCGGCCCGGACGGGAAGGTGTTCCGCTTTTATCCGGGCAATGAGTGGACAGTGGATCAAATCCTGGCGGACCTGCGCCAGCGGATGCGAAACTGAGCGGTTTCATTGCCGCTGAGGCTGCCCGGAAATTTAGTTTTGCGTAAGGGGTTCAGGCTTTTGCCGATGAACTGAGCTGACCACGCTGCCGACGCAGGGCAGAACCAGCGCTGGAATTATAATCATCGGCGGTTCTGTCCTTCCAATAGACTTGAACCTGGATTTTTTCTGTGGAGGTTGCACCAATGGCAAAGATCACACTCGTTTTTGCGGTTCTACTGATTGTCCTGGGGCTGGCTGGCTTTCTGGCTACCGGCAGCCTGCACCCCACCGCGCTGATTCCCGCCGGGATCGGGCTGCTATTGGGCATCTTCGGCCTGCTGGCCATCACTCCTGATGGAAACCGGCGTAGGCTGTTCATGCACATCAACGTGGCCATCGGCCTGGTGGGCTTTCTGGGAACAATGGCGGAGCTCTTCTGCAACCTTACCTCCTCCCAGGTGCTGGACCTAACGGCAATTTTCGCCAAGCTCGCGCTGGTCTGGCTGCTGCTGATTTACGTGGCCTTGTGCGTGCGGTCGTTCATTGCGGCGCGGCGCACCGGGAAGGTCTAGAGCATGGGCGGTCTGCGGGGCGGTGGAATGGCCATGAGTCTGCACGCCGAGCGTTCGCCACATGGGAGCGGCGCGCGCGCCGGGCAGGACGGCCTGCCCAAGCGCAAGCCCAGCCTGAAGAAGCTGTGGCCGCAGATAAAGTCATTACTCGCCCCGCGCCTGGGGCTTCTCGTGGCCGGCCTGGGCCTGATGGTCGTCAACCGCGTCGCCGGGCTGGTGCTGCCTTACACCTCGAAGCCGCTGCTGGACAAAGTGCTCAATCAGGCTCATCCGCGGCCCGATCTGCTGCCCCACATCATCGCGCTAGTCTTCGCGGCCATGGTGGCGCAGGCCATTACGTCGTTTTTACTTACGCAACTGCTTTCCAAGGCCGGTCAGCGGCTGATCGCCGAGATGCGACGCCAGGTCCAACGCCATGTGGGCCTGCTTTCGGTCTCCTACTACGACGAAAACCGCACCGGCACGCTGGTGGCGCGCATCATGACCGACGTGGAAGGCGTGCGCAACCTGGTGGGCACCGGGCTGGTCGATTTTGTCGGCGGCCTTTTGACCGCCGTTCTGGCCTTTCTCTACCTGCTGCATCGCAGCGTGACGGTCACGCTGACGGTCTTCGCCGTGGTGGGCGCGTTTGTCTTTGTCTTGCAGTACGCCTTCAAGGTCATCCGCCCCATCTTTCGCGAACGCGGCCGGATCAACGCCGAGGTCACCGGCCGGCTGACCGAGTCGCTGGGCGGCGTGCGCGTCATCAAGGGCTATCACGCCGAGGAGCGCGAGGCTGGAGTCTTCTCAGCCGGAGTCGAGCGCCTGCTAGCCAATGTGATGAAATCGCTCACCATGACCAGCACGCTCTCCGCCGCGTCCACGACAGTGCTGGGCCTGGTCTCGGCCATTGTGATGTGGCTGGGCGGACATCAAGTGCTGGCCAACACCTGGACCATCGGCGACTACTTCAGCTACAACATGTTCCTGGCCTTCATGATTGCGCCGGTCTTCCAGGTTGTGAATATCGGCACGCAACTGACGGAGGCCTTCGCGGGCCTGGACCGCACCAGCGAGATCATGGCCGAACCGGAAGAAAACCAGAGCCCGCTGCGCACCGTGACGATGCCGCCCATCCAAGGCACGGTGCGCTTTGAGGAGGTCGAGTTTGCCTACGAGGCGGACAAGCCCGTTCTGCACGGCGTCAGCTTCCAGGCCGAGCCTGGCACGGTGACCGCGCTGGTCGGTTCCTCGGGCTCGGGTAAATCCACCATCATCAGCCTTTTGTGCGCCTTTCACACACCCTCCCAGGGCCGCGTGCTGGTGGACGGAATCGACCTGGCGCGGGTGGACCTGAACAGCTTTCGGCCGCAGTTGGGCGTGGTGCTACAGGATTCGTTTCTCTTCGACGGGACGATCAGGGAAAACATTCTGTTTTCAAAACCCGACGCGACCGAGGAGCAGTTTCTCTTCGCCTGCCGTACGGCCCGCGTGGACGAGTTTGCCGAAAGCTACCCGGAGGCCTACGAGACAATTGTGGGTGAACGCGGCGTGAAACTCTCCGGCGGCCAGCGCCAGCGGCTCTCGATTGCCCGGGCTCTCCTGGCCGAGCCGCGCATTCTGATTCTCGACGAGGCCACCAGCTCGCTCGATTCCGAGTCCGAGGCGATGATCCAGGCCGGGCTGAGCCAGTTGATGCAGGGGCGCACGACCTTCGTCATCGCTCACCGGCTATCGACCATCCGCCGCGCCGACCAAATTCTGGTCGTCGAGGGTGGGCGCATCGTCGAGCGCGGCAATCACGCCGAGCTATTTGCCCTCCAGGGCCGCTACTACGACCTCTACACGCGCCAGCACGGCCTGGAAGCGAACCTCTTCCTTGCCCCCGGTGAGGGGGATGTGGTTGAGGAGTAACCTGGCCGTACAGAGTTCTCATTTTCCAAATGTTCCGCAAGATCAAACCGGACAAAAGAGAAGAAATGACCGAGTCTGCAGAAATTCATAAGATTGCAAGCAAAGAGATCAAAGCCCCGCACACCGAATCTCTGAAGCGCGAAAAAAACTCCCAGGAAGCCGTCGGCGAGGTCCGCACTTTTCCTGGTGAGGGCCCGAGCCTCCTGCCGGTCTTCCTGAAACTTGATGGCCGCCGCGCGCTTCTGGTGGGCGCGGGTAAGGTCGCGCTCGGCAAGATCGGCAATTTGCTCAAAGCGGGTCTCGAACTCCGCGTCGTTGCCCCCGAAGCGCTGCCGGAGATCCGGCAATTGGCCGCCGAAGGCAAACTCGAATGGGTTCAGCGTCCATTTGCCACCGCTGACCTCGACGGCAGCATTCTGGCCGTCGCCGCCACAAACTCACCTGAAGTCAACGCCGCTGTCCATCGCGGAGCTGTCGAGCGGAATATACTTTCCAACTGCGTCGATGACATTCCGAACTGCGACTTTTTCTTCGGTTCAGTGATCCGCCGCGGCGCGCTGCATGTGGCCATCTCGACCTCCGGAGAAAGCCCCGCCTTCGCTCAGCGCCTGCGCGACGAGATCGAAGAACAACTCCCGGCGGAGCTTGGACCTTGGCTGGAAAACCTCGGCCAATTGCGCCGCCAGATCCTCGCCACGCATCCCAGCGGCGAGCCGCGCAGAATACTGCTTCGTCAATTGGCCCATCGCCCGCTCTGCGCCTCCGAAGATGGCCCGTCGCAGCCGTTGGCTTTTGACTCACCCGGCCAAGACAGGCCAGACCCAGGTCAGTTCGACGAAGAGCAACAAGACGAGGAGCAGAACGCCGGCTTCGCACCGGTAATTTGCGATAACTCCCCAATCTTTTCCGAACCGTCGCTGTCGAAGGTCTGCGAAGAATTCTGCGCTTCGCCGGAAACGGTTCATCTGGTTGGGGCAGGCCCCGGTGATCCCGAACTGCTCACCATCAAGGCTCTGCGCCTCATTCAGACCGCCGATCTACTGCTCCACGACGATCTTGTTCCGCAAGCGATCCTGGACCTCGCCTCACCGTCGGCCGAAATTCTCAACGTGGGCAAGCGTTGCGGCTATAAAATCATTACCCAGAACGAGATCAACGCACTGATGATCGAGCACGCCCGTCGCGGCCGCGCGGTCGTTCGATTGAAGGGCGGAGATCCGCTTCTGTTCGGCCGCGCCGCTGAAGAACTGTCCGCCCTTGCCACAGCCCGCATCCCTTTTCAGATTGTTCCTGGCATTACCGCCGCCTTCGCAGCGGCGGCGGCTCTGGGTTGCTCGCTCACCAACCGTGATGGCGCCTCCAGCGTTGTCCTTACCACCGGCCATCGAGCGCCACAGCACTTTCGGCAAACCCAGCCGCATCCGGAAGCAACTTTACCGCTAGCACGGCTTGGAGATTCTACCCTCGTCGTCTATATGCCTGGCCGCGACCTGCGCGCGCTGGCTCAGCAGTGGATTGAGCAGGGAATGTCGCCAGAGCTTCCTTGCGCCGTCGTCTCCCGTGCCGCACTGCCCGGCCAGGAGATTCAATGCTCCACGCTGGCAGCCCTTTGCGACACCAAACCAACCGCCGCTCCCAGCCTGCTTATCGCCGGTTGGGCCGTTCAGCGAGTACTCCAGCCTTTGCCATAAAGTGGCTAACATTGGTCTCATGAAAAGCTTGGATTCCATTTTCGGGAGCACTTATCCCCCTGATGTTACAGCAGCCCCGGTAAGCTCAGTACGCAGAAGGCCGCCTGCAGCAGCACAACGGCTCCGACGGCACACACCGCCAGCCGTCCCCTCGGCCCCTCGCAGGCGTCGGCGAAGACGCCGGCCACAAAAGTGAGCAGAAAGGGCAGCGCCCACAGCCAGGGAGCGCCCGGAGCGCCGGTCATCACCAGTAACATCAGGAGCAAAGCGCAGAGCAAGGGAGCGGTATTGCCGAAGTAACGTGAGCGGCGCAGGCTCAAATAAAGCGCCAACGCGGCGGCTGCGGCTACCGTGACAGCAGCGTTGGTCAGCGTAGAGAAGAATCGCCGCGCCGGATCAAGCGAAAGCCACAGAAAGCCCGCCGGCGAGCGGAAGAAGCAGCTGAAGGCCCTCGGCGAGAAGCCGTAGCAGGCGAAAACGATAGCCAGTGCTCCGGTCGTGGCTGCCAGCACTACCAGCAGCGCCTGGCTCCTGCGCCCCTCGGCCACCCATAGCATCAGCGCCAGACCCACAAGCGCTACCACCGCCAGCGCGGCCATGTGCGCCGCGGCCGCCACCCCGAAAATCACGGTCAGCAGCACGATGCGCGGCCGCCACTTCCGCCTGGGCCCCTGCATGGCGTGGGCCACGCCAATAGAGGTGTAGATGCCGCCATAGACCCCCAGCGCCGCCAGCACCTCGGGGGTGGGCGCAACGCAGGCCTTCAATATTGCCGGAGAAAAACAGTAGAGCGCCAGCGCCGTGTAGCCGCCCAGATTGCCGTAGAGCCGCCGCGTCACCCACCACAGGCCGCCGCCCAGCAGCAGCCCGGCGGCAAGAAACGGCAGCCGCAACAGGAGCAGAGTGTACCGAAGCTGGTGGCGCAGTTCCCAGGTGCTCAAGTTCGAGGCGGAAAGCTCGCCTCCAGCCTTCGACTCCACAGACGAAGAGCTGTCCTTCCGCCCCAGCGGGCCAAAATCGCTCGCCGGGGGCCCCGAATCCAGCCCTCCGGTTTGCACCACCCGGTCCTCAGGCTTGCGGAAGTGGTCCAACCCTTGCTCGGCTAGCAGGTTCAACGTCAGCGGAAGCCCCACCAGCCGATAGGCCAGAACGCCGTCGTGAATGTTGCCGCAACTGGTGAAGTAGCCGTCCAACAGCGCTGGCCGCTCCCACATCTCGCGCCCGCAGCGCGCGTACTGGTAATCGCGGCTGGAGAGCGTCTGGTGGCCGGTGAGCCACAGTCCCTGCGCCAGGAATAGGGCCAGCAGCCCCGCCGCAATGCGCTGCGGCAGATTGAAGTGGAAGCGGCGAAGACGGGAGAAATGGTGGGCCATTGAGCTCAGTGGAACCTTACCAGTCTAAACGGTGGGCACAGGCGCACACCGGGCTGAGACTATGCACTTGGCCTGTACCACCCCGGACCGCTACACTTCCCTCAGATGGCCATTGCGCACGACAACACTCCGGAACGGCTGGTCAGCGCCTCGCGCGCCGACGAAGAGCAGGGTTTTGAGCTGAAACTGCGTCCCCGGTGGCTGGGTGAGTTCATCGGCCAATCCAAAGCCAAAGAGCAGCTCGCCATTGCTCTGGAAGCCGCCAAATCCCGCGGCGAGGCTCTCGATCACGTCCTCCTCTTCGGGCCTCCGGGCCTCGGCAAGACGACGCTGGCCACCATCATCGCCAATGAGCTGGACGTCGGCTTCCAGCAGACCTCGGGGCCGGCGCTGCAGATCCAGGGCGACCTGACGGCGATTCTGACCAACCTGAGAGAGCGCCAGGTTCTCTTCCTGGACGAAATCCACCGGATGCAGCCGGTGCTGGAAGAAAAGCTCTACACGGCTCTGGAAGACTACAAGCTGGACATCATCATCGGCCAGGGACCGGCGGCGCGCACCCATGTGATGGAGATCCGCCCCTTCACCTTCATCGGCGCCACCACCCGGCCCGGCCTGCTCTCGTCGCCCCTGCGCTCACGCTTCGGCATTCTGCTGCGGCTGGAGTTTTATACCGAGGACGAGTTGCGCTTCATCGTCGAGCGCTCGGCCGAGGTGATGCAGATTCCCATCGACCAGGAAGGCGCCGCAGAGATCGCCTTGCGCTCCCGCGGCACGCCACGCATCGCCAATCGCCTGCTGCGCCGTGTGCGCGACTACGCCCAGGTGCGCGGGACCGGTGTGATCGACCGGCCCACGGCCAATGCCGCCCTGACCATGCTCGAAGTGGACGCCCACGGCTTCGACGAGATCGACCGCCGGCTGCTGCTGGCCATCATGCAGAAGTACGACGGCGGCCCGGTGGGCCTGAGCACGCTGGCCGCCAC
>Ga0326727_10011381_pt1 | contig 20733 bp, 12 predicted proteins | sample MB2enrmetagenome_FD_207643 | JGI IMG/M metagenome (GOLD analysis project Ga0326727, IMG submission 207643) | Lab enriched peat soil microbial communities from McLean, Ithaca, NY, United States - MB29MY | ecosystem: Environmental > Terrestrial > Soil > Wetlands > Peat | place: USA: New York...
CCATTGGTGCGAAAGACGGTGAAAACGCCGAGGCCGTTGGCGGCCACGCCGAGATTGAAAAAGCGGGCCTGAACGGCAAAGCGGGGTGAATCCGGCAGGAGCCGGACGGCAAAAGGGTCCTCGAAAGATTCCTCAATGATCTGAAGAGTCAAAGAGCTGTCGAGATTAAAGGGCGGATTGTTCCAATCAAAGTCCATAAAACTCGTAAATCAAATGGCCATGCAATGTCATTACAATGTATTTACCGCATTTGGGGCTTTTTGTCAAGGGGCAGATTTTTGGGCGCGCCTGTCGACTATTTGCAGCGAACCTGCATTTGGCGTTTGGGCTCGACTTTTGGACATTGGATATCGCTTTTCCGCGCAGAATTTGGTAAAGTTGCAGAGGAACGGTCCCATTGCCAATTTGCCTGATGCCCGGCTGTTTTAAACCCGGCTTTAAGCGTTGACAACTCCGGATAGTGCGTTAGAATTATACAGGATTTGATTCGGGTGGCGGTACGGCTCTTTAGAGGGTTCCCCCAACCCCACCTCCTTGGCGTCTGCTGCCCGAATCTTGATAAAGCGGCGTGCGAGTGTATCGCCGTTGCAAAGTTCTTTAAAGCCGCTTTCTGGCCCGCTTCAATGCCGTTGCACATGGCATTTTCCAGTCCCGAAAACAATGTCATTTTGGCAAGCTCAGTGCGCGGGGGTTGGCTTCGTGAGAGGCGCTTTGGTGTCCGTGGCTGCCGGAACCTGCTCGTGCAGGAGGAAAAGGACGCCGGAAAGCGGAACTTCCAATCGCCCTCCACCCTCTCTCAATTCGCGCGCCAATTCATATAATTTTCTGTCCAGCAGATAGGCGCGCAGCATCACGCGCAGGGCCTCTTCGTTCTCGGGCAAAATCCTCGCGCCGCTGACGGCCTGAAAATAGGCTTTCAAATAAGCCACGCTGACCCACAGATTCCAATAGCGCAGCCAGGATTGGAAGGGGAGCATGTTTTCGGGAAGGATGCTGCCCCGGGCGACGTGTTGATCGAGACCGACGGCGGCGGCGTAGTGAAAGGAGCACAGCATGGAGGCCACGTCGCGCAAGGGCGAATGTTTGAGACGCCGTTCGCTGATGGGCACGGCAGAATCGCCTTCGAAGTCGATGAACACAAAATCCTTGCCTGTCCAAAGAACCTGGCCAAGACGGCAATCCCCGTGGAGTCGAAGGCGGCTGGCGGAGAAGGGTTGGTCGCACAGCGCGCGGCAACTCTGAATGATGGCCGGTTCCACTTCAATCACCCGTTGCGCCAGGGATTGGGTTTCCGGCGGCAGTGTGTTCAATTGCCGGCGCAGCAGCCGCAAGTTTTGCGCCGCGCGGTTGCGCATGGATTGAAACACAGCGCGCCGGTGATGAGGCGTGGAGGGTTCCGGGGCGAAATTTTTGTCGAGAGGGTCGGAGGCCAGGACCCGGTGCAATTCCGCGGTGCGCACACCCAGCAGGCGCGCCGATTCCAGAAAGGTGCCGATGGTTTCAGCGACCCCGGCCGGGAAATCCGGCTGGAGAAGTTGCACTGGTTCGGAAAGCGGTACCGCGGCCGATTGCCCTTGGGCGACCCAGGTGATGACGCGGTCGTAGTAGCGGCTGAGGGCATCCAGCGTGAAATCCCAGGCGGTGGTGGCCGAGGGGATGAAGGCGTGGACAACGCCCAGGGTGAAACGCGGGCCGGCGGCGCTCAGGTATTCCAAGCCGCCCGCCACCGTCTGGCAGTGCGGAAAAGCATGGCTGTTGAGAAACCGGCCCGCTTCCAGTTCGGGATTGAGGCCCGGTTCGAGGCGGCGAAAAAGTTTGAGGATCAGTTTGTCCTCGAAAACGACGGAGGAATTGTTTTGTTCGATTCGCGCCGCGGAAGGTTTGGGTGGGGGGGACTGGCCCATGATCCCGCGCCACCCGGCCAGCCGCAAGGGGTCGATCTCGCCGTGGGCGGTTTTGACCCGCCGCGCGCGCCAGATCATTTCAAGGAGCGCGGCGCAAAAATCCGGGCTGCCAAAGGCGTCGTATAGAATTCCGCTTTGCGCCGGAGCGGGCAGATTCAGTTTCGCGATGATTTGCCGGGGGGAGTGTTGACGCAATCCGTCCGCCTCAGTCCCGCAGGCAAAGGCCAGCGGCAGGGCATACATCTCCGTGTCCTCGTCCACGTAATCCACCTGTAGAAAGGCCAGCCTGGCGTCGGTTGCGCCCGGCCAATTCATCGGGAAGGACTCCGTGAAGGTTGAAAATTTCATGGTTTTCGATTTGCCCTTGAACCACGGTTGAGCGCGCAAGAAGCCGGGCAGGATTTCCCTCATTTCAAAGGCATATCTTCCTGTCAATACTTCATCCCAGCGATGGCTGAGGGCAATGGCCGGCAGCCGGGCCGGTGTGTCAGGGGAAAGTTGAACTTGGGCGCGGGCGAACTTTGGTTCGAGCGAAAACCAATAGAATGAATGCGGACCAAGCGAAAGAAAGTAAGGCCGCTCGCTAATGACCGGGAATTCCGACCGGCCAAACAATTCGATCGGCGTCGATTGCGGGAAGGCGGACAAATCCAACTCGACGGGCTGTGTGAAGCGCGAGAGGTTGGCAACGATCAGGAGGGTTTCGTTCTGATGGCGGAGGGTGTAGCTGAGTATCTTGCGGTTTTCCGGCTGGAGAAATTCGCATTTGCCATCGCCCAGGGCGCGCCATCGTTTCCGCAAGGCCAGCAACCGCCGCATCCACCAGAGCAGCGAGTGCGGGTTGGCCAACTGCACCTCCACGTTGTTGGCTTCGTAGTGGTAGCCGGGATCGAGGATGATCGGCAGATAGAGGCTCTGCGGATTGGCGCGGGAGAAGCCGGCGTTTTTGTCCGGGCTCCACTGCATGGGGGTGCGCACGCCGTTGCGGTCGCCCAGGAAGATGTTTTCCCCCAAGCCGATTTCGTCGCCGTAATAAAGCACAGGAGTGCCCGGCAGGGAAAAGAGCAAGGCGTTGAGCAGTTCGATGCTTTTGCGGTCATTGTTCATCAAAGGAGCCAAACGCCGGCGGATGCCCAGATTGAGCCGGGCCTGCTCCACATGGGCGTACATGCGGTACATGTAGTCGCGCTCCTCGTCGGTGACCATTTCCAAGGTCAACTCGTCGTGGTTGCGCAGGAAAAGCGCCCATTGGCAGGTTTCGGGAATCGGGGGCGTTTGCTCCAGGATGTCCACCAGGGGCTGGCGGTCCTCCATGCGCACGGCCATGAAAAGCCGCGGCATGAGCGGGAAATGGAAAGCCATGTGGCATTCGTCGCCGCGTCCCTGGCCAAAGTAGGCGGCGGCATCTTCGGGCCATTGATTGGCCTCGCCCAGCAACATGCGGTCGCCATAATTTTCATCCACACGCTGGCGGAGTTTTTTCAAGAAGGCGTGCGTCTCGGGTAGATTCTCGCAACTGGTGCCTTCGCGTTCGTAGAGGTAGGGCACGGCGTCCAACCTCAGGCCGTCCACCCCCAATTCGAGCCAGAAGTCCACCACTTTGAACAAGGCTTGCTGCACGTCCGGCGAGGCGTAGTTCAAGTCGGGTTGATGGGAGAAGAACCGATGCCAATAATAACCATCGGCCGCATGGTCCCAGTGCCAATTGGAGTGCTCGACATCCTTGAAAATGACGCGGGCGTCGTGATACTCCGTGGCGGTGTTGCTCCAGACATAGAAGTTGCGCCAGCGGCTGCCGGGCCTGGCCCGCCGGGCGCGCTGAAACCACGGATGCTGGTCGGAAGTGTGGTTGAGCACCAGTTCGGTGATGACTCGCAACCCCCGGCGGTGCGCCTCGCGCAAAAACGTTTTGAAATCCACCAGGGTGCCGTACCTGGGATGCACCGCGCAATAATCAGAGATGTCGTAACCGTCGTCCTTGAGCGGTGACGGATAAAACGGCAACAGCCAGATCGCTGTCACGCCGAGGTCCCTGATGTAATCCAGTTTTTGCGTCAGGCCTCGAAAATCCCCGGTGCCATCGGTGTCGCTGTCAAAGAAAGCGCGCACGTGGACTTCATAAATGACTGCGCTTTTGTACCAATTTGGATCAGGATCCAATGCCTGGCGGTGGTGATCCGGGGAGGGCATTGTTTAGCAATTGCTATGGTTGGCCAAGGCAGGCTTGGGCGGTTGTTCCGGCGCGCCCGCTTCGCTCAAGTCAGCCAGCAAGCGGCGGACGGCGGTATGGCTGCTGAGATAATACTGCGCGGCAGTGTTGGCCACTCCCACACGAACGGAGCAGGCTCCAGGCGGCAGCGCGCGGAACAGATCCTCATCGGTCCAATCGTCACCGATGCCGAGGATGAAATCGGGCGCGCGATCTTTGAGCCATTCCTGGGCGGCGGCGCCCTTGTTGATGCCGCTGGGGCGGACTTCAATGACTTTCCGCCCCTCCAAGACTTGCACATCAATGTTGCGCGTGTAATCGGCCAGGGTGTCGAGTAATTCCTGTGCCCGCACCCGGGCCTGGTCCGGATCGGCGCGGCGATAATGCCAGGCGAGCGAAAAGTCCTTTTCCTCCAGCAAGGCGCCGGGGAGACGATCCACGTAAAGCTGGAGGATGGGGCGCACGCGTTCCATCCATTCAGCGGTGATGGTCTTGAACATGCGCCATTGGCCGTGCTGCTGGCGCAACCAGATGCCGTGCTCGGCCACCAATGCCACCGGCAGCCCTCCAAACCATTCCTCCAAATCGCGCCTGGACCGGCCGCTGACAATCACAACGTCGTTGCGCGCGTCGGCGCCCAGGCGTGAGAGCAGTTCCAACAATTCCGAATCCGGCCGGGCCAGGCGCGGCGACGACGCGAAAGGCACCAGTGTGCCGTCGTAATCCAGGAATAAAACCCGGCTGGCCGCCGAGCGATAGTGTTTGAGCAAGGCGCAGGAAACCTTGCCCGTAAGCAGCCGGGCCGAGCGCGCGGCTTCGGTCTGCTGCGTGGCCAGCAACGCCTGCACAAAATCGTCCGCCCAGCGGTTCACGTCGTAACGGCGCAGGCGGTCCTGCAAGAACTGGTTGCGCCGCGCCTGCTCCTCGACCGGCATGGTCAGGGCCTGCTCCAGAGCGCGGGCAAAATCATCCGTATGGAATGGATTGATGAGCAAGGCCTCGCCCATCTCCTTGGAGGCCCCGGCCATTTCGCTCAAAATCAAAACGCCGGCCTGGTCCGGGCGCGAGGCGATGAATTCCTTGGCCACCAGGTTCATGCCGTCGCGCAACGGGGTGACCAGCGCCACGTCGCAAAGCCGGTAGAGCGGAACGATTTCTTCGGCGGACAAATTGCGGAATTGGTAAATCAAGGGCATCCAATCCACGTTGCCATGAGCGCCCACGATCCGTCCGACGGTTTCCTCCAATTCCTGCTTCATGGCTTGGTAGCTGTGGACGCCAATGCGGGACGGAGCCACCGAAGCGATCAAAACCACTTTGCCGCGCCATTCGGGATGGCGTTTGAGGAACAGATCGTAACCGTGCAAGCGGTTGAGGATGCCTTTGGTGTAGTCGAGCCGGTCCACGGAAAAAATGACTTTTCGCCCGTGGAAATTCTGGCGCAGTTCCGCCACGCGGCCCTCGGTTTCCGCCGTCGCGGCCATTTCCGCGAAACGCGCGAAATCAATGCCCATGGGAAAGGTGTCCACTTTGACCACGCGGTCGCCCAGGGCCAGATCGCCCAAATGGTGCTCGTAGCCCGCGGTGCGCAGCACCGACGTGAGGAAGTCGCGCGTGTAATCGTGGGTATGGAATCCGATCAGGCTGGATCCCAGCAAGCCTTCAATAATTTCCGAGCGCCAGGGCCGCGGCAGCAACCGAAACACCTCGTAGGACGGAAACGGAATATGCAGAAAGAATCCAATGGGCAGGTGCGGGAAACGCTCCCGCATCAGGCGCGGCAGGAGCAACAGGTGATAGTCATGAATCCACAGAATGTCATCCGGCTGCAGCACCTCCGCCAGGGCGCTGGCGAAAGCGCGATTGACACGCTGGTATTCCTCCCAATGCTCCTCCTCGAACTGGGCCAGAGTGGTGAAGTAATGGAAGAGCGGCCAGAGGGTGCGATTGCAAAAGCCATTGTAAAAGCGGTCCATGCTGTCCTCCGGCAGAAAGACCGGATACGCATTGAAATGCTCCTGGCCAAACGCCCTCACGGCCGCTTCCTGCTCCGGCGCAACGCTGGCCCCCGGCCACCCCACCCACAAAAAATCCAGCCGCCTGGCCGCGTCGGCACGGGAACGATCCAGATAACTCCAGAGTCCGGTCGTCAATCCGCCCGAGCTGGGCGCAAATTGCGGCCGACCGTCTTTGACCGACACGGTAAACGGCAACCGGTTTGAAGCAATGACCAAACGCATGATAGATTCTCCTTCCACTGATTGCGCCCCATCAATCGGGCAATCGCCACTACGCACCAGCGCGAATCACTCGCGCCGGTCCTCTTGCCAACATTCACCTTGTCTCCCGGGCGGTCAATACGATCCTTTCGTTTTCTGAGTTTGTGTCTTTCCTCGTTCTTGGGAAGCAAGTGCCATGCCTGCCGCCAGGATCGCTTGAACTCAATGGCATCCGGACGAATCTCAAGGGGTCCGGCCCGCCAGATGGCATGTTGGAAACCACCTGTGGAACAAAAACGGCCATTTGCGGACCCATTATCATGGCCCCTGATCGATATGATTCCGACATGTTTGACAAAACCCCGGGGTTCGGCCTATTTTATGCAGCGGTTTTGATACAGGAAGGGGAATTAAAGGAAAGGCATTGAGTATGACAATGAAAGTGTTGAAATCGATTGTTTTGGCGGTCGCAACGGGGCTTTGTGTTGCCGGTTGTGGCATTCACTTCAGTGCGCCACCCGCCGAGATGGCGGTTTCCAGCGCTCCGCCTCCACTGCCTGTGGAAGTGGGCGTTCAAACACCCATGCCAGGCCGCGATTATGTCTGGATCGGCGGAGTCTGGGTTTGGGGGCCGGGGGGCAATTGGGTTTGGCAGGCAGGCCATTGGGATCGGCCGCCGTTTCGCGGCGCGGTCTGGGTGCCGCACCGCTACGAGTATCGCAATGGCAGGCATGTATTTGTCCGCGGAGGATGGAGATAAAAGTGTATCGCGGGGGCGGATAGCCCCGCGACATGGAAAGGAAGCATTATGAAAATGAAGAACTTGGTTCTGGGGGCATTGTTGCTTCTGCTCGCTGCCGGATGCACCAAATCTGAAAGCGACAACAGCAACGCCGCCAATCCAGGCACGAACGCGCCAGCCATGACCAACAGCCAGCCGGCTACAAACAAATAGCAGGCTGGCAAGAAAGTTCGTGCTGACCGTCGAGGTCTGAATCCCGGCTGCTGCGGCGGCGCGGGACGGTTGTGTGGTGTCCTCCGGATTGATTTTATTCTGGCGCGGCGCGCGGAATGCAGGCACATTGATAAATGCGCCGCCGCCGGGGCGGGTTGCAATTGACTGATATTTATGGAAACAAATGTTCAAACTGAGGACGTGGTCCTCCAAAAAACAAGGGAACTGTGCGAAGCCATCGTCCAACAACCCCAATTTCAAAGCATCCGCCAGCAAGTGGATTCATTCATGGCCGATACCAAAGCGCAACAGCAGTACGAGAGCCTGAGTGAAAAGGGCCGTCAGTTGCACCATAAACAGCAGCAGGGATTGGAATTGGCGCCGGCGGAAATTTCGGCCTTCGATGCGGAGCGCGAGGCGTTTTTCCGAAATCCGGTGGCCAGGGGTTTCGCGGATGCGCAGGAGGCCATGCACCATATACAGGAAGAGGTCAGCCAATGGGTGAGCAAAACGTTCGAGCTTGGGCGGGTGCCCTCCGCGGAAGACCTTGAAAGCGGTTCATGCGGTTCGGGCTGCGGCTGCCATCATTGATTTCCGACCGAAAACACGTTGTTGGCCACTCCACCACAAACCCGTTCCGACCGCTGGCCTGCCCAGATCAAGTTCATCGTTGGCAACGAAGCGTGCGAACGCTTCAGTTATTACGGGATGCGGAGCATCCTCGCCGGCTACATCACAGGCGAGGTGCTCAAGGGCGGTTTGGGACAGGATGTCGATTCGTCCACCAACATTATTCATGCATTTGTCTCCGCAAATTATTTCATGCCTTTGTTCGGGGCGTGGCTGTCGGACAAACTCATCGGGCGCTATCACACCATCCTGTGGGTGTCGCTCTTTTACTGTGCCGGACATGGCGTGCTGGCGTGCAGCGATTTCGCGGGCGGGGTTCACGGCAAACTCATCTGCCTTTACGTCGGCCTGGCATTGATTGCATTCGGCTCCGGGGGAATCAAACCCTGCGTCTCGGCGTTCATGGGCGATCAGTTCAGAGCGGAGCAATCGCACCTGATACAGAAAGCCTATGGCGCCTTTTACTGGGCGATCAACCTGGGCTCGTTTTTCTCGTTCCTCGTCATTCCGTGGGTGAAAAACCACTACAGGTACAGTTGGGCGTTTGCGGTGCCGGGAGTTTTGATGGGCATTGCAACCTTCGTTTTTTGGCTTGGGACAAAGAAATATGTCCGCGTGCCGCCATCGCGCAAAACCAGATCGGCCGGTTTCATCCCGGTTTTTTTCAACGCTTATGCCAATCGCGCCAGTTCCGGTTTCGGTCCATTGCTGAATATTTTAACCACACTCGGCGCGCCGCTGTTCGTCATCGTCGCGCTGACGATTGTCGCATTTGCAGAGATGAGCCTGGTGACGCGCGCGATCGGTTGGGCGGCGGTGATCTGCACGGCCTTGTGGTATGCATCCGTTTTGGTGACGAGCCTGCTGGGCAAGTTCGATCCAGGCGACAATTTCTGGGCTGGAGCGCAAAAGCGTTACACTGAAAAGGAAATTTCCGCCGCGCGGTCGGTCAGCCCAATTCTGTTCGTGATGGCTTTGATTCCCATCTTCTGGTCGCTTTTTGATCAATCGAATTCCACATGGGTTTTGCAGGGAGAGAAAATGACACCGTATAACTTGCCTGACATTTGGTTTCCGACATTTGATGTCCTCCGCAACTGGTTCCAGGGCTTGGCGAAATCGCCATTTGAACTTGTGCGTTTGAGCATCGGCGCCGAGGAGATGCAATCCATGAATCCATTGATCGTCATGGTTCTGGTGCCATTGTTCACGCTGGGAGTTTATCCGCGCATGGGAAAATTTGCCTCGCCGCTGCGGCGCATGTCCTACGGCATGTTCTTCGCGGCGGTTTCGTATCTTATCGTCGCCGCGCTTCAGAAAAAAATCGAAGCGGGCGTTCAATTGAGCGTCATGTGGCAGACCGTTCCGTATATCGTTCTGACCGCCGGCGAGGTGCTGCTTTCGACGACCGGCCTGGAGTTCGCCTTTCGTGAAGCCTCGGCGGAACTCAAGAGCACGATCATGAGTTTCTGGCTGCTCACGGTGACCGTGGGTGATTTGTTCGTGGTGGGAATCACGAAACTGTTTTCCGAGGCGGGCGCGGGCAATCGCGCCGCGTCCGTCAGTACGAATCGTTTTCTGCTGTACGCCGGGCTGACTTTTGTTGTGGCGATCTTGTTCAGCGTCATTGCCAGCACCTACAAGTATCGTGACGCGACGGCGGCGGAAGGAAAGTAAGATGAACGAGATGTTCACACCCGGCGAGTTGCGCGATTTGCGGCGCGCCAAATCACTCCTGGAGACCCGCTCTTTTGGCATAAAATTGTCCGATTTCTTCGGCTTGCCCATCAATGCCGGCTTCGCCCTGCTGCCGAAAAGGTGGTCTCGACAAATCAATCGCGCGGCCAATGCCGCTCTTTTCAAGGCCCTGGAAGTCGCGGTGGCCACGACCGGCAAAAAAAGCCCCAAGCCCCCTTCGAACCGCTGGCACAAGATTCTGGCGGGCGCCTCCGGCGGGGTGGGGGGCGCATTCGGCCTGGCAGCCCTGGCCGTCGAGTTGCCCATTTCCACGACCCTCATGCTGCGTTCAATCGTCCAGATCGCGCGCAGCGAAGGCCATGATGTGCGCGCTTGTGAAACCAAAGTCGCCTGTCTGGAAGTCTTTGCCCTCGGCGGTTCCAAGAAAGCCGCGGACCCGCCCGAAACGCCCTATTGGAGCACACGACTGGCCTTGAACCAAAGCGTCCAGGAAGCCGTTTCGCACCTGGCCCGGGGAGGCGCGGTGGAACGAACAGCGCCGGCGCTCGTGCGATTCGTCGGCGCCATCGGCTCGCGCTTTGGAGTGGTTATTTCCGAGGAAGTGGCGGCCAAGGCGCTGCCTGTCATCGGCGCGGTCGGCGGCGGAGTCATCAACGTGATTTTCATGAATCACTTCCAACAGATGGCGCGAGGCCACTTCATTGTCCTGCGCCTGGAAAAAACTCACGGTCAGGCGGCCGTCAAGGCACAATTCGACGCGCTCGCCGTTTGAGATTTGTGCCTTGAAAACCGCGCAAAACGATTTGCCGTTTGATCCGGCCTTGGAAAAGAACGTAACATTGCGGCCGCATGAAGCATATGGGATTTGCGCCCTCCTCGCGGCGTCGTGATTGGTTGCTTGGGTTCTTGTTGGTGGCCGTCACCATCATTGCCTATCAGCCGGTGTGGCACGCCGGATCGATCTGGGACGATGACAAACACATCACCCCGCCGGAACTCCGCTCGCTCAACGGGCTGGCCCGCATTTGGACGCAACCCGGGGCCACCCAGCAGTACTATCCATTGGTTCACAGTGTATTCTGGTTTGAACACAAGCTCTGGGGCGATGCAGCGGCGGGTTATCACTGGGTCAATATTCTGCTCCATGCCTTTTCGGCGTTGTTGCTGGTCAAAATACTGCGGCAACTGAAAATACCGGGGGCGTGGCTGGCGGCGGCCCTCTTTGCCCTGCATCCGGTTGAGGTGGAATCGGTGGCGTGGATTTCGGAACTCAAGAACACGTTGTCGGGGCTGTTCTATCTGGGCGCGGCGCTGGCCTGGCTGGGATTTGATCGAACACGAAACCGGGGAAATTATGCGATGGCTTTGGGATTGTTCCTGCTCGGGCTGATGTCCAAAACCGTCATAGCCTCGCTGCCTGCGGCCTTGCTGGTGGTTTTCTGGTGGCGACGCGGGAAGTTATCCTGGAAGCGGGACGTGCTGCCGCTTATTCCGTTTTTCATCGCGGGGATTGGGGCCGGGTTGTTCACGGCGTGGGTGGAACGGAAGTTCATTGGCGCGGAAGGCGCGGAGTTTGATTTCTCCATCATCGAACGGTGTCTCATAGCCGGGCGCGCGGTATGGTTTTACTTGGGCAAACTGTTCTGGCCTGTGGACTTGGCCTTTATCTATCCACGCTGGAACGTCAGCCAGAGGGTGTGGTGGCAGTACCTGTTTCCGGCGGCGGTGTTGCTGTTGGCGGGAGTGTTGGTCTGGCGGCGGCGGCGCGGGCCGCTGGCGGGGCTGCTCTTTTTCGTCGGGACGCTGTTTCCGGCTTTGGGTTTTTTCAATGTGTATCCGTTCCGGTTTTCGTTCGTGGCGGATCATTTCCAGTATCTGGCCTGCATCGGCCCGATTGCGCTGGCGGCAGCCATCATCAGGAGACCACTATACGCGGCGGCGCTCCTGCTGGCGCTGGGCGCGTTGACGTGGAAGCAATGCGGGATGTACGCCAACGACGAAACGCTCTGGCTGAATACCATCCGCCAGAATTCCGATTGCTGGATGGCCTGCAACTGGCTCGGGCTGGCTCTCGAGCAACGGGGAGGAGTGGACGACGCGATCCATTATTTCCAGGCAGCATTGCAAATCAACCCGGACTGCGCGGAAACCCATAACAACCTCGGCCAGGCCATGCTGCAGAAGGGACAATTGGATGAGGCGCTGGCTCATTTTCAAAAGGCGCTGCAACTCGAACCCCGCTACAAGGAAACCCATATCAACCTGGGTCATGCTCTTGTCCAAAAGGGAAGAGTGGACGAAGCGATCTTCCACTACCAAGAAGCGCTGAGGATCGATTCCCATTACGCCGAAGCCCACAACAACCTCGGCAACGCCTTTCTACAGAGGGGACAACTGGATGAGGCGATTGCGCATTTTCAAAAGGCGCTGGAAACCAGGCCCGACTACGCGGAAGCCCACAACAACCTCAGCATCGCTCTTCGCCAAAAGGGAAGGGTGGACGAAGCGATCGCCCATTGCCAAAAGGCGCTGGAAATCAGGCCGGACTTCGTGGAAGCCTGCTACAATCTCGGCGTCGCTCTTGGCCAAAAGGGAAGGGTGGACGAAGCGATTGCCAATTATCAAAAGGCAATTGAACTGGCACGGGCGGCGGGGCGACAAGACATGGCGGAGCAGCTTAACGGCGAGTTGAAGCGCTACCAGGCGGGACTCCCTTCTCAACACTAATGCTTCCCAAGGGTTTGCCAGCCGCAAAAACACAAGGCATGATGCGCCGGTCGTTCGAGATCCGCAAATTGACACCCGTGAAATTGGAAACAACACCGGAAGGACTGAAACCACAAGCCAGACAGGTGGCGGGCGTTTGCATTGTTCTCGTCCTGGCGGTGCTGGCCGTTTTCGGACAGACGGCGGGTTTCGGGTTCATCAATTACGATGACGATATCTATGTGTATGACAACCCGGTTGTGGCAAGGGGCTTGACCCTGAAGGGAACCGCCTGGGCGTTGACCTATGGAGAAATCGGCCACTGGCATCCTCTGACGTGGCTGACGCACATGGCCGACTGCCAGGCTTACGGCCTCTGGGCGGGCGGCCATCATCTGACCAACGTGGCGTTGCACGCGGCGGCGGCGGTGCTTTTGTTTCTGGCGTTGAGAGAGATGACGGGGAGCCTGTGGCGCAGCGCATTCGTGGCGGGGGTGTTTGCCATTCATCCGCTGCGGGCGGAGTCGGTGGCTTGGATTGCGGAACGCAAGGACGTGCTCAGCGGGGTGTTCTTTATGCTGACCCTATGGGCTTATGCGCACTATGCGCGCCGGCCCACGCGCGGGCGCTACGCGGCGGTGGCGCTGGCGTATGCCTTGGGCCTTTTATGCAAGAACATGTTGATGACACTGCCATTTGTGTTGCTGTTGTTGGACTGGTGGCCGCTCCATCGGGTGAAGCTGGCGCCTTTTTGGGGACTGGTGAAGGAGAAGATTCCGTTGTTCCTGCTTTCGGCCGGGTCCTGCGCGGCGACTTTTCTTGTGCCGGAAAAAGTGCTTGACTCCGAGCGGATCCCGTTGCTTGAACGCCTCGGAAACGCCGTGGTTTCTTATGGCGTTTACCCGCGGCAAATGGTTTTTCCGGCGGGATTGGCCATCCCTTATCTCAATCCGCCACACGGCCTGCCGCTCTGGAAGGTCGCCCTGGCCGTTGTCCTGCTGGCGGCGATTTCCATGGGCGTGTTCGAGTGCCGGAAAAGGCGCCCGTATCTGCTGGTGGGCTGGTTCTGGTATTTGGGAATGCTGGTTCCGGTGGTTGGGATTGTTCAAATATCGTTCAATGCCGCCCATGCGGATCGCTACACCTATCTGCCCGGAATCGGGCTGGTCCTGGCGGGGACATGGGCGGTGGGGGATTGGAGCTTGGGGTGGAAACAGCGGCGGGCGGCGCTGGGTGGTTTGATGGCTGCCGTTATTGGCGCGTTGATGGTCTGCGCCTGGAAGCAGACGACGTATTGGAAAAGCGATGAAACCTTGTGGAGCCACACGCTCGCCTGCACCACAGATAACTACCTGGCCCACTGCAACCTCGCCGAAGCTCTTCTGCAGAAGGGAAGAGTGGACGAAGCAATTGCCCATTACCAAAAGGTCCTGGAGGTCAAACCAGACTACGCGCAGGCCCACTACGACCTTGCCCTGGCTCTTCGGCAAAAAGGAAGGGTGGACGAAGCGATTGCCCAATACCAATACGCCCTGCAAATCAATCCCGGCTACGCGGAGGCCCACAACAACCTCGCCGAAGCCCTTCTGCAAAAGGGAAGAGTGGACGAGGCGATCACACAGTACCAAAAGATCCTGCAAATCAAACCAGATTCCGCAAATGCCCATTTCAACCTTGCCATCGCTCTCCGGCAAAAAGGAAGGGTGGACGAAGCGATCGCCCAGTACCAACAGGCGCTGCAAATCAATCCCGACTATGCGGAGGCCCACAACAACCTCGGCAATGCCCTCCGGCAAAAAGGAAGGGTGGACGAAGCGATCACTCATTTCCAAGACGCCCTGCAAATCAATCCCGACTATGCGGAGGCGCACTACAACCTCGGCCTCGCTCTCCGGCAAAAAGGAAGAGCGGACGAAGCGATCGCCCAGTACCAAAAGGCCATTGAACTGGCGCGGGCGGCGGGGCGACAAGCCATGGCGGAGCAGTTCAACGGCGAATTGAAGCGCTGCGAGGCGGGACTCCCTTTTCATCAGTAATGTTCGCGCACCGACCGGGCCAGCCAGTCCAAATAACGCCCGGCGCCGCCGGTCAGCGGCAGGACGACAAATTCCGGCGTGTCGTACGGATGATTGACAAGCACCAGTTCCTCGAGCCGGCGGAGACGTCCCCCGGTCGTTTTGAAAATGACCAATACTTCGGAGCACGATTCCATGCGGCCCTTCCACCAATAGCGGGATTCGACGCCGGAAATCAAATTGGCGCAGGCGGCCAGGCGCGCCTGCAAGGCGCTTTTGGCCAAGCGGCGCGCGATCCTCAGGCCGGGCGCCGTGACCAGCACGACATGGAATTGCGCCGCGCTTTTCATTCCAGGGCGGGATCAATCCTTTCGTTCGGGATGGGCGCCGTAGCTTTTGACCACCCAGTCGCTGAGCACCTTGTCCGGCGCCTCGACGGCGTCTGAGTCAATAATAAATTCCCGCCGGCCGGTGTTTTGGGAAACCAGTTTGAGCCCGAACTGGAAATCCTTGAAACGCGCCGCGCACAGGTCCCGCACCGGAATGGTTTGTTCCAGGGCCAGGGCAACGAGCCGGTCGGCCGCGGCATCAGTGAATCGGATGGCCAGCTTGTGATTCTCCGCAAAACGCGCAGCGAAATCATGCACCAACTGCCGCGCCACGGCCTGTTCCTCCTTTTCGTGCTCGGCGAGGAGCTTTTGCAACTCCGGCCCCGGACGGTCCACCAACTCTTCTGTGACGACAAAGCGACGCACATGGGTGGAGGGCAGTTCGAACTTGAAATCGCGAAAGATGCGTTCGCAAATGGTCATCAATCCGCGGGCGCCGATGCTTTCCTCCCCGGCCAGGTCGGCGATGCGGCGCAGGCCGCCGTCCTTGAAAAGGACTTCGATGCCGTAGGCGGCAAAGGTTTGCTCGTATTGGCGGATGATGCTGCCCTCGGAGCTTTTCAGGATGGTGAACAAATCATCCGCGCTGAGCGGGTGGCAAACGACGCGCACCGGCAAACGGCCGATGAATTCAGGTTCAAAGCCGTATTCTATAAAATCGCGCGTCTGAATTTGTTCGAGCGTCCCGGTTTCGCCGGGCGCCTTGAAGGGGTGCGGGGCGTTGAAACCAATGGTGGCCTCGCGCAGTCGTTTCTGGACAATTTTTTCCAGGCCGTCGAATGCGCCGCTGACAATGAACAAAATGTGCCGGGTGTTGATCGTGCCGGGCGATTTTTTGCCGCGCTGGCTCAAGTCCATCATGGCCTGGATTTGGCCGCTGATGTCGTTGGGCGAACGGGCGGGCACCTCGGTTTCCTCCATCAACTTGAGCAGATTGGTCTGAACGCCCCGGCCGCTGACATCCCGGCCGTTGATGTTGGAAACGGAGGCGATTTTGTCAATCTCATCGATGTAAATAATGCCGTATTGGGCGCGCTCGGCATCCCCGTCCGCCCGGCGCAGCAACTCCCGGACAAGGTCTTCAACGTCCCCGCCGACGTAGCCCGTTTCGGAAAACTTGGTCGCGTCGCCCTTGACAAACGGCACGCCGATCAAGTCGGCGGCGTTGCGAATGAGGTAAGTTTTGCCCACGCCCGTCGGCCCGACCAAAATGATGTTTTGTTTGGAGTAATTGGGCTGGTCCTTGCCGTTCATGGCCAGGCGCACATGATGGTAGTGGTCGCACAAGGCGACGCTTAAAACCTTTTTGGCCTCCTCCTGTTTGATCACGAAACGATCCAGGTAAGCTTTGACATCGCGCGGCTTGCGGTCGAAGGAGAACTCGCTTTGCGACGGTCCCGGCGGAGGCGCTTCGGCGGTTCCGGCCGGATCGCTTTTCGGCAGCGGTCCGCCGGAGAGATGCTGCCGCATAAACTCCTGCAATTGGCGCTGAAATTCCTCCGGCGAAGGTGGTCCGTTGAATATTCCTTTTCCCATAATGACTCCAAGTTAACTCACTTCCGGCAAAGTGCCATGATAATCCGAAAAGCGCACGACAAAATTCCGGCCCCTCCCGCATCAGAAGGAACGCAAAGGCGCAAAGGCCCAAAGGCGCAAAGAAAAGCGGTTTGATTCACTTTGACTGGGTTTGACCCGCTCGTATGCCATGTATGTTGTAAACCATTCATTTTAAAGCACTTGCATACGATTTGCCGCCAGCTTGACCAGAAGTATCGCTTTGACGCACTTTGACCAGGTATGACCGGTTTGAGCATTCAACTGTAACGATAAAGACAAAACCAGCGGTTTGCGCCAGTCTGATATAGCTGCAGCCGCAACGGCGGATGCACGTTTGATTTTTGCATAAAAGTTTGTGTTCGACAGATCGATGCGCGGAATGTCGCCAGGCGCGATGGGAGAGCGGGCATGGACGTGTTTGGCGGGACGCCAAACACCGGCGCGCGAGACGCACGCGCTGCCCTCTTGCTTTCCGACATGGCCTTAATGGGTCATTCATTAGACGAACATTACAGTTAAAACATTTACTCGTCAACAGATTTTTGAAAGAATTTTCAAGAAAGTTGTGATTTTTGGTGAAAACACGTTTAACCCCTTGCGCGACAAAGACTTAAGAAAACGCAAAGAAGATTTGGCAGGGGAACGATTGGCAGAGGAATGCGGAAAGGAGGTTGAAAGCTTATTGCCCCGCCAATCAGCGGCCATTTTACTTGATTCCGAGGATGGACCCTTTCAGGAACGCCCTAACGCGTCTTCCGATCAAGCAGCTTCTGGGAAACGAAGTTGGCAATCTCTCTCGCCCGATCGCCGACGTTTTCGTCAAACCGTACGCGAATCAGTTCAATCCCATATTCACGGCAGAGTTCAGCTTTCTTGCGGTCGCGTTCAATCACGAGCTTGAAAGCCGGTTCGCCGCCGAAGAAATCCAAGGGATCGAAGTGCTGCTGCCCCATGTACTCAACTGCAATTCCGACCTCTGGCACGTAAACGTCGAGGTGTTGCGGTTCGAGCCATGTCGGACGCGCGTGCTGGAGGACTTCCACCCCTTTCAATACACGACGGAGAATCTGGTACAACTGGTTTTCTGTAATCCAGGGAGAGTTGGCTATCTCACGTTTCCAGCGTGCCTGAAGCCAACTGCGCGCTTCGTTCATGAGATCGTCCCATTCCTTCATGTTACGGGGTGATTCTGGTGGTCGAGCAACCCCCGCGTAGAACGGATGGGGTGTCGGTTGGGCACGTCCATCTCGCCACGTTTGGGCCACTTCAGTCACACGCGTTGCGGCACGTTTATGCAGCCACTCGTCCAAACGAATTCGTGCCCACTCGCGGCAGGAGGCAAGACGAGTTATGTCGAATGCAATTCCCCGCATGCTTTCTGATGTTGGCGAAATCCGGCCGAGCGATTGGAAAACCCCTGTCAAGATGTCATCCGTTGTCAATGGCAACTGATGCTTGAATCGAAGATCCAACAGCTTGCCAAAATGGCGTTTGTTCATGATCGAATGACAACTGAACAGACGAACCAGACGCTCGGGCGAGACATCTTTGCCAGGAAAACTATCGTGCCCCAGCGCGGAGAAAAGAAAGCTTCGGCTGATGGAAGTGACACCAGATCCGATTACCAATGCGATGAATTTCTCAAGCTTACAGTCATCCCCCGAGTCCACGTATTCCTCGACGGCTCTTTGCGCCATTTCTAAAGAAGCGTCAGCATTCTGAATGTAACCGACCACGTAGCGGGCGCGCGGTGTGTCTCCCTTTCGCACCGCCGCCTCGATTGTGATTGCTTCTGCCGCCCCCACCTTGGGACGACAGCGAGCTTTTAATTTGGCAACGGATTTTTGCTCGCGATGCTTTGGCGCGGTCAGGAAGGTTTCCCACTTGTTCTTTGAAAAGCCGAACGCCTCGTTGAGGATTTTCAACGCTCTTGTCGGCGTAGGGGTGTCGAGATGGCAGACCGCCACAGCAAGCATGTCGCGGAAAGGCTGTGCAGCGGTTTCGCTCCGTCCGACGCACACTTTGCCGTCGGAGAACCCTCGGCTGAATGTGCCTCCAGTGAAACGATCAACCACTCGATCCCACTGCTCCCGGAAGAATGCCAACTTGATGAGCCGGTCGTCATCCGGCGCGTTTCGATATGACTGAGCTTCGCTCGCGGATTTCGAGTAGTACACCTCGGCCCGTTCCAAGTCGCCCTCGCACCAGCAAATATCACCCAACTTTCGCGGATGTTCCGGTTTGGAGTAGTGCCTTCGAGCCTCGGCAAAGCAGCCGCACGTAAGGAACACTTCCGCCATGTACCCGGGATGAGTCCCCCGACCAATAGTTTTCACAACGAAAAGTTTTTCCCAAGGAGACAGTTCGCTGTTCGAAGTCATCGCCACGACATCATACAGGAGGTTTCCGACAATCGAATAATTCGGTATACAAAAGCCAGATCCACCGCCATAAAGTTTAAGTGTTGGCACTCATCAAGAATGAGACATTCTTCCCGAATAATCGAGCATCAAAATTTCACATGCTCCACCTCTAAACGCCCCTGCGTCAAAAGTTAGATTAAAACGCCACTGATAACCATTATGACCTTCATGATGGAAATCTCATGTCAAACCGCGCCGTTCCATCAAATGTTCCGCCCAAGTGTGGTAGTTGCGCTTGCGCTTTGACATATTGATCCTACCGAAGGTCGTGCGGTCAATCTTCGCTTGGGCTTGTGTCACCCAAGCATCGAAGCGCCCTTGCGGTATCAACAATACCGAGGATGGCGAACCAAAACCCTCTCCCAATATCCCGTGAGCACTCCCTGCGGAAAAAAACCGTTTGTCAATCCGCGCTCCTTTCTTGCGCCAATCGATATATCTTTTCACAAGGTAATCTGCATATGTCCGCATATCCGGGTCGGCTTCGACCAAACCGGGTGTGATCTCCCTTCGTCCTTTAGAACCACGCTCTCGTGGCATCGTTAACTCGTCGATATATACGCCTGCGTTGACACCGTAGTTGTCGCGCATATTAAAGGCTGTCGCTGGGGTTTGTCCCTTCGGCCGGGGGAGCGCGCCAGCCTCAGCCATCCGCTTCCACATCCTCACATCGGCCTCGCTGATCACACCTGCCTTTTGTTTGTTATGACACGTTCCGCACAGCAGGATGAGATTAGTCTTCACGCTATTTGCTCGATCCTCGTCAATATGATGGATCTCGTGCGACGCAGTGCTCCATTCCCTACACATCGGGTTCGCGCAAGCCTGGCCACATTCCTCGCGCACTTGGTGTTCGACTGACTTTGTTAGTTTTTTCCTCGACGGTTTCACATTGTGGAGAATACTGATAATTATAGTGGATGCAAGCAATTTGCCATTTTGAACAGGTCCCACAGAACCGCATATTTCTATTCACGGGGTTTCCCAGCCTCGTCTTGCTTCCGGCGGCTTTTACATTTAGTGGCAGTGTCAAGACGTGCCCAAAATCACGTTTGGCGCGTTAAAGGCTTGATTTTGGGCGCCTGGGGCGGGATGGTGTTTGGCCGGAGCGGCCGGAAAGCGTTCCAGTTTTTGTTCACCCGGCAAATATGAATACAAAATGGTTTAAACGAATTGGTTGGTTCAATGTCCCGGTATCGGTTCCGGGCGCAGTCGTGTGCCTGCTGGCAATCCTGTTCTGCCTGACGGTTTTCAGGGCGGTTGACAGGCATTCACACTCGGCGAGCGATACTCTCTATGGAGTTTTCCCATTCTTTGCCTGCACCTTTTTGTTGCTCGATTGGATTGGCGGCAGGATGAGTGAAAAGGCGGCTTAAGGCTTTTCCTCCGGCCGAAACGCCACCAGGCTCAGGGGCGGCAGGGTGAATGAACCGGAAAAGGGTTGATGATGGATTTGATATTCCTCCGCGGTTATCCCGCCGAAGTTGCCCTGGTTGCTTCCACCAAAGAAGCCGGAGTCGGAATTCATCACTTCGCGCCAGAAACCGCCCTGGGGCAGGCCGACGCGATAGTTCAGGCGCAGGACGGGGGTCAGGTTCAGGATGACAGCCACCTTGCGGGTGCCGTCGCCGTTCTGGCGCAGAAAGGACAGCACACTGCTGTCAGCGTCGCCGCAGTCGATCCAGAAGAAACCTGACGAGTCGAAATCGGCCTCCCAGAGCGCCGGTTCACTGTGGTAAAAGCGGTTCAAGTCACGGACGAACCGTTGGAGGCCGCGATGGTAAGGGCCCTGGTCCAGCAGCCACCAATCCAGGCTGGCATTGGCGTTCCACTCGCTGGACTGGCCAAATTCGCAGCCCATCATCAGCAGTTGTTTGCCGGGGAAAAACCATTGATAGGCAAGCAAGGCGCGAAGGTTGGCGAACTTCTGCCAATCGTCGCCCGGCATTTTGGCGAGGAGCGAGCCTTTGCCATGGACGACCTCGTCGTGCGAGATCGGCAGGATGAAGTTCTCGTGATGGTGGTAGA
>Ga0326727_10011382_pt1 | contig 20730 bp, 24 predicted proteins | sample MB2enrmetagenome_FD_207643 | JGI IMG/M metagenome (GOLD analysis project Ga0326727, IMG submission 207643) | Lab enriched peat soil microbial communities from McLean, Ithaca, NY, United States - MB29MY | ecosystem: Environmental > Terrestrial > Soil > Wetlands > Peat | place: USA: New York...
CGGAGGCTGGGCCCTCTTTTCTCGCCTGGCCTTTGTCAGGCTATGGACAGGAAAACCGGCAAATTCTCCCCGACCAATACCGGCATTTTCTCACCGACCGCGACAAAGGAGTTCTGGAACTGGGACACGAGCCCCTACGTGAAAGGAAAGCTCGCGCGCGGCATGCAGATCGGGCATAGCCACGTTGCAACATGCGCGGGCTATATCGAGCGCCACGTCCTACCCTCCTTCAAGGGGCGGACCCTCGCCTCGATCACGACTGCGGACGTCGAAGCCTGGCTCCTGATGATGAAGGAGAAAGGCGACCTCAAGGCAAAGTCCATCAACTTCGTCTACATGTCGTTCAGGACTGGCATGTGCGAGGGCGAGATACGCGGCCTTCTCATCAAGGATGTACATGACGATTACATCGATGTCCAACATTCCTGGGAACAGGGATATGGCCTTAAAGTGGCTACGTGGGGCTCTGAGCGGCGTGTCACCGTGCCGAAGTCCGTAACGACACTTCTCGTGAAGCTCATCGAGCAGAGCCCCTATAAGAACGAGGATGACCTTGTATTCTATGGGGGAAAGCCGCATTACCCTACTCCATACAAAGGCCTTCATCAATGCCCTGTACGACGCCTTGGGTACTATCGGGATCAACGAGGAAGAGCGGAAGGCTCGGGCGATAACCTTCTGTCGATGTAATGCATGGAGCAGCCTCAATTGTTCGTGAGCGTAACCGACAGCTCTACAAAGCTGACAAACGTCTTGATGTTAACCCTATTGCGCAGGAACTCGCTCAGAAGATTCTGGAGAAACAGGATCATCAGGCCGAGCCCCGGAGATCGAACGCCGAATGGGCGCTCCGCTGGGGCTCTCGCCGGCGCCTAAATGGCTCCGCGGGAGGTATCCCTAGAACTTCCACGGGTTTGCAATCTTCTCGAAGTCACGATCGAGCCGCTTCACCTTCTCGCAGAACGCAGCGTTGCCACGCGATCGATCGTTATTGGAATAATACTTCGCCAGCTTCTTGCAGAGGCCGATGAAATCGCGCCATTCGGCGCCCATCTCCAGTATTCGCCGATAGATCGCGTCGTTTTGGATGAGCGCTACCACTCGAAAGCCGTAGACGCGCTCGACTATGTCGAGGTCCAAGATCTTGTCCTCGATCATGATATTCATGCGTTCATACGTGTTCATGAGCAGCCAAACCTCACCCCATTCCTGGCCCGAGGGCGCGAAGTCCTGATCATTGAACAGACGAAGCGTCAGTTCGGCTGATTTTTCCAAGCGATCGTCCAGAGCGAGGAGGAACTGGCCTTTCGCCTGGTTCCGGGCTACGGCAACCTGCCTCGCTATGTAGAGCAGGCTGATGATCCCCGTCGCCGAGTACGCGATGGTGGCGATGCTCTCTAGTGTCATCTTCAAGCTCCTGGATGCCGGCGCGCGCGGCCTAGCGGTTCACCATGCGCTGGCTGGCCTCGGAGTAGCGGTGCCCGACGACCTGCAGCTTCGCGACTGCCTCGTCTATCCGCCTCAGTTCCCCGTCCTCCATCCCGAGCTCGGCGGCCCCGATGTTCTCCTCAAGTCGGATCAGCTTCGTGGTCCCGGGGATGGGGACGATCCACGGCTTCCTGGACAGAATCCATGCGAGGGCTATCTGCGCCGGCGTCGCGCCCTTCCTGGCGGCGGATTCCTTCAGCACGTCGACGAAGGCGAGGTTCGCGGCGAGTGCCTCGGGGGCCATGCGCGGGACCGTCGCCCTGAAATCGGATTTGTCGAACCGCGCGTCCGAGTCGATGGCCCCGGTCAGGAAGCCCTTGCCGAGAGGACTGTAGCACACGAGGCCTATCCCGAGCTCTTCGAGGACGGGCATGATCGCCTCCTCGGGCTCTCTCCACCATAGTGAGTACTCATTCTGGAGGGCGGTGACGGGCTGGACGGCGTTGGCCCGTCGGAGCAGCTCAACGCCCACCTCGGAGAGACCGAAATGGCGCACCTTCCCTTCCGCGATCAAGTCCCGGACCGTTCCGGCCACGTCTTCGATAGGGACGTTCCTGTCATATCTGTGCTGGTAGAAGAGGTCGATGGCGTCGACCCGCAGTCGCTTCAGCGATGCCTCCGCCACTTTCCGTATATGCTCGGGCCGGCTGTTGAGGCCCATCGGGTTATCGGCTATCTCGTTGTCGAGATCGAAACCGAACTTCGTCGCGATGACGACCTTCCCCTTGAACGGCGCGAGAGCCTCGCCGACGAGTTCCTCGTTCGCTCTCCTGCCGTAGAACTCGGCGGTATCGAAGAAGGTGACGCCTCTTTCCACCGCGGCCTGGATCAGCTTTATCATGTCCGCCTTGTCGTCCCCCTGGCCGCTCCCCGTGGTCATGCCCATGCAGCCGAGGCCGATCGCCGAGACCTCGAGACCTTCCTTGCCTAGAATGCGCTTCTCCATGCTTCACTCCTTTGAGCCGCGGGCGGTTACCGTCCGCGGATTCATCTTCAAGACCCTTCGTGATAGAGATGAAAAAAGCCCTGCCGCACACGCGAAGAAGCACAGTATCGCGGCCATATCGACTACGAGCAGCCAGTTCTTCTCCGAGGGCCAGAACGAATAGGCATAGTACATGACGAGCCTCTCCGGCAGCCCATGCGCGAAGACGCAATAGGCCCCGTAGGCCGCGATGATCGAAACGGCGGCGCTCCGCGCCCAGGCGCCAGGCCGCGCGGCGGCCGTCCCTAGCAAGGGCCCGCAGCCGACCAAGTTCAAATGAAGCCCTAGGTGGACCGAGGCTAGGATGAAGCACCATGCCGTCGCGCAGGCGTGCAGGCGCCTCGCGAGGAGCCCGCCCTCGATGCCGGCAAAGGCGAAGACTTCCTTCGACACAAGCACCGAGCTTAGCGCCGCTCCGATCATGGCGGCGAAGAGCAGGCAATCGACGACGGAGCCTCCGTCGAACCTGGGCTTTCTGAGCAGAGCTCTATGCCAGCCGGCATTCAGGAGATGGTGGGCGAGAAAGAGGCCGAAGGTCCCGATGCCGACGATTTCATGGGCGGCGTCGCTCAGGGTACCGCGCGCCATCAGGACGACCAGGGCTGCGGCCATCGCCAGGTCTACCACTCTCCGCGCGACGACCTTCATCTTCATCGCTTTTGCAGTTTCCCGAGGCTCGCGAGCCAGGCCTCCACTTCACCGCGAGCGCGATCGACGCTCGATCCGCGAATGGCGAGGCCCTTCAGGAGCTTCGCCTTAGGGCACAGCGCGGCTATATCCCGCTCGCTCCGCCCCAGGCCGCATCCCTCGTGGGTGCAGAAAGGGATTATCGTCTTTCCAGAAAAATCGTACTCCTCCAGGAAGGTGAATAGGGGCATGGGGAGGGTTCCCCACCAGTCGGGATAGCCGAGGTAGACCGTGTCGTAATCGGCCATGTTGGGGACATGGGTAGCAAGTTTCGGCCGAGCCTTCGCGTCCTGTTCCTTCAGCGCCTGGGCGGTCGTGGCATCGTAGCTCGCCGGGTAGGGATCGACGGTCACGACCTGGAACATATCCCCGCCCACGATATCGTGGACCATGTTCGCGACCACGATCGTGTTGCCTTTCGGCAGGCTCGCCGACGATACGGCATCTACGCCCTGAAACGATTTCGAGGTGCCGACTCGAGAGAAATACACGACGAGGGGTTTCTTCCCGACGGGAGCTGTTTGACCGTAAGACTGGCAGATCGGTACTATTCCCATGAGCATGACCAGTGAAAGCCCCATGAGCCATTTCATGGGCTTATACATGATCCGCGCAACTCCTTCTTCACGACGAATTCTGGACCGTCGCATCCTCAAGCCTTAATTCCCGAAACGGCGATCCAATCGGCGATATCGCGCTCGGCGCCCTTCACGGCTGTTCCCCGAATCGCCAGTCCCTTGAGCACCTTGGCCGTGGGGCAAAGCTTCTTGATGTCGGCTTCGCTGTGTCCCATGCCGCTTCCCTCGTTGGTGCAGAATGGGAGTATAGTCTTGCCGCTGAAGTCGTAGGCCTCGAGGAAGGTGAAGACCGCCATGGGCATCGTGTCCCACCAGTTCGGATAGCCGAGGAAGATCGCGTCGTAGCCGGACAGGTCGCCGACGCGGCTCGTGAGCTCGGGCCTGGCGCCGCGGCGCAGCTCGTCCTGGGCCACCTTGGTCGTCTCCTCGTAGTCGGCGGGATACTCCTTCACCGTATCGATGCGGAAAGCCTCGCCTCCGGTCAGCTTCCGTATCGTCTCGGCCGCGATCTCGGTGTTGCCCTTGGCCAGGGTGATAACGCCGCCATTGCCGTAATTGCTCCCCGCGCGGGAGAAGTAAGCGATAAGAATCTTCATGCTATCCTCCATCTGAGACCTATTTCGTGGGTAGGCCGGGGCCATTGTCGAAAGCGGCGGATACGTCCTTCAGGTACTCGGATATCTTCAGGTGCTGAGGACAGGCCTTCTCGCAGCTCTTGCAGGCGATGCAGTCGGCCGCCTTGCCATGGGTCGAGGCCAAGTTCATGTAGTAGACGAACTGGCTGGATACGTTGTCCGTGACCGCGCGCTTCGCGCTGTTGTAGAGGGCGAAATAATCGGGTATAGCGATCTTCTTGGGGCAGTACGGCACGCAATACTGGCAGGCGGTGCAGGGGACTGCGGTAGTGGCGTTGATGATCTCGCGTACCTTCTCGATCACCTTGTACTCTTCCGTAGCGAGGGGCTTGAAATCGGACATGTACGAAGTGTTGTCGAGCACCTGCTCTATGGTGTTCATGCCACTTAAGACCATCATGACTCCGTCCTGGCTCGCAGCGAAGCGTATGGCCCAGGAGGGCACCGAGGCCTCGGGCGCGTAGACATTCATGAGGCGCTTGGCTTCTTCGGGCACGGCAGCCAAGTTGCCGCCCTTGCAAGGCTCCATGACGATGACGGGGAGCGCGTGCTTCCTCGCGACTTCGAGGCAGCGCCTGGACTGGATGCCGGGGTTCTCCCAGTCGATGTAATTGATCTGGAGCTGGACGAAATCGAGGCCCTGATGGCTTGAGAGAATCTCGTCGAGGAGCTCCGGCGTATCGTGGAAGGATATGCCGACATTCCGGATCTTTCCTTCGCGCTTTTTTCCTCTGGACGAATTCGAAGGTGCCGAAGGTTTCGGCCTGCTTGTAGGCGCTGAAGCCGAGGTTGTGGATGAGGTAATAGTCGAAGTAGTCGACTCCCATCCGCTTCTGCTGCTCGCCGAATTTCCTCTCCTGGTCCTCGGCGCTCTTGAGCACCCGCGGGGGCAGCTTTGTGGCGATGGCGTATTCGCTCCGGGCGTGGCGCGCGACCAGGGCCACGCGAACGAACTCTTCGCTCCGAAAGCCGTGATAGGTAAGGGCCGTGTCGAAATAGGTGAATCCCCGGTCGAGGAACGCATCGACGAGCCGCTCGAGCGTCTCCATGTCGACCGAAGTCTGATCGTTCTTGTCGAGGAGCGGCAGGCGCATGCAGCCGAATCCTAATTTCTTCATCCTAATAAACCTCCGAGGGCGCGCCACCAATAGAGCCGCCGGCCCATCATTCGAGCATCCAGTGATCTCGTCACAATCTATGCTATCCGCCGAGTCGATGGTCAAGCATCGATTCGTAATTTCTTGCCTCATATGGTGAGAATAGTCGGACTAGGCAATAAAAGCGTAGGAATGGGCAAGCCTTTTGCCAAGCCGTTTATTATGATTGTGTCACGGAGGATTAGGCATGGCCACTTCGCGGCAAGGACCTATGGTTTCAGAAGGCAAGGCAGCCGAATCGCCTGTTCCCATCGAGAGGCTCAGGCGGATTCTGGAAGCCTACGCTCCTCACGATGGAGTCTTCGATCTCGCCATCAAGGGAGCGCATGCGATCAGGCGATCCCGCGTGAGCGAGGAGCTCTCTCATATCGTTCAGGATTCCTCGCTCTGCCTCGTCGCTCAGGGAGCCAAGCGCGTGATGCTGGGCCGGGAAACCTTCGAGTACGATTCCTCGAAGATGATCGTGTTCTCGGTCGATGTCCCCGTCGCATCACAGTTGCTGCGCGCGAGTCTGGCTCAGCCCTTCCTCTGCCTGAAGATCGACCTCGATTTGAAGCGAGTCGGGGAGCTCGCCCTCAAGGTATTCCCCGACGGCTTGCCTCGGTCGGATGACTCATCGGCTATCTGCGTCGCTCCGATGGATGGCAAAATCGTGGAGGCGGGCTTGAGGCTCATGGAGAGCTTGGCCGAACCCGCCGACACGGAATTGATCGCGCCTCTGGTCCTCGATGAAATGATCATTAGGCTTCTTCGTAGCACGATCGGTCCCGCTCTCGCTTCGATCTCGGTAAAGGACGCCGGAACCTACGGGATCGCGAGGGCCGTCTCGTGGCTGCAGAAAAATTACTCGAAGCCGATGCAGGTCGACAATCTCGCGGAGATCGCCCATATGAGCATGACCTCATTCCACCAGCACTTCAAAGCGGTGACCTCCATGAGCCCCCTGCAGTACCAGAAGACCTTGCGGCTCCAAGAGGCTAGGCGGCTCATGCTCTCGAAGATGCTGGACGCAGGCGATGCCTGCCAACTCGTGGGATACGCGAGCGCTTCCCAATTCAGCAGGGAATACAGCCGCTTTTTCGGCGCTGCTCCGACCAAGGACGTCCTGCGGCTGCGAGATCGATTGCGGATATCCGGGGAGCAGCAAGGCGCCAATTGAGGATAATGGAGACAGTATGGAAACTAGAATACTAGGGAAAGACCTGGAAGTGTCCGCGATCGGGCTCGGCTGTATGGGATTCAGCCATGCGAGCGGAGCGCCTACCGAAAGGACGGAAGCGCTACGGGCTATTCGTCAGTCCGAGGAACTGGGGTATTAGTTCTTCGACACGGCGGAATGCTACACGGGCGTCAACGCCGATCGCTCCATCTCCTACAACGAGGAACTCGTCGGGGAGGCTCTGAGGCCGATCCGGGATCGCGTCGTCATCGCGACGAAGTTCGGGGTGCGTCACGCCCAGGATAAGAGCCTCATCCTGAATAGCCGTCCAGAAGTGATCAGGGAGTCCGTCGAAGGCAGCTTGCGGCGACTCGGGACCGACCGGATCGATCTGTATTACCAGCATCGCATCGATCCGAAAGTAAGCGCCGAGGAAGTTGCCGGAACGATGGCCCGGCTGATCGATGAGGGGAAGATTCGGCACTGGGGCATATCGGAGACGGACGAAGCGTACTTGCGCCGAGCTCATGCAGTCTGCCCCGTGACGGCCGTGGAGAATCGCTATTCCATGATGGCCCGCTGGCACGAGTCCCTCTTCCCCGCGCTTGAAGAATTGAATATCGGCTTCGTGGCCTTCTCGCCGATGGCCAATGGCTTCTTGTCGGGCAGGTACGACGCAAATTCGAAATTCGAGGCTGGAACTGACTATCGCAGCTTCATGCCGCAGTACACGCCGGAAGGAATGGAAAGAGGGCAGGAGCTCTTGCGTCTCCTGGAGCGGCTGGGGGCTGAAAAAGGCGCCACGCCCGCGCAACTATCCCTGGCCTGGATGCTGTGCAAGAAACCCTGGATCGTCCCCATACCCGGAAGCAGGAAGATAGAGCGACTGAAAGAGAATATCGGTGCGGCGGGAATCAGCTTGAGCTCGCAAGTTATCAGAGATATCGACGCGATGCTCGACACGATGGACCTGCTCGTTTTCGGCGGATCGAAGCGCGCGAATAGCGGAGGAGGCGGGAGCCTCTCTCCGCATTATATACCAGGAGGATTCTCTATGTTCAATTTCGATTACTACAATCCGACCCACATAGTGTTCGGCAAGGATAGGATCGGCAAACTCGCCAAGCTGATACCGGAGAAATCGCGCGTCCTCATGACCTATGGCGGCGGCAGCGCGAAGCGCAGCGGGCTCATCGCAAAGATCCAAGCCTCGCTCGGTAGTATCCCGAGTTTCGAGTTCGGCGGGATCGAGCCGAATCCGCGTTATGAGACTTTAATCAAAGCGCTCGATATCATCAAAAAGGAGAGGATTGACTTCCTCCTTGCGATAGGCGGCGGATCGGTGATCGACGGCACAAAGTTCATCGCCTTGGCGGCGAAGTGCAAAGGCGATCCGCAGGACCTGCTCAAGTTCGGTCTCGCCCCCATCCCGTCCGAGGTCTCAAGCGAGGCGCTCCCGATCGGCGTGGTACTTACCCTACCGGCCACCGGCTCCGAGATGAACAGCGGCGCCGTCATCTCCCTCGGCCACGCGAAGCTGCCGGTCATGAGCGGCCTAGTCTTCCCGTGATTCTCCATCCTCGATCCGAAGCTCACCTTCACGCTGCCGAAGACCCAAGTGGCCAATGGGATCGTCGACGCCTTCGTGCACACGACGGAGCAATACCTGACCTTCCCCGCAGCCGCGCCTCTGCAGGACAGGATGGCGGAAAGCATTCTTCAGACACTGATCGAGATCGGCGAGACATCCGTGAATGAGAGCGAGAACTACGACGCGCGCGCTTCCCACGTCTGGAGCGCCACCATGGCGCTCAACGGAATCATCGCCGTCGGCGTGCCCCAGGACTGGGCGACCCATATGATAGGCCACGAGCTCACCGCCCTTTTCGGCATAGACCACGGCCAGACCCTGGCGATAGTCCTGCCTTCCCTCCTCGACGTCAGGCGGAAGCAGAAGCGGGCGAAGCTAGTCCAGTACGCAGAGCGGGTCTGGGGCGTCGAGTCCGGCGACGACGAGAAGGTCGAGGCCGCGATAGCGAAGACCCGGGGGTTCTTCGAGAAGCTCGGCGTGAAGACCAGGCTCTCCCAGTACGGCGTCGGGACCGAGCGGATACCGGAGGTCGTCGCGCAGCTGAAGGAGCACGGGATGACCGCCCTGTCCGAGACTGGGGACTTGGACCTAGAGGAGAGCGAAAGGATCCTGAGAAATGCCCTATAACTTTATCCGCGCCGTCACCGCGACGAGGAGCGCCCGCTAATTGGAATATAGACAGCTTCCCCGCGGCGGCGGGATGGTGAGCGCGATCGGCATCGGCGGAGGAAGCCTCTACACGGCCTCCGACGCCGAGATCGACCGGCTCATTTCCTACGCGATCGATCGAGGCGTCAACCTGATCGACACCGTCATGTACGACGAGTCAGCCTCGTCGCAGGTCGCCTCGTCGCTCCGAGGCTGCAGAGCCGAGATGGTCATTCAGATGCACCTCGGGGCGATCTATCCTGACGGGGTCTACACCCGGACGAGAGCCCTCTCAAAGGTCAAGCGCGGCTTCGAGCGTGAGCTCGAGAAGTACGGCACAGACTACGCCAACATCGGGATTATCCACTGCGTCGACGAGGATGAGGACTTCGAGGAGATCATGGAGGGCGGCATATTCGCCTATGCCCTCGAACAGAAGAAGAGCGGCGCCATTCGCCAGCTCGGATTCTCGTCCCACGAGCCTAGGATATGCCGTCGATTCATCGCTACCGGCGAGATCGACGTCTTCATGCTCAGCGTCAATGCCTCGTACGATTTCGAGCGCGGCGCCGACGGTCTCGTACTCTCCAAGGGGCGCACCGAACTCTACGCCGAATGCCAGCGCAAGGGCATCGGCATAACGGTCATGAAGCCGTATGGCGGGGGACAGCTCCTCGACGCGAAGACTTCCCCCCTGGGGATCGCCATGACGATACCCCAGTGCTTGAGCTACGCCCTGGATCGCCCCGCGGTCCTGTCGTGCCTGCCTGGCGTGGGCTCCCTCTCCGACATGGAGGCTTCGCTGAGCTACCTCGACGCCGCGCCCGCAGAGCGCGACTACTCGTCCATCGCCGGGGCCGGTAGCGCTTCGACGGAAGGATCGTGCATCTACTGCAACCACTGCCAGCCGTGCCCGCGTGGCATCCCAATCGGGCTGGTCAACAAGTACTTCGACCTCGCCAAGGCGGGGGACGCGCTGGCGCGGGACCATTATCTGCGCCTCGGGAAGAACGCCTCCGACTGCGTCGGCTGCGGCGCGTGCGAGAAAGCCTGTCCCTTTCACGTCGGCGTGATGGACCGCATGAAGACAATCAGCGGATTCTTCGCAGCCTAAAGGCTCGCGCTACAAGCGCAAAGGAAAGGAGAAAGATCATGGATACAGTAACGCTCAACAACGGAGTAGAGATGCCGCTGCTCGGATTCGGCGTCTACCAGATCGCCGATCAGGCAAGCTGCAAGGCGAGCGTCGCCGAGGCCCTGAAGGTCGGCTACCGCTCGGTCGACACCGCGGCTTCCTACGGGAACGAGGCGGCCGTCGGCGCGGCCATCGCCGAGAGCGGGATACCCCGCGGAGAGCTCTTCATCACCACGAAGCTCTGGGTCCAAGACGCGAGCTACGACGGGGCGCGGCGGGCTCTCGACGCTTCCCTGCGGAAGCTGGGGCTCGACTACCTCGACCTCTACCTGATCCACCAGCCCTACGGCGACGTATACGGTGCCTGGCGCGCCATGGAGGAGCTGAACAAGGAAGGCCGCGTCAGGGCGATAGGCGTCAGCAACTTCGCGAGCGACAGGGTCATGGACCTGATCGTCCACAACGAGATAATCCCCGCCGTCGACCAGATCGAGACCCACCCCTTCTGCCAGCAAGTCGAGATGGCCAAGTTCCTGAAGGAGAACAAGGTGCAGATCGAGTCCTGGGGCCCCTTCGCCGAGGGACGGAACGGGCTCTTCGCCAACGAGACCTTGCGCGCCATCGCCGGCAAGATCGGCAAGTCCGCGGCGCAGGTAGTACTGCGCTGGCTCATCCAGAGGGGGGTCGTCGCTATACCCAAGTCGGTGCACCCCGAACGCATAGCCGAGGATTTCAGGCTTTTTGACTTCGAGCTCTCCGAAGAGGATATGAAGCTCATCGCGGCTCTCGATCAGAGGAAGAGCAGCTTCTTCGACCACCGGGACCCGGAGATCGTGAAGATGATCGGCTCCCGGAAGCTTTAGGGAAGAGTAACCCAATGCCGAAGTCGCCGAACGTAAACTAACCACTAGGGGAATTTGTACAATGAACAAGAAAGTACTCGTAATCGTGGGATCGCCGCGCAAGGGCGGAAATTCCGATTCTCTCTGCGGAGAATTTAGCCGCGGGGCAAAGGAATCGGGGAACAACGTCGAGACCGTGTACTTGCGCGAGAAGAGCATCGGCTACTGCGTCGCCTGCGAGGCCTGCGTCAACAACGGCGGTACCTGCGTCCAGAAGGACGACATGGCCGATATCCTCGCCAAGATGGTCGCCTCGGAGGTCCTCGTCTTGGCGACTCCCGTGTACTTCTGCGCGATGAGCGGGCAGATGAAAACCTTCATCGACAGGAACATTCCCCGGTACAGGGAAATGTTGGATAAGTCCGTCTACTTCGTGATCACCGCGGCGGATACCGAAAAGACAGCCATCGATAGGACCGTCGAGGAATTCCGTGGATTCGTCAGCTGCCTGTCAGGAGCCGAGGAGAAAGGAATAATCTGTGGCACCGGCGCCTAGGCCAAGGGTGACATCCGCGCCGCTCCGGTGATGAAGGAAGCGTACGAGGCGGGGAAAAGCATTCGATGACCGAAGTTGCCGCTTCGCCGAAGCAGGGCACATTGCCTCGACTGTTCTCGAACAAAGACCTATCCGCCCTTTTCCTCCCCCTGGTGATCGAGCAATTCCTCGAGTACTCCGTTGGGCTCGCCTCTTCGATCATGGTGGCCCACATCGGGGAGTCCGCCGTATCGGGCGTCTCCCTCGGCGATTTCGTGATGGCGCTTCTCATCAGCGTCTTCAACGCCATCGCGACGGGAGGGGCCGTCATCGCCGGGCAGTTCCTCGGGAAGAAGGCGGAAGGCGAGGCGAAAAAATCCGCCAGCCAGCTCATGAAGTTCAGCTTTGTATCGGGGATTGCGATCATGGCTCTCGTATACGCCGGCCATTCCCTGATCCTCCATAGCCTCTTCGGAAGCATATCCGGAGAGGTATACAACGATGCCTCGGCCTACCTCGCCGTGGTAACGGCGTCCATCCCCTTCATCGCGATCTATTCCGCGGGCGCCGCCATTTTCCGTACGATGGGGAATTCGCGATTGCCGATGCGCATCATGCTCGCCATGAACGGCCTGAACATCGCGTGCAGCGCGCTATTCATCTTCGGCTTCGGCTGGGGCACGGCGAGCGCGGGCCTGGCCACCCTGATATCCCGCGGCGGCGCGGCGATCAAGTCCGGTACTACACGAAGAAGGTCATCCGGATAATCTACATAGCCCATGTCGCGAGCTCAGGTCTTGTCCTCGCGGCGCTGCCCGCGATACTCGGCCTCTATGGGCTCTCGGCCCAAGCCACTCAGTGGGCTCGGGAGCTCGCCTGGGCCCACGCGGTCATGATGATCCTGATCTGGCCTATCGCCTACACTCTGCCGGTTACCTTCCGTGCCGCGGGAGACGCGAAGTTTCCCATGGTCGTGAGCATGCTCTCGATGATCTTCTGCAGAGTCGCCCTCTCCTACGTATTCGGTATCTTGCTCGGCATGGGAATGCTGGGGACCTGGGCCGCGATGTTCGTCGATTGGATCCTGAAGGCGGCGATTTTCGCTGCGCGTTATATGAGCGGCCGATGGACGCGGTTCCGCGCGATCAGGGCGAGGTGAATCCCCGCCGCAGCCGAGCGACGGCGATCTCGACGCGCGAAAAAAAGCGGGGGCCGCGGCTTATGTAGCCTCGGTCCCCGACTTTATATCAAGAGGAACTGTAGCTCCGGCTCACATCACGCTCCCGCCGGGAAATCCGTAGAGGCCGCGGTCGCCGTCTGGGTCTCGTAATCCGCTATGCGAGCCTTCAGTGTGGAGATGGTGCTCGCGAGGGCTTGGGAACCGAGGACCATGCGCAGCGGCACTTGCTCCTTGTCGACGCTCTCGATTATGCGGGCGGCCATGCGGGCAGGATCCCCGGGAGCCAGCCCGTTGGCGGGATCCAGCATCTTTAGGAAGGCGTGGGCTGGATTCCCGTCATAGGCAGGCAGTAGATGCGCGACTTTGGCGCTGCCGTAGCGGAACTCGGTGCGCGCCCCGCCCGGCTCGACAAGAGTAACTCCGATGTTGAAGGGCTTCACCTCCTGGGCGATGGCCTCGCAGAACCCCTCGATCCCGAATTTGGTGGCGTGGTATAGAGAGTTGCCGGGGAAAGCGACCTGCCCTCCGTAGGAGGAGAGCTGGATGATCCGGCCGCCCCCCTGCGCCCGTAGATGGGGCAACGCCGATTTGATCAGCTGAATGGAGCCGATGAGGTTCGTGGCGATGATGTCGTTAACCTCAGCGTCGGAGAGCTCCTCGGCGGCGCCGAAGAGACCGTAGCCGGCGTTGCTCACCACCGCGTCGATGCGGCCGAAGGCCTCGAAGGCGCCGTCGACGAGCCTATGGATGGCCGGGACGTCGGTCATATCCAGGATCTCGCAGCTGAAGGATCCGGGATGGGAATCGATCAGATCCTGAACCTTGCTTTTGTCGCGGACGGTCCCGATAACCTTGTCGCCCCGCTCGAGCAGCTGCTTGGTCATCTCTTTGCCGAAGCCGCTGCTGACACCGGTGACCAGCCATGTACGACTTTTCATGGGATTACCTCCTCAGCTCAGATGGGCCACTAAAGGCCGCTAGTTCAAAGCTTGCCGTAAACCTCGTCGGTGACAGCCTCCAGCCATTCGTTCGAGGCTCCTTCTGCCGTCACTTCCACGGCGAGATGCGAGAACCAGCTATCTTTGGCCGCCCCGTGCCAATGCTTCACTTCTGGGTGGATGTTCACCACATCGCCGGGATGCAACTCCCGAGCCGGCTCGCCCCAGGCCTGATACCAACCTCTGCCTCCGGTCACGAGAAGGATCTGCCCTCCCTTGTGGTGGATGTGCCAGTTGTTCCTGCACCCCGGCTCGAAGGTGACGTTCGCTATTGGCCCGCCTTTATCGGTCAAGGGCTGCAGATAAGCCTGCCCGATAAAGTACCGGCTGAACATTTCCGGTAGCTCCTTCCCCATGGGGAAAGCGCTTGGATTTTGTTTCTTTTCGCTCATCGCAACACTCTCCTTATCCTTCCTCATTTGCCTTGCGCCGCAGCCTCGTTCACGCAGCGCAGAGCGTTCAGGCTGCGGGGATAGCCAATAAAGGGCAGGCACTGGGAAACGACCTTTATAAGAAAGGCTTTATCGTTTCCGATCCGCATGTTGGCCGCGGCATGGCTGGTGAGCTGAGGCTCGCATCCGCCCTGGGCCGAGAGGAAACAGAAGGTTATTATCTCGCGTTGCCGGTAATCCAAGCCTCCGCGGGTGTAGTAATCGCCGAAGCAGTTGTCGGTCAGCCAGCGGTTGATGTGCCGGCTTTCCTCGGGGCCGGACTTATAGAAATCCTTCATCCTATCCCCGAAGATATTGACCTGAGCCTTGGCCCCCGCCTTGAGGCGGTCATCCTGTGTCGCGGTCGCTTGGGGCGGGAGCGGGAGATCTATGCCGCGAGAAGTCAGGATGTCGTTGACCGCGCGCAGGAAGGGAAATACGCGCCCAATACCGAGATACGCCACGGCCTGGTAGACTATTTCCTTCGCCTCGACCGGCGTGACGCCGAAGTTGAGGGCAGCCGGGACCATGGCCTTGAATTCGTCGATTCCCTGACAGCCAATCAAGGTTGCCAGGATGACGATCATCCTCGTGCGGTCGTCCAGGTCGTCGGCATTCACGACTTCGTCGAAGGCGAAGTTATCGAAGCTCTCGATGAATTCAGGATCGGTTTCCAGGAAGCTGGAGTGATATCCGGGGAACATCCTTTCGTGGTACCGCTGTGCACGCTCGCTGATTGCCATATGTATTACTCCTCTGCGTCACTAGCGCTCGTATGCCTATCTCCAGGCCTTGAAGCCATCACAAGGCTTGCAAGATATCTTTCAAGTGCTTCGTGATCCGATATGCTGCCGGTAGAGAGTCTCGCATCGCTGGCATTCTATGCAGTCTCCCTCCTTCCCCCTAACTTGTGAATAATTGAAGTAGTTTACTTCACCGTAGACAAAGTTGCATTCCGTGGTTTTTCTACCTTCGTTAACCACAAGAGAGACTCTGAATCAGCACTAATCTGACAATGAATATTATAATAAGAAGCACAGGCAATTATTTGCCTAAATCTTTCATTCTTTTGCTCAATATGGCGAAATGTGCCTAGTTTTCGAGACAATATCTCCCCAATATATGCATAAGTGTGCCTCTAAGGCTTGAGACTCCCAAAGCGGTGATCGGAAAGCGATTAGGCTAATAGAAAGGCTTACTCTGGGTATATGGTTCAAACATTGAAGCCAATAGGGTAACTAGAGCGCTTGTAGGCGCATTCCAATTCAAGCTCGTGCACGAAGTCGTCTACCGATCGCTGGCAGAGAAAGCGCGTCAGCAAGATTACGGCCTTGAAGTCACCTGAGCTTCCAGTGAGAGCGAAGCCGAGGGGAAGTAGCGTTTGAAGAGGGCGATGTGGCCTTCCTCGGTAAGGGGTCGGAACGCGACCTTGAAGGTAAAACGGCGCAGAACGGCACTGTCGAGGTTCTTCAAGAGGTTCGTGCAGCAGATAAGGACGCCCGAGTAGGCTTCCATCTGCGTAAGGAGCTCGTTCGTCTGCGAGCGCTCCCAGGAATGCTGGGAATGCTCACGGTTCAGGAAAAGACTGTCGGCTTCGTCGAGAAGGAGAATGGCATCAGAGTCCTCGGCCTGGGCGAAGGCCTCGGCGATTGCCTTCTCCGTGCCGCCGACCCACATGGACAAGAGACCGGAGGCCCGAGACACCTCTCGCTGATTGGGAAGCCTTCGCAAGACATCGCGACTATGAGAAGTACCTCGCCGAAAACCGGATAAGCCCCGCCAAGATCAAGGAGGCCAGGAGAATCATTTTCGAGTTCTACGAGGCCAAGAAAAAGCCCCTCCCATTCTGGCGTAAGCCGGATGCCATCGGCGGCGACAAGATCGCTATCTTCTCAATCGTGCTTGAGGAAGAAAAGAGCTTCTTGGAGCGATGCCTCTGGGATCTGGCCTACCTCAACAGCTACGTGCAGAAGTACGCCTGGTACCGGGACCACGGCTATCTACCCTGAACGAGAGCAGAACAGCCCTACCCCATCCATGGCCTTGCGCTGTGGCTGGGGGACCTCGGGCTCACTCCGAGCGAGGCTCCATGAGGATCTCCACCAGACGGATATTGATGTAATAATTGAACCGACCCGCCTTCTCCTTCCGCACGAAGCCTGAGTCGGCGAGGGGCGTCAAGGTACTTGGTGGCCGTGAGGCGGGAGACGCCGAGATCCCGCTCCACAAACTCGATCTTGGTGTAGGGGTGGAAGAATAGGTTGTCGACCAGCTCCTGGCCGTAGAAGCGATGGCCTTCCTTGATGCGCAGGCGGTAATCTTCGATGGCGGTGGAAATGTCATCGACCAACGTCAAGGTGCCGCGCGAGGTCGTCTCGACCGCGTCGAGGACGTAGAGGAGCCAGGACTCCCAGGCTCCCTCGTCCCGGATCACGCGCAAGCCCTGGTAATACTGCTCTTTGCTCCGGATGAAGTGGCGACTCAGGTACAGCACCGGAATATCGAGGAGCCCCTTCAGCACGAGGTACAGGACATTGAGGATGCGCCCTGTCCAGCCATTGCCGTCGTAGAAGGGGTGGATGCTCTCGAACTGATAGTGGATAACTGCCATCTTTACGAGGGGGTCCGCGTCTAGGAGAGAGTCGTCGTTGATGAAGCGCTCGAAGTTGGCCATGAGCAGGGCGATGGTGTCGTAGTCCTGCGGCGGGGTGTAGACCACCTCCCCCGTACGGTCGTTGACGAGATTGGTGCCAGGCTGCCGACGGAAGCCTGCCCGGTTATGCTCGAGCTCCTCCTGGGCGTTTACCAGGTCATTCGCGGTGAGAATGCCCCGATTGCGGACCAGCTCGAAGCCGGTACGGAGAGCCTGGGCGTAGTTCCTGACCTCCTTGGCCGCGAGGCCGGTGGCGGGAGAGGCTTCGAGATCCTCGCGAAAGAGCTCATCCTGGGTCGTGACGATGTTCTCGATCTCGGAGCTGTCCTTGGCCTCCTGGAGCGCGAGAGTGGAGATCAAGATACCCTGGTTCGGAATCGCCCGGCACCGCCCCTTCAGCTCGGCGAGAAAGCGATGCGCGCGCGCCGCCTTCTTGAGCACGGCTGGTGTTTCCAGCGGAATCGACGGAGGAAGCAGGGGCAAATCCTCGGCCATAGGGCTCTTCCCATCTGTATAGGAAACGGCCAGTTACTATGCACACAGGCGCGATGTGTATACATTATGGCATATTTTTATACACGTCAAGCCTGCCACGGTATGCCGTTTGCGAGGTATCCGCGGAGGCTGTAGTAGGGTAGAGTCCGGTCAAGTGGTGTAAGAGCGGGCGTGAAGATTATTCGGGGGTCGATACCTGCCAAGCCACTCTGCGGACCTCTTCCAGAAGTTGATCCTAAGCTCCCAGTAACTTTCTACTCGGTGCAAAGATACCCAAAGACGACTGTTTGTTATACGAAGCGAGTTTAGGGGGGTGAAGTGTGGGAAAGCGAGGGCCTAACCCCTCGTGCACGGGGCGCAGAGCAGGCCTAAAAACCCATCAGAAGACACTCAGCCTAACGGCTAGTTACGCTTCGTTGGGACTGCTCGGTACGGCCTTCTTCTCGCTGCTTTCTTTCATCTTCTTCAATGCATTCGTCAATTTAACCAGCTCCTCCGAACCAATGCTGGCTGTGATTTCCTTGTTGAGGTCGTTAATGATCGTCCTCGTTTGTTCGACGAGCGGGATAGCCGCCTCGGAGAGTTTAATGAGCACAGCGCGTCTGTCCGTAGGGTCTGGACCTCTATGAACAAAACCGGCGGCTTCCAGGCTGTCGATGTATTGGGTCATTGTCCTCGGCTGAACACCCATAGCCGCGGCGATATCGGACATTCGCATTTGGCCAGTCTTGAGGATCGTCCACATGATCCGCAGCCGAGGGCCGGTAATGGCATCCGAGAATCTCTGTTCTTCCATTTTCTTCCTGACAGCCTGCTGAATCACATTCATCACATCGAACATCAGGTCGACAAAAGTTTCTTCGGGTTCGCTTGACATTTCAAATAGTTCCTATTACTCTTTATTCATAAAGCTCACTATGAGCTTTATCTAATTTAGATGTACAGCATTTTAGGATCTTTGTAAAGAAGGCTCGTACGTCGAGGAAGGGCAAAAAATGGAAGAAGAAAGAATCGTTCACATCACGAATGTTCAAATTTTCGACGGGGAACGGATCATCGAAAAACGATCCCTCACGATGAAAGGAGGGGAAATCGTCAATATCGGCGGAACGGCTCCAAAAGGAGCAGAGGTCATCGATGGCAAAGGGTGTAGTACATTGCTGCCTGGCTTGATCGATGCACACTCGCATCCCAACCTGGAGACCTTGAAAGTCGCGTTGAAATTCGGTGTAACGACGACTTTCCAAATGCAGGGATATTGGACAGAAGAGCAGAAGAAGGAAATCAGCGAGCGAAGAGACGTGGCTGATTGCCTGAAATCGTTCATGTCAGTCGGTGCACCGAACGGGCATCCGAACGAACTCCTGCCCCCGGAAGTTCTCGCGCAAATGAAATCGATGGCGGCAAAGGTGGGCGCGAATCCCAAAAGACCAGCTTCGACACCGGAAGATGCTGTCTCCATCGTGGCGGAGCGTGTTGCACAGGGTGCGGACTACATCAAAGTCATGATCGAAGACGGGACGGTTTTCGGTCATCCCGGTACGCCCGACGTGACGGATGAAGTGATCAAAGCCACCTGCGACGAAGCGCATCGTTTCGGCAAAATGGCGGTCGCGCACACGATGTCGACTATCGCGACCAAACGAGCGATCGAAGGCGGAATTGACGGGTTGATGCACATCTTCATCGATAAGCCACACGACGACGAAATCATCGATGCCATCGTCAATTCTGGGGTGTTCGTCTGCCCGACGATCGTCGCCGGCGCTTCGACGATAGGCGACAGCGACGCCGCAGACTTTGCCAAGGACGAACGCGTCACCTCGAAATTGAGCGAGGAATGGGTGAAAGCATTTTACAAACACATCGCGACCTGGCCGCATGGGAAAACGGAGTATCTGTTGGCAACGGTGAAGGCCCTTTTCGACGCGGGTGTTGATATTCTCGCTGGTTCGGATGCTTCGCAGGCTTCGATAGGCGGTATGGTGCACGGGGCCAGTCTTCACCACGAACTCCAGTTGTTGGTAAAGGCCGGGTTGACGCCGATCGAGGCACTCCGGACTGCTACCTCCGTTCCTGCGCGCCGTTTTGGACTGAGCGATCGCGGCCGGATCGTCAACGGAGCTCGTGCCGATCTGTTGTTGGTCAAGGGTGACCCCGCAGCCACAATCTCCGACACCCTGTCTATCGAATCGGTTTGGCGCCAAGGCGTTCGACTGACCGCAAATTGAGGAGGCAAAGCAATGAATCACACCTTTATCGATATCCACACCATCATGTGATTGGAAAAAACAACCCCAACGTCGCGTCGCTGCCGCCCTGGGATATGGAAATTGACAACGCGGCAATGATGAGGATGGGGATTACCGGCGCACTGCTTTCCTTGCCTGTATCCGCAAGCCCTGAAGTGACCAGACAAATGAATACTTTTCTGGCTCAACAAGCGGCTCACGATCCCAGTAAATATGGCCTGTTGGCTTGTCTGCCGACCGAGTTTGTCGACGATGCCCTGAAAGAGATCGACTACGCTTATGAAACGTTGAAGGTGGATGGATTCTCCCTTCCCAGCAATACGAAGGGGATCTATATCGGCGACGACCGCATGGACGAAATCCTGGCGGAACTCAATAGACGGTCAGCCGTCGTGCTGCTCCACCCGACCAAGCCCGCGGGAGCCGATGGGTCGCTGTTTGTCAAAGATATGTCCATCTACGAATTTCCTTTTGACACGACACGCTCGATGATGGATCTGATCTACCGAGGCAAGGTCCAAAAGTATCCCCAGATAAGGTGGGTCGTTTCTCATGCGGGAGGAACAATTCCCTATCTAGCGTACCGTTTGAGTACGGTCGCGCAAGAGAACAAAGTTTGTAGTCTTTCTCGTGACGAAATCCTGTCGTCGTTGAAATCGCTCTACTACGATGTTGCGCTGTCGACATCTCCAAGTGTGTTTTCGACATTGAAAGAATTGATAGGAACATCGCATATCCTGTTTGGTACAGACTACCCCCTGCGCCACGAGAACGGTGTCGCCGAAAGTGTCGATCAGTTGAAGAGCTATGCCGGATTCGACGAAAACGAGAAACGCATGATCATGTCAGGTACGGCAAAAGAGCTTTTCCCTCGTTATAGTTAAAGGTTTTTTGGGCGGCATCGAGAAGATTACCGGGTCGAGTTGGGCAGTGGGAGTACGATTCTCCCGCTGCCGAGACCGCATTTGACTTTCCTTCGTTCTGGAGTTTCTAACAAACAATGCCGGGCTTGGCAGGGGGAAAATCGACCAACTCTGAGATTGAGAAATGACTAAATAAGGCAAGGATTGATGACCGGCGACTAACGAGTCATTTGACAATAACCTTTGCCAAGTATAGAATTAACAAACGGAAGCAAAAATCGGCTAAAGTTGGAGCCTCTTTCAAAAAACAGTGGCTTCCAAGGAACGTAGTCGCGTAACCAAGTAAGTTAGAGGCTCCTTGGGCAGGACAAGGCACAGAACGACCCATTTCTAGCTGCATAATCGTTGGGAATGTCTT
>Ga0326727_10011383_pt1 | contig 20730 bp, 19 predicted proteins | sample MB2enrmetagenome_FD_207643 | JGI IMG/M metagenome (GOLD analysis project Ga0326727, IMG submission 207643) | Lab enriched peat soil microbial communities from McLean, Ithaca, NY, United States - MB29MY | ecosystem: Environmental > Terrestrial > Soil > Wetlands > Peat | place: USA: New York...
GCGAAACCAGCGAGGCGCGCGGCGGCTTTCTGCCGGTGCCAGCGGGGATGAATCTGGCCCAGGGAAGGCAGCTCCTCGAAGGGAATCAGACCCTGGCTCAAGTCCAAACCGGAAGCCCGGCTCCTACTCCGGCTCCAAACCGGACCTCCCTGCCCACCCCGGCCGCCTTCGCCCTTCACCGCTAGGCCTCGCACCACTGTCTCGATTCCGGACAATCTGTCTCGATCCCGCACAGTTTCTTCAAAAAAGCTAAAGTTCGCTCCCGCCATGTCGATATGCGGACCATGGCAAGCCTTTGAACCGGCTTTGAAGCAGGAGCGACCGAAGATGGGAATCACTCCAATCACCAGTCTCAACCCGCTGCCCACAGCCCGCTCCATCGAGAGCGATTATGAGCCGCTGCCCATGGAGCGGGTCGAGCGCTCGACCAGAACCGGCGACGAGAAATACACTCCCAGCAACGGCAAATCCGCCCGCGGAGCCGAAGATGACGAACCGGAGGCCGAGCTGGAAGAGTTGCCGGTCGAAGACGAAGCGCCGTCCACTGAGCCGCCCGTGCGCAAGGAGCCCGGCCAGCCGATCAGCTTCTTTGCCTGAGCGCCTGATGCGAGGGCGTGCCTGAAGTTCCACGCCGGGACCGGTTCCGCGCTACAATCTCCCTATGAACCGCTCCGCCGCCGAAGTTCTCGAAGATGCCCGTCGCCTTCCTCCCAGCGACTTCGATTGGCTTATCGGGGAACTCCTTCAAGCCGGAGACGGCTCCGGCGATGCGGAGATCGACGCGTCCTGGAAGGCGGAAGTCGAGCGGCGTGTCGCCGACGCCGAGGCCGGAACCGGAGTGACCTATTCCTGGGAAGAAGTGGAAGCTCCCCTGCGCGCGCGGTTGGCCAGATGAGGCGGAAACGCCTCCGCATCCGCTCCGAGGCTCAGGAGGAGATCAACGCGGCGTTTGATTGGTATTTCAAGCGCAGCCCGGAAGCGGCCGACAGATTCTTGACGGAGATCGGGGCATCTTTGGCGCAGATTGCTTCTCATCCGCAACTCTATCCCGTATATACAAAGAACACCCGCAGGCGCGTATTAACGGGCTTTCCCTATTCCGTGATCTTTCAGTTGAAAGACGACGCCATTCTTGTTGTCGCCGTCGTCCACGCCAAGCGTCGCGCCGGTTATTGGCGAGGGCGAATCTGAATCAGCCGCAAGCTCCCGTCTCTTTGAGCGATTCGCCATACGGCGCGCGCAGCACGCCGCGTTCGGTGACGATGGCGGTAACGTATCTGGCCGGCGTCACGTCGAAGGCCGGGTTGCGGATCCCCACTCCGTTGGGCGTGAGCTGCCTGCCGCCATGGTGGGTGACCTCAACCGCGGCGCGCTCCTCGATGGGAATCAGGTCGCCGGTCGCGGTAGCCAGATCGACCGTGGACCAGGGAGCGGCCACGTAGAACGGGATGCCGTGCTCGTGAGCCAGAATGGCCACGTTGTAGGTGCCGATCTTGTTGGCCACGTCGCCGTTGGCCGCGATCCGGTCCGCGCCCACAACGACCGCCTGGATGCGGCCGGCCCGCATCAGGCTGGCGGCCATGTTGTCGCAGATCACGGTGGTGGGAATGTGGTCCGCCATCAGCTCCCAGGCGGTGAGCCGCGCGCCTTGCAGAAACGGCCGGGTCTCGTCCGCAAACACGTGAATGCGCTTGCCCTGCTCGACGGCCGAGCGGATCACGCCCAGAGCGGTTCCATAGCCGCAGGTGGCCAGCGCGCCGGCGTTGCAGTGGGTCAGCACGCCGATCGTCCCCACGGACGAGGACCCGTCCGCGGGGGCTCCGGCTCCCTCGTCCGGCAGCAGCGCCGCGCCGAATGCGCCCATCTTCCGGCAGGCGGCGATATCTTCCTCATACATGGCGTGCGCTTCGGCCAGGATTCTCTCCTGTACCTGGACCAGGGTTGCGCCTTCATCGAGCAGGGCCGCGAACAGCCGCTTCATGCGGTCGATGGCCCAGAACAAATTCACCGCCGTGGGCCGGGTTGCAGCCAGGCGCGCGCAGATTCGCTCGAACTCCGGAGCGAACAGATGCGGCGTCACGGCGGTCGTGCGCAGCGCGCCCAGGGCGATGGCGTAGGCGGCTGAAACGCCGATGGCCGGCGCGCCGCGAACGACCATGTTGACGATCGCCTCGGCCACCTGCTCATACGTGGTGGCGAGTACGTAGCTCTCCTCCAGCGGGAGCTTGGTCTGATCGATGAAGCGGACGCCGTCGGGCGTCCAGGTGAGGGTCGGAATCATGCAATCCCAGTGTAAACGGTAGCGAGCGAGCCGCCCTAGCAGCCTGCGGTGAAGGTCGAGTTTTGAAAGGGCATGACTTCACAGGCTGCGGAAGAACTCCTCTCGGGCCGGCAGAAGCGTCAGGGCACGACTTCAGTCGTGCCGTAAACGCAATAGAATCAATGCGGGCTTTAGCCCCCGAGGGAAGTTTTCAGCAACTGGGACTTTCACTACAGGCTGCAGAGCAGCTTCGGCTTGAACTTCTCCAGTTTTCGCTGGACTTGCCTGCGCCCCAATGCGTAGAGTGATTGCGGTACTCTCCATCGCCTTTTTTCCAATTCCAGCGGCTCGCCGAGCGCCCTGACCGGCGCCTGCGACCATGCGTGCAAAGCGTCGATTGGAAGACAGCGCAGAGCGGACAATTCTCTTCAAAGGAAGCGGGGGAAACATTCATGGCCACACGATCGACACAACCGGCGGCAAGCGCGCCCAACTATACGGTGCCGTTCATTATCGTCACCGCCCTGTTCGGCATCTTCGGGTTTCTCACCAGTTTGAACAACCAGTTGGTGGGCAAGCTGAAGGAGGTATTCAATCTGTCTTATGGGCCGTCGGCGCTGGCCACGGCGGCCTGGTTCTTTGCTTACCTGGTCTTCTCGGTGCCCAGCGGCAAGCTCATCGAGAAGGTGGGCTACAAGAGAACCATGGTGATCTCGCTCTTCGTCATGGTGCTGGGTGCGCTCTTGTTCGTTCCAGCGGCCAACATGGTGAGCTTTCCCATGACTCTGTTCGCGATCTTTGTGCTGGCGAGCGGCGTCACCGCTTTGCAGACCTCGGCCAATCCGTATGTCGCGATTCTCGGTCCCGAGTCGAGCGCCTCCGCCCGCCTGAACCTTGCGCAGGCCTTCAACTCCGGCGCCTCGGCTCTGGCTCCCTGGGTTGCGGCCACATTTATTCTGGCCCATGCCGGCAATGCCACCACCCCGGCGGCCGAGGCCCACATGCTCGAAGGACCCTATGTCCTCATCGCCGGAGCGCTGCTGGTGCTCGGCTTTGTGGTCATGTTTCTGCACCTGCCGGCCATCGCCATGTCCCCGTCGTCGGGGCAAGCGGCGGGCGTGCCGGGCCGCAGCATCTGGAGCTATTCCCACACCGTGCTGGGCATGGTAGGCATCTTCTTCTATGTGGGCGTTGAGATTGCTCTGGCCTCGTACGGCATCCAGTACTGTCAGGCGCAGGGGATGACCAACGTGCAGACGGCGGGACTCATGGTTCTGCTCTACTACCTCCTCATCATGGCCGGCCGCTTCGTGGGCAGCGCGCTGATGAGCGTGATCAAGCCACAGAAGATGCTGGTGGTTCTGGGCCTCTTCGGCGTGGCGCTGCTGCTGGTGTCCATGTTCAGCTCCGGGCCGGTCGCCATCTGGAGCCTGGTGCTTTGCGGTCTGGCCAACTCAATCATGTACCCGACCATCTTTGCCCTGGGCATCGCCGAACTGGGGCCGCTGACCAGCAAAGGCTCGGGCGTCATCACCATCGGCAACGTGGGCGGAGCGGTGATTCCCTTGCTCTTTGGCGCGCTGGCCGACAAGGTTGGGATGCAGCACGCCTTCGTCATCCCCATTGTCGGCTATCTCTTCATCACCTACTATGGCCTGGCGGGCTACAAGCCGAACAGAGCATAGCTCATCCAGCATCGTTTGCGTAAGGCGGCATGGCCCTCCGGCTGCAACTGGAGGGCCGTGCCTCGCAAGGGGAACATTTCACCCTTCCCACGGGTTCAGCAGCGCTGCGCCAGTGGCTTCGAAGTTGGAGATATTGCGCGTGACGACGGTCATTCCGTGAACCATGGCCGTTGCCGCAATCAGAGAGTCCCGGTAGGAGCGCGGGTTTGGAACGTGCAGGGCCGCGCATCGCAGCGCGACGGAAGTATCGACCGGCAGAATGCGGCCGGCAAACGCGGGCAGCACACGATTCTCCAGCCAGGAGCGAAGAATCGCGCCTTGCCTCGCATCGCGACGCTCCATCAGCAGGACTCCCATCTCCAGTTCAAGGACACAAACGGCGGAGAGAAACATGGATTCCGCGCGAACGCTCCTGGCCCAGGCCGCAACTTGGGGATCCGCCCTGCCGGCGCTCGCTTTTCGAAGCTCGGAGATGACGTTGGTATCGATCAGGTACATCAGGACCAGTCGGCCGGCTGGGGAAATTCGCCCCCCAGGCGAGGCGGTTCAAACTCGATTTCTACGGCCTCGGGCATGCCCAACAGGTCGACGATGCTCTTCCCCTTGCTCGTAATCTCCTGGTATTGCTTTATCGACAGCAGGACATGGGAGGGGTGTCCGCGATCGGTGATGAAGACGGGGCCTTTGCGGGCGGCTCTCTTTGCCCGGCCCGTTTCCTGGTTGAACTCCCGGCTTGACAAGGTAGTGATTGCCACCGCGCCCGCCTCCTTGTAGCAATGTTTCTACATTCTACCACAAAAGCGCTTTCCTAACCGAACCGCAGCAGGGCGATCTCGGAGTGGGTTCCCACGCGCATGGGAGGCCCCCAGGTTCCCGCGCCGCTCGAGGTGTATACCTGCAGGGCGCCGAACCGCTGCAAACCGTAACTGAACCCCCCGAAGATGCGGCGGACAAACCAGGTGTAGGGGAAGAGCTGGCCGCCATGGGTGTGGCCGGAGATCTGCAGGCTCACGCCTGCCTGCTCCACGATGGGCAGCCGATTGGGCACATGGTTGAGCAGAATGCTCGCCCTGCCGCGATCGATGCGCAGGGCATTCAGCGTGGCGTGAACGCGCAGCAGGTGCGTAGAGTCGCGATTGAAGATGCCCAGAATCTGCAGGCCATCGACGGTGACCTTCTCATTGGCCAGGACGCGGACGCCGGCGCGGGCAAGGGCCTCGGTGTATCGCTCGGAGTGGCCGAACTCCTCGTGGTTGCCGGTGGCGAACCAGATGCCGAAGGGCGGAGAAAGCTCCTGGAAGGGCGCAATCAGCCGGTTCGGATCGTATTTCGTTCCGTCGAAGATATCGCCGGGGAGAAAGATCGCGTCCGGGTTGAGGCGCGCCGCCATGCGCGCGATCCTGCGGCTGAATCCCACGCCGTTGACGTGGCCCAGATGCAGGTCGCTGACCACCAGGGCCGTGCGGCCGCGCCAGGATTCAGGCAAGTTGGGCAGTGTGACCGGCACGCGCCGGATGCGAATCCAGCGGGCATCGATCAATCCATAGAGGCCGGCCAGGGCGGCCAGCGTAAAGAGAACCGCTGCGATCGGGGGACGGAACCGAACCGGGTCCGGCTGCAGCCCGGAGAGCGAAAGCGCAAACCAGGCCAGCCAGCTCAGGCCGGCCGCGAGGAAGAAGAAGCTCGCAAAACCCAGCCACACCGCGGCAATCCTGTAAATGCCGATGACCAGCCAGTTGGAGGAGCTGAAGCCGAGCAGGGCGGCAACCATAAAGCTGAAGGCCAGCACGAAGATCGCGTTCTCAAGCGCCATCGCCGCGGCGGGGCCGAGATTGCCCCGGAAGACGGCGAATGTATGGTAGATAAACCAATGCCCGAGACACAAAAGGCCCTGCATCGAGAGGACGCCGAAGATAGGCCAGGCCTTCAGACAGGGATCTCCTTCCCTCCATGATTGCATGAACCGAGTGCAGTGATCGGGCGTCGGCCGATAACGATTGCGTGAAAGAATACTCGCATGGCTATTGATGACGGCGGCGCGCTCGGCCTGTATATCTCGATTCCCTTTTGCCGCTCGAAGTGTACCTATTGCAACTTCGCCTCGGGGGTTTACCCAGCCGGCGATCATGCCCGCTATGTGAACCGGCTGATCGAAGATTTCCGGGCGGCCCGCGATTGGGCGGCGCGCATGGGCGCGGAGCTTCCGCGGCGGGCGGACTCGGTCTACCTGGGTGGAGGAACGCCAACCCTGCTCTCGCCGGAGCTGCTTGCCCTGCTGTTCGCGGCCATGCGCGCGGAGTTCGACCTCGAGCCGGAGGCCGAGATCACCGTCGAATGCGCGCCGGGGCAGCTCGCCGGCGAAACGCTAGAGGCCCTCGTCCAGGCTGGAGTGAATCGCGTCAGTTTGGGCGTGCAGTCCTTCATCGACCGCGAGGCCGCGGTGAGCGGACGGCTGCACACCCGCGCCGCGGTCGAGCGGGATCTGCGCCGCCTGCGCGCGGCCGGCATCGCCAACTTGAGCGTGGACCTGATAGCCGGCCTCGCCGGCCAGACCATCGCCTCCTGGGACGAATCCCTGGCGGCGCTGATCGGCTCCGGCGTTCCCCACGCCAGCGTCTACATGCTGGAGGTGGACGAGGACTCCCGTCTGGGCCGCGAGGTCCTGGCCCACGGCGCGCGCTACCACGCCGCGCTGGTTCCCGCCGATGACGCAATCGCGCAAATGTACTCGACGGCCATCGAGCGCCTGGGCGCTGCGGGCCTCGACCAGTATGAGATCTCGAACTTCTGCCGCCCGGGATTTGCCTCGTGCCACAACCTGCGCTACTGGCAGCGCCGCCCGTACTTGGGGCTGGGCCTCGATGCATCGTCCATGCTGCGCGCGGCGCGTCCGCCACTGAACGCGGAAAACTCCGACGTGGAAAGACCCGGCCTTGTGTCAGGGCACGACTTTAGTCGTGCCGCAGGCGCTGCAGAATCAACGCGGGCTTTAGCCCCTGAGGCATGCTGTTCCGGCGCTTCGGGCACCATTCCGCCGCCTTCCGCAGCTTATCCGCAAGGTTACGTCCTCCGCGCCGCGACCACCGGCGACCTCGCTGCCTATCTTGCCGGCTTGGCGCCCGCCGAAACTGCCTGGCTCCCGCTCCAGCACCAGCACGAGGAGGCCTGGTTTCTCGGCCTGCGCCTGAATGCGGGCGTAGATATTTCCGCGCTGGAGCGCGAGTTCGGCGCGGCAACGACCGCCACTGCCCTTGAGGCCGTCGCGCGGCTGGTGGAGGCTGGCCTCCTAACCTCCGACGGCAAGACGGTTCGCCTTACCGCCCAGGGCCAGCTGCTCTCAAACAACGTCTTTCAGGAGTTTCTCGGGCTGGAGTCGGAGCCGGCCTTAGATACAGACGGCGGTTAATCTGCCGGAATCCGAGGTCTTCGCATTTCAGTGGTGCGGTTTCCGTTTTGTCCGCTTATCAGCTCGGCATTCCGCTGAGACCTTGGGGAAACCGTCCGAGATGCCGACTTCGCGGGACTTATCGGTAGCAATCGCTGCAGAGCATTCTGAGGCAATCGACCAGTTCGCTCAGGCGCCCTTGAGACTGGCAATTAGCCTGCATTCCGCACTCGGCCGCTTTCCGTCACAAGAGGAAGCGATACGGCGAAGCTCGGCGGCGAGGCGCTTCAGATCGCTAATTTTCGACTCCACCTGTTTGAAGTGATCGGCAGCAACATTGCAGACATCGGCACAGGTCGGCGATTGGGCCGCAGAGAGTTGCAGGAGGTCCTTGATTTGCTTCAGGGAGAAACCGAGTTCGCGACATCGCCTTACGAAGTTCAGGCGTTGCAGGTGCTCCTGAGCGTACACGCGATAGTTACAGGCTGTTCGTTCGCATACGGGCAGCAAACCGGCCTGTTCGTAAAAGCGGATGGTGACGACTTTGACGCCAGCCTGCTTCGCCAGATCGCCGATGCGGAAGGTTTTGCTCATATTGACCCTATAGCCACTATAGACTTTAGCATCGTTGCATGAGATGGCTCACGCTTTTGCTGGCATTTTCAGTGGCGGCAACCTCGTACGCCCAAGCAATAGGACACAGCGCGTCTCCGCATGACGATGATCCGAGCGTCATTCTTGAGCTAGGTGCTGCTACGAGTTGGACGACCACGGGAGGCGCTGCGAGCTTCGCCCCTAATCTCGCGGCAGAAACCACTCCTATCGAAGATTGGCTGGAAATTGAGGCCGGCATCGCGCCCTTCTTCACGCGAAACTCCACCGAATGGGACACGGATTTTCTTTTCAAGAAGCCTTGGACGCTGTCTCCGAAAGCCGAGTTCATGCTGGGAGTCGGGCCGGAATGGGTCTACCTTCGGCAGCATGGAACAACATCTAACTCAATCTCGGGTGAGATCGCCGGGGACTTCATGTTCTGGCCCAATGGCAAACACCGTTTTGGTTGGTATCTGGAACCGGCTTACGACTACAACTTCATGGCTGGTCATCAGCAGTCTGTTGGTATGAGCGCAGGCCTTTTGATCGGTATCCGACGGCAACATCATTGATGCTGGCGTGTTTTCGCACTCTGATCTTCGATTAGTCCCGCAAAACGCCGCAGTGTTCGGAATTTGGTCGTCTTCGAGCGGCTGACTGCACCGAAGATGACCACCGAACCCGAGACTGAAGCATCCCGCACGCACTCCGAGTTCTTCGCTACCACGCCAGCAGTTCATCCCCGGAGCTGGGGGAGAGAAACGCCACCGGCGCGGGAGCGGGCTGCGCGGAGTCGCCAAAGAACTGGATGGACTCCGGCCCTTCGGCCTTGGCCCATTGCAGGGCCTGCTCGGCCTCGCGCAGAACCACCACCGGCGAGCGGCCATGGCTGCTGGCGACGCCAAAGCACGCCGACAACCGGATCGATTCCCCCTGGACGCGGAAGGGCGAGGAGAAGACCTCGACGCGCAGCCTCTCGGCCAGCATGCCGGCGTTGGCCGTAGTGCAGCCGGGCAGCGCGATCAGGAACTCGTCCATGCCGGGGCGGCCCAGCAGGTCATAGCTGCGCAGGAGGCGCGCGGTGCGGCTGACCACGCGGCAGAGCAGATCGTCGCAGGCGTCGGCGCCCAGGCGCGAGTTCCAGTGGCCGAAGTCGTCGATGTCGAACAGAATCATGCTCAGCGATCCCTTCATCCGTTGCACGCGATCCGTCTCGCGGAAGAGCAGCGCCAGCATGGTTTCGCGGTTGTACACGCCGGTCAGCCGGTCGGTCTGCGCGTTCAGCACCGCCGCCTCGCGCAGCGCGTCCAGCTCGTGAACCCAGCGGCTGGCGCGCAGCAGCAGGTCGATGCGCAGGCGCCAATATGCCGGTTCAGCAGCGCGCGGAATCAGGTCGTCGATCACGCCTTCGGCCAGGCGGTCGATCCACTCCTGCGTCACAGTGTCCGAAATCAGGACAATCGGCAGCCGCTTCCCGCTTGCCTGCGCGCGCGCGTTCGCCAGCAGTTGGCTCATCTCCATGCCGGGCAGGTTTGCGTCCAGCAGCGCCAGGCTGGGTGAAATGGCCGCGGTGATGGCTGCCAGCGCGGCCTCGGCGCCGAGAACCACTTCGACGCGGGCGCCGGAGGCCAGCAGCACCGGTTCGATGGCGGCAAGAAGGGCAGGCTCGGGTGACGCGAGCAGATACGTGGGCGGGTTGTTGGCGCTCATCCTCAATAACCTCACTGACGGATGCATCGGCGAGAGTTAGAGATAATTTAGAGACAGTGAGGAGATTCTTCGAGGGCTGCAATTACCTGCGGGTGGGAATTCGCGCGCAAGAGTTATCCCTCGCGGCCTTTTCGCCCTTCTGCGGTTCTCGCGTCCGCTGAGAGCGGCTGCTCATCGCTCCTGCCGCACCACTTCATCCTGGCGCGGGTGGCTGTAGGCGGCTGAGGGAACGTCGGTCAGCGGCAGCCCGGGGCCTTCCCACAGCAGGCGAGGTTCGCCCTGGCTGGCGGAGTGAAGGCCTTCCAGATGAAACGCGTGCTTGCCGGCGCGCAGGCCCAGCGAGCCGCGATCGTAGCGCATGGCATTGCCCGGTGAGCCGCAGACCTGGGCAAAGGACGGGCCAGTCCGGGCCACTTCCACGCCGTCGATCACCAGGCGCGCGCCGTCGCGGGCCAGCAGGTGAAAGGTGTAGCCGCCGTCGGCGGGAATATCGATCAGCCCGTCCCAGGCAGCGGCATAACGCGTAAAGCCCTGGGAATCCGCGCGCAGGCCAGGCGACTCGCCGGTGAAGACCGCGTGCTCGGCGGACAGGTCCGGCAGCTCCGTCCATTCTCCGGGGTAGATCCGCCAAGCGAGTCCGGGCAGTTCGGGGCCTGTTGCCGTCGCGGCCTCGCGCCAGCGAGCCACGGCCACCACTCCCTGGCCGGCCCAGTCAACGAGGGGTGCTTCGGCGCTGCCCTGCGGAGCCTCGACGCGCAGCAGAACCCTGAAGCGTCCCGCGCCCTTCCCTGCCCCGTCCAGCTCGGTGCCCTCGGCGTCGGGAAAGCTGTGGCGCGCGCGGCGGCCGTGAGCCTGAGTTCCGTCGCCGAAGAGCCAGGTGTAATGCGCGCCGGGCGATGCCTGCGCGGTAAACGTCACCTCCTGCCCCGGCGCAAAGACCGGCGGATCGAAGGTGAACGCGGCCACCGGGTTGTGGCTGGCGGTGAACTGAGGCGCCTGTGCGCCGGCGGAGACCACCAGGGGCAGGTCGGCATCGGCGGCGGCGCGCGTCTGGCCGTACTTCACGTTGTCGAAGGTCACCCCGGCCACGTCGCCGATCATCGTGGAATCGGCCAGGGGCGGCTGGTCCAGCGCCCAGATGTTGCGAAACGTAAAGCCGTGCAGCCCAGGGTATTCCTGCTCCATCTGTGCCAGGGAGTACCAGTTGTCGAGAAAGAGGTTCTCGAACGTGTAGTCGGAGTGGACGCCTTTGGCCTTGTTTGCGCCCCAGAAGCCGAGCAGCGCAAAGGTCTGGCCGCAGGCGCCGATGCCGCCATGCAGCACGTCCGAGTCGCGCAGCGTGAAGTTGCGGGAGTTGAAGGTCTTGCGCGGCCAGCCGGCGCGCACAATGTTCGAGATGCTGGTCGAGACCACGCTGTTCTCGATCAGAATGTTCTCCACGTCGTTGCCGGGCCGCAGCATCTCCTCGTCGGTGTAGCCGTCCCAGTTGCCCTGCATGGCGAAGACGTCGTCCGAGGTGCGCAAAAAGGCGTCGCGGATGACCGAGTCGCCGCCGCCCAGCCAGTCCATGCCGTCCTGGTTGGCGTTGCCGGGGTTGCCGCCGATCACCCGCAGGTCTTCGAAGTTGAGCCCCGTCGAATCCTTCATCTGGATGGACCAGGTACGCGAGCGCACGATGCAGGTCAGCCCGTCGATCTCCACGTTGCGGGCCTCAAGCGCGCCGATGCAGTGCCAGTCCGGCTTCTGCATCCAGCCTTCGTCGTTGTTGGGGTCCTGCGGCCCCTCATAAACGATCGTCCCCCGGCCCAGGATCTTCACGTCGTGCACCTGCCACAGATTCAAGCTGCCGAAGAAGTACGAGCCGGGCGCAAGGTAATAGGTCTCGCCGCTCTTGGGATTGAGGCTCTGCCGGTAGACCCCGGGCTGCCAGGCGTGGATCTTCGGGTCGCGCGGCAGAGGCGGGGGCGGCGTGCCGGCAAAGAGAAAGAGCATGTGCGCGTAGTTCAGAAAGTCGTCCGGCCGGGAGATGGAGAGCTTGGCCGGTCCCGCCAGCCGGAAGCTGATGGTCTGGCCTTCGCGCCTGGGGCGCAGGCCGAGCCGCCAAGGCTGAATGTCTGCGCCGCGATCCCAAAAGCCCGGCTCGGCGGCGGTGATGGCCACGTCCACCGGCCCGGTCACATCGAAGCTGACATACTCATAACTCGCCGCCGCGTGCGCCACGTCCACCGGCTGGCCGTTCACGGTAACGGTGAAGGCCGTCGAGCGCATCTCCGCCGGCACCGGCGCGGCCTGCACGCGCGCGGCTTGCGCGGCGGCGGGAAGCGCGAAAAGCACCACGAAAAGCGGACGCAGACCCGGCAAGAAGTCGAACTCCGGCGAAAGAGTGGGTATAAAACCACTCTAGCACCGGGGTGGCACAGCGGTTCAGATGCCTTCCAGGACAGACGTATCTTGGTTCGCCGGCGCATCCAGCTCCGAGGCGATTGTCCGAATAGAATGAATAGATGATGCTCACCCGTATTCTGTTTGCTACCGTCGCGCTCCTCATCTCGGCATGCGCCGCCGCCCAACAGGATACCGGGCCCGCCGCGGACGTCGAGGCGATCCATCGCCTCGTAGGCCAGTACACGAAAGCTGTCGATACAGTCGATCTGAGCCTGCTCTCGCAAATCTGGTCGCACTCTCCCGAGGTCTCGTTTATCTATCCGCAGGGCGAGGAGCACGGCCTCGATGCCATTGAGCACCATGTCTTTGTGAACCTAATGGGCGGCATGTTCTCGGCGCGCGACCTAGTGGCGCAGAGCGTGGCTATTCACGTGGACGGCAACGCGGCGTGGTCGGAGTTCCACTGGGTATTTCACGCGACGATGCGCAAAGATGGATCGGCGGTGACCACCCACGGCGTCGAAACTCAGATCTACCTGAAACAATCCGGAACGTGGCGTCTGGTTCACGTCCACTACTCTGAAGATCGCCAACCGGTTCCCTAGGCGCTTCTTAATGATTTCCTGCTTTCCCATCTCCCCAAATGCGAGGGACCTGGGGCACCCGGGCCACCCGCCCGCGTACCGCCGCCTCAAGTCGCTCATCTCAGTCGCGCTATAATTCCCTTGCCGGAAGGGACCTGAGTCTGGCGCATTCTTTCGCGGCGATCCTGCTCCAGCCCCTGCATACCGGAACGAATAGGAGATCTCTCATGCTTTTTCCGCATCTTTCCGTGCCCGCATCCCGCAAGCCTGCATTGCGCCTGCCGACGCTCTTGTCCCTTGCCTTTGTCCTCTGCCTGCTGCTCCTTCCTGTCTCCCTGCGCGCACAGTCCATCCGCGGCGCGTGGACCGGGCCGTGGGAAAACTCCTTCGGCCAAAGCGGCGAGTCCTCGTTGAACATCGATGAAGACGGCGATCGGGTGAGCGGTACGTGGGGCGACGACCGTTTCCATGGGCATCGCAAGGGCAACGAGGTGAGCTTCCGCATCGTCGGCGGCCTCAATGGCTGCGCGGACTACGAGGGCCGCATCGTCTTCTATGGCGGCGACGCGGGCCGCCTGACTTACGAGGCGAACAATCATTGCAATGAACCACATCACTACTCCGGCTGGCAGCGGCTGCACCGCATCGACGAGAGCGAGGGCGGCAGCTTCTCCGGCGGCATCCGCGGCGTCTGGACCGGCCACTGGGAGAACTCCCTTGGAGATCAAGGCGACGGACGGTGGGAGGTCAACGAGGAGAACAACGGTAGAGTGCGCGGTATCTGGGACGGCGATCCCTTCGAAGGACACCGCGACGGCAACTCCGTCTTCTTCCGTGTCCATCGTGGCCAGGGCGGCTGCATCAACTATGAGGTCACGGTGACCATCTTCGGCCGTGGCAATGCCGCCCGCCTGGTCTACGAGGCCAACAACAAATGCAACAGCACCCGCTACTCCGGCTCGGAACGGCTTCACCTGGTCAACTGAACATTACCGGTAGGCCGCGGGCATTCTTGGCCGGGATTTGGTCACGAGATTCCAGCCGGAAAGCGTTCACAGGCCTTCCAGACAAGTACATCAGTTGTCGCTGACAGCCCTTCGCGCAAGGCGTTGCGGCTCCTGTCAGGGAGAGACGCGGGACGGATGGAGTCGGTGACCGCTAAATCCCCTCCCCCATGGAAACGTACTCGCGCATGCGGCCCAGTTTCCTGCGGTAGGCGGCGCGCTCGGCCTCTTCGGCGGTGAACTGCTCCGCCGGCCGGGGCTTGCCGCCCAGGCGTTCTTCCAGCTCCTCCACGCGCGCCGACAGCGCAATCAGCGCGTCCGAGAGCGGGTCCTTGATGTCGTGCGGATCGGTAATCAGCACCCGCTCGCCGTTGCGATAGACGATGTGCGCGGGAACCCCGACGACGGTCGAGTCGGGCGGCACGTCGTTGAGCACCACCGAGCCCGCGCCCACGCGCGAGTTTTCGCCCACGGTGATGTCGCCCAGCAGGTTGGCGTTGTTGCCGATGAAAACGTTGTCGCAGACCGTGGGGTGGCGCTTGCCGTGGCCCTTGCCGGTGCCTCCCAGCGTCACTCCCTGGTACATGGTCACGTCGTTGCCCACGATGGCCGTCTCGCCGATCACCACGCCGGTGGCGTGATCGATGAACAGCCGCCGCCCCAACTGCGCGCCGGGATGAATATCCACACCGGTGAAGAACCGGCCCACCTGCGAGAGCAGCCGCGCGAACAGGCGCAGCTTTGCCCGCCAAAGCGCGTGCGAGATGCGATGAATCCACACCGCCCATAGGCCGGGATAGCAGAGGAAGACCTCCAGCCGCGTGCGCGCGGCCGGGTCGCGCTCCAGCACAGAGCCGATGTCGTCGCGAATGCGGGCGTACAGAGACATAGAATACAAGTTTAACTGCAAGGGGCCAACGGAATAGGGAGTAGGGAATAGGGAATAGGGAATAGGGAATAGGGAGTAGGACAACGGCCGGAGAGCGTCCGCCTAAGTCCCTAGTCCCTTAGTCCCTTAGTCCCTTAGTCCCTTAGTCCCTTAGTCCCTGCCCTTTGCGCTTACGCCGCAATCGCCTCGACCGGCTGGGCCAGAGCCTTCTGGCGCAGCGACTCGAAGAGAATGCTGGAGAGATACCGCTCGCCGAAGTCGGGCAGCACCACCACGATCAGCTTGCCGGCGTTCTCTGCCCGCGCCGCCACCTTGAGCGCCGCGGCAACCGCCGCTCCCGAGCTGATGCCCACAAACAGGCCTTCCTCGAGCGGCAGCCTGCGCGCCGCCGCGACCGACTCGTCGTTCGTCACCTGGACGATCTCATCCACCAGGCCGGTATCGAGCACGCCGGGCACGAACCCCGCGCCGAGCCCTTGGATCTTGTGCGGGCCGGGCTTGCCGCCGGAGAGCACCGGGCTGTCGGTCGGCTCGACGGCGATGGCCTTAAGGTCCGGCTTCAGGGGCTTGATGTACTTGGCCACGCCGGTAATCGTGCCGCCCGTGCCCACGCCGCTGATGAGAATGTCCACCTTGCCGTCGGTATCCTCCCAGATCTCCGGCCCGGTGGTGGCCAGGTGGATGGCGGGGTTGGCAGGATTGTCGAACTGCTGGAGTATGTATCCGTTGGGGGTCTTGGCCAGAATCTCATTGGCCTTCGCGATGGCGCCCTTCATGCCGTTGGGTCCGGGGGTGAGCACAATCTCCGCGCCGAAGGCCAGCAGCACCGTGCGCCGTTCCAGGCTCATGGTCTCCGGCATGGTGAGGATGATTCGATAGCCCTTCACCGCGGCCACAAAGGCCAGAGCGATGCCGGTGTTGCCGCTGGTCGGTTCGATGAGCACGGTTTCGCCGGGCTTGATCTTGCCCGCCTTCTCGGCGGCGTCGATCATTGCGAAGCCGATGCGGTCTTTCACACTGCTAACCGGGTTCTGGCTTTCCAGCTTGGCTACGACGGTAGCGGGCAGTCCCGCCGCTATGCGGTTGAGCCGCACCAGCGGGGTGCGGCCAATGAGTTCCGTTACATCCGCGGCAATGCGCGCCATGATCTTCTCCTTTTCGGGGCCAATGGCCCATATCCTCGATTCGCAAGAGGTTTGAGTTGACGGTGGAGCTGTCAAGGTGGGGAAAAACGCGCGCTGAAGAGGCGCACGTCAGCATCGGAGCAGTCACCGGGACGGTGTTAGCGACATCGACGCATGGAAATAGAGTAGACCAATGAGAGCGGCTTGGCAAGAGGAAGACGCATGATTTCAGGAAGTTGGTAGAAAGAAGATGAGCAGGCCAATAGCCTCACAAACGCGCCGTGCCCCATCCATTTCGCGTCTCTTAGCGAAATGGGTGGGAAGCCACAGACGTTTGGGGGTCGTGCTTTTCAACCCCTGCGACAGCAGAAAGTCGCAAGGATGGGGCACGGAGGATGGTTGGCGACGCCAAAATCGCTTGTTCATAGGGAGAGTAGAGTGAGCGATCCTGAGCGTCTGGGGAAGCGACCAAAACTTCAGTTCCCAACCTGAGAACGGGCACTCCCTCACCCCTGGGACCCGGGAATGAACAATCTCCGGATAGCCGGTAATTCAGCGGGTATCCGTGCAACCGTCCCTATTCTTGGCCTTAATTCTTCTAACGGCTTCAAACAATTCGCCAACCGTAAAGCTCCGGACAGTCGGAGACGGAGAACCCGAAAACAAAGAAATCAACTCCGCTAGAGAAGGGCCCCAACCTTCGGAATTGAATAAATATTCATTCGGTTGGAGATCGAAAGTTTCGAGCACGCCGGTTTCTTCGTTACCTAGTCTCACTTCAAATTCCTTTTCGGCAGACACCAAGAGATCATCTCCGTCATCCCCAGTCAGGCCCAGATCGCGCTCGAACTGCGTTTCTGGCACGATTGCTTTTCCTGCTGGAACGCTCCAATACTCGCGAAGCCACGCAGCGAATTCATCAAACGTCAGATCACCGCCAGCGACGTAGCGCTTCAGGGCGGCAGACGCGAGGCTGCGCCGAGCCAGTTCTTCGCCTAGCACTCGCTCAGCTTCAGCGGTGAAGCCGCCCTCCCGTTTCAAGTTCAAGAGCTCTTGATCCGTGAGTCTCTTGTAATATTTCTCGAGTTCTTTCGCATCAGGCATAAAGTTGCTTTGATTATTTGATCAAAGTTTATCAGCCTCTGCTAGGGCTTTGGGCTGTCTCGGGCGAATCGTCGCCAACCCGGAAGTTACCTCGTCGTCAACCCGGCCATGACGGCAGAGGCCGGTCAAATTCGGGGATGCCCCGAGTCCCTCCCAAAATCCACGCGTCCGCCCCACCGCAGGGGGTCACCCCGTATTCCTCAGCCCCGCCGAAATCCCGTTGATCGTCGCCGCAATCGCCCGGTTGACCTCGGGCGTATCCTCGCCGGCGCGCTTGCGCCGCAGCATGTCCACCTGGATCAGGTGCATGGGATCGACGTAGGGGTTGCGCAGCCGGATGGAGCGGCCCAGCACCTGGTTGGTCTCCAGCAGTTCCCTCTGCCGCGTGACGGCCAGCACGGCCCGCACTGCGCGATGGAACTCGGCATCAAACAGGCCAAAGACCCGCTCGCGCAGTTGCGCTTCCTCCACCAATGACGAGTACAGCCGCGCCGTCGCCAGGTCCACCTTGCCCAGCGCCAGTTCCACGTTGCGCACCAGGTCGATGAAGAACGGAAACTCGCGCGCCATGGTTTGCAGCAGATCCAACGAGCCCGCCTGGGCGAGATACCGCTCGATGGCGAAGCCCACGCCGAACCACGCCGGAACCAGCAGCCGCGACTGCGTCCAGCCGAAGACCCACGGAATCGCCCTGAGATCGGCGAACGGCTGAGACGCTTGCCGCGCCTTCCGCCGCGCGGGCCGCGAGCCAATCTTGGCGTTCTCCAGCTCGCCCACCGGAGTGGACTGCTCAAAGTAGGCCAGCACGCCGGGATCGTCGAGAATATGTTCGCGATAATACCCGAACGCAATCGCGGAAAGCTCGTCCAGAGCAGCCTCCCACTCGGGCTTGAGCACGCCCGTGAAGTGGCCCTCCGGGTCGCGCGCGTTGGGCCTGGCGAGGGCATCCAGCGAAGCGGCGATCATCAGTTCCAGGTTGCGCTCGGCCAGCACCTCGTCGGCATATTTGAAGTTCAGCACCTCGCCCTGCTCGGTGATTCGCAACTGCCCGTCGAAGGCGTCCATCGGCTGCGCGAAGATGGCCCGGTGCGTCGGTCCGCCGCCGCGTCCCACCGTCCCGCCGCGCCCGTGGAAGAGCCGCAGCTTGACGCCCGCCTCGCGCGCCGCCTGGTGCAGCCCGCGATGCGCGCGGAAGATCTCCCACGTCGAGGTCAGCATCCCGCCGTCCTTGTTCGAGTCGGAGTAGCCCAGCATCACCTCCTGCCAGCCGTCCCAGCTCGCGATCAGCTTGCGATAGTCCGCCCGGTTCCACAGCTCGCGGCACACCTCCGGCGCCCGGCGCAGATCGTCGATGGACTCAAACAGCGGCACCGGCATCAAACCGGGGTCCCCGGCGACGGATCCTTGTCGCTGGGGTGGCAAACCGGGGTCCCCGGCGACGCGGGGCCCCCGAGAAGCGGTCTTTGCTTCTTGGGGTGGGAGGACGGGTCCTTGTCGCTGGGGTGGCAAACCGGGATCTCCTCCCGGCCCGCTCCCCGATCCCTCCACCCGCACCCCGCCCAGCCGCGCCAGCCGCACCACCGCCAGCACGTCTTCCACCGTCGAGGCCCCGCTGATCACATACTGGCGAATCGCCTCCGGCGAGCAGCCGCTCTTGATCTCCGCCACGGCGCGGAAGGTCTCCAGCACGCTCGCCGTCTCCTGGGAGAACTCGCCCGTCAGCCCCGTCCCGCTGGTGTCGGCGATGGCCTCCTCGAGCGCCGCCGCATGGACCCGCGCGTGCTGCCGAATGTCCAGCGCGTGCAGATGCAGCCGGAACGTCCGCACCTGCAGGATCAGCGGATCGATCAGCGTGCGCGCGATCCGCACCCCGCGGTTGGCCTCCAGCGACTTGCGCAGCGTCTCCAGGTCGGCGATAAACTCCTCTACCGAGCAGTAGGCGGGCAGCGCGTGCGCCAGCTTCTCCTGCCCTTGCGCGAGCGTGTACGGCGTCACCGGCAGCACGGCGTCGCTGGTTGCCGGGCGATCCATCTGCGCCAGCGTCCGCTGCACCCGCGCCTTCAGGCAGACGATGAACCGCCGGTAGTACTCGAACTCGTACTGCTGGCCGAAGACCTGCGCCTCGGGCGTATGCACCTGCGCCACGTAGGCCCGCAGCCGCTCCAGCAGCGCCTCGCTCACCCCCGCCTGCTGGGCGCTGGGGGTGAGCAGGTCGGTAATCTCATCCAGCCGCCGCTGGTAGTAGAGCAGCAGGTGGCCCCGCGCCAGTTGAATCGCGTCCCGCGTCACCCGCGGCGTCACGTGGGGATTGCCGTCGCGGTCGCCGCCGATCCACGAGCCGAACTCAAGCACCTGCGGCAGCGCGAGGGTCTCCATCTCCAGCCCGTAAGCCGCCCGCAGCGCCTCCGCAATCTCCCGGTACAGGCCGGGCAGCGTCTCGAAGATCGAGACGTCGTAGTAGTCCAGGCCCATCTTGATCTCGTCGTACACCGTCGGCCGGCGCGATCGCACCTCGTCGGTCTGCCACAGGCTGGTAATCTCCGCCAGCACCAGTTGCTCCAGCCGCGCCAGCTCCTGCTCGGGCACGGGAATCCGATCGAGCGCCGCCAGAAACTCGCCGATCCGCCGCCGCTTGAACATCACCGAGCGCCGCGCCGCCTCCGTCGGGTGCGCGGTAAACACCGGCACGACGAGCACGCGCCTCAGCCACTCCAGAGCCTCGTCCGCGCCGATGCCCACGCGCCGCATCGCGCAGAGCGTCCCGGCCAGCGACCCGCGCTGCTTCCCTGCCCCGCCCGTCAGCCGCAGCGCCATTCGCCGCCGCTTGCGATGGTTGGTCTCCGCCAGGTTGATCAGCTCAAAGTAGAACGCGAAGGCCCGCGTCAGCAGAATGGCGCGCTCCACGGGCAGCGAGTGAACCAGTTCGAGGGCAGCGGCGGCCAGGCGCGCCCCCTCCTCCCTCGCGCCCAGCGCCTCCGCGTCGCGCCGCCGGATGGTCCCCTGGCGCAGCGCCTCCACATGGGCAAACAACTCTTCGCCGGCCTGCTCGCGCAGCACCTCGCCCAGCAGCGTCCCCAGCGAGCGAACATCGCGCCTCAGCGGAGCCTCCTTCAGCTCCCCGCTCTGCGCCTCCAGCTCCTTGAGCCGCTGCGCCCAGCTCTCGGGATTCCACAATAGAGCCATCGTGTCTAGATTATGCACGACGGCTGCGGATCGCCCGCCGCTTCGGAATCGCCAGCCGTCCATCGCCGGACGCCGTTACAATGTCTGCAAGGGGGTTATCCATGGCACTTGCAATTGCTTCCCGTGAAGTGGGCGGCGTTCCTGTTCTGGACCTCAAAGGGCGGATCACTCTGGGCGAGGGCAGCGTGCAGATACGCGATGCCATTCGCGACCTGATCGGCAAGGGGCAAAAGAGCATCCTGCTCAACCTGGGAGACGTGAATTACATCGACAGCTCGGGCCTGGGCGAGCTGGTATGCGCCTACACTTCGGCCAAGAACCGCGGCGCGGAGGTCAAGCTGCTCAAGCTGACCAGGAAGGTTCACGACCTGCTTCAGTTGACCAAGCTCTACACCGTCTTCGACATCTACGACGACGAGGCCCTGGCCATCGCATCTTTCCAATAGACGTTGTAAGGGGCGCGCCCCAACGGCAAGCGGGAGAGAGCACCGAGCTCGTGGATGCTGTCTTATTCGCTCTTGCTCTGACCTGCACGGGCGGCGCGGCTGAATGGAATTCCGCGGAGGATGGCGCGCATGGCGGCTGGCATCCGGCTTCCCGGCGAGAGCGAGATGATCGGCCTGCAGCAGCAGGTGGCGCGGTTGCAGGCGCTGCTTGAGGCTTCGCGGCTGGTGCACTCGAACATCGCCGAGGAAGAGGTGCTGACGCAGGTGCTGCGCATCGTGGTGCGCGAACTGGAGATGGCCGGCGCTGCCTTTCCCGGCGCCGGGCTGGTCTACGGCGCGACGCCGGACGCCGACGGCGCGGCTGCCGCTTTGGCTTA
>Ga0326727_10011385_pt1 | contig 20724 bp, 14 predicted proteins | sample MB2enrmetagenome_FD_207643 | JGI IMG/M metagenome (GOLD analysis project Ga0326727, IMG submission 207643) | Lab enriched peat soil microbial communities from McLean, Ithaca, NY, United States - MB29MY | ecosystem: Environmental > Terrestrial > Soil > Wetlands > Peat | place: USA: New York...
CGAACGACGGCGTTGGCCAACTGCTCGACGCTACGGCGGACGCCATGGCGGAGCTCCTTGGAGACTCCCGCTGACTCATTGGCGGCCCTATCGGCCAAGTTGGCCAGCACCGATTGGGCGTCGTTACCCGGGTTGACGACCTCGGCACTGAAGAGGGCGGCGATCGCGGCGAGTTCCCCTTGCGCCCGGGCGTCGTTGCGGGCGACAGCGTCATCGAGATCTACCGCCAGGTAGACGCCCTCACCCCAGCGGTCGCGGTCGAGGAGTGTGATCGAGCCACCGGAACAGGCGAGAAGATAGTTGGGTGGATCGTCGGCGGTAAAGATGAGCTGCGCTGCCTCGAGGACAGTCCGTCCTTCGGGCTTGTCGCCGACAAGAACGGGATCGAGAAGGGTTCCGGACACAGCGGTCTTGTCGGCGACCACGGTAGCGGGGTCGGTGGCAAAGACGGCATCGACGGCGAGAAGGAGCAGACCGGTCGGTGTGTCACATCGAAAGGCGACCGGGACTCGGATCACCTTCTCACCCGACGTCAGGGCCACAACCTGGCCGCGTTCGGGTATCCAGCCGAGGGCAGTCAGCACTCCATCGTTGAGGTCACGGAGGGCGGCGACGCCATCGACAGGAAGGATCTTCACATTGAGCCCGGCCTCGTTGTCTCGAGTCTCAGGAGAGGTGAGGGCCGCATCCACGCGGAACTTGTCGAACGCATTGACCAAACTGCGCATGCGGGTTCGCGCCGTGGGGAGGCCTTCTCGCTCGCGCACATCCCAGCTCTTGTAGAGATCCGTGAGGCCTGCATCAAGCCGGTAGGCAAGAAAGTAGTCGCTGAAGTAGCCATGGTTGACAATGGCGGGAAGGCTCTTCGCGTCCTGCGCCAGGTTTTGTGAGCGCCGGAGCATCTCAGTTCCTCGGGACCAGCGCGCCGATGACGCGGATCAATGGTGACGACGCCGGCGTCTGGTTGGCGATCAGGGCCTCGATCTGGTGCGTGACCCGCTCGATGTCTGTCAGTCGTCGACGGCGACTCGCCTCTGAGTTCATGGTCTCGGCGACCACGCGTGCCTCGGTCTGCCAGCGTTCGAGCCGCTTGCGCGTCTCTGAGAGCCGTTCATTAACAAGGGCCAACGGCGCCTCCATTTTGTCGGCTAGGTTGGCCTCGACGGCGTTGACCACGGTCGGTAGGTCTTTCTCAACGTCACCAGGGTCGCCTTCCCAGGCCGGGTTCACCATTGCGTCGGCGACTCCGGCTCGAGCAAGAGTCTCGAACAGGTCAGAAAAGGTGGTAAGACCACCTTCGACGGTGGCAGCAAGCCATGCTTCAGCGATCGGTTCGCCGAGCTTGTTGGACCACACGCCCGACACGAGGACCGTTGGCGCGTCGACATCACAGGGGATGGCTATGGCCTCGTTGCGTTCGACACGGTACAGGAGCTTGTCGGCCAGCCAGTCGAGGACCGGGTGTTGAGGTCCTAGAAAGTGGACTTCGGGCCATGCCGTACCGGTGGCATCACTGTCTCCCTTAGCGTTCAAGGCCCGTGCGAGATAGCGATTAGCCGTGGCCGCATTTGTGGTCAGGCGAAGTCGACCGCCTATGTTGCGCTGACGCAGATAGGACTGCGGAAGAGCGCCGAGGCGTCGAAAGAGGTCGCTGGGGGGTTCGAAGCTGATTACCGAACCGTCGGTTTCCCAGCCGATCCTACTGAGGTCGCCGTAGATCAGTCGAAGGCCGGCGATGACATAATCGTCAATCGTACGGAACACCGCCGGTAGCGGTTCTGTATCGACTTGGGGTGTTGCCAACACGTTGTTCGGCGCGGATACAAGGCCAGCAAAAGCCCACGGATCGAACATCCTGGTCGTCGGGGTCGCCTTTTCGAAGGCCTGCGCCCTCTCCGCCTCGGTGCGCTCGCGAAGAGCTGCGATGATGGCATCCTCCTCGGCGGACTCGCTGTAGAGACCCATGATCGACCCGACATCTCCAAGGGCCTTGTGGGCAGCGTTCTCTTTTTCGATGAGTTTCGCGACGACCCGAACATCACTTGCAATGCAATCTCAGCGTTGGCAGGGTCGTAGATCAGGTAGCGAACCTCGGGCGGGTGGAGCTGCCCGTAGCGGTCGATTCGTCCATTGCGCTGTTCCAGGGTGATTAGCGACCACGGCAGGTCGAAGTGGAGGAGGTGATGACACTGGTGGTGCAGATTCACACCCTCGGAGGCGATGTCGGAGGTCACGAGCACCCGGAGGGGGGAGGAGGCCATTGCGAACGACTCAATGATCTGCTGCTGTTCGTCGTCGTTCTTGGAGTTGTGGAAGGTCTCGACCTCGGCATTGGTCATTCCCAACTCGGCCCGGATAGCCTCCGCGATCCAGTTGAGGGTCCGTATCCGCTCGGAGAAGATGACGACTCGAACCTCGGAGTCATGCCCTACGCCAATTGCTCTGAGCGTCTGAACCAGCTTCTGCAGTTTGGCGGGCCGGTTGACGATGGCGTCTTGGGCGCGGGACCACAAGCGGGTCAAGGCATGGACCTCGGGATCGATTTCTGAAGTCGACGGGTCCTTCAGCGCCGCAACCCTGCGCCGCCTCAGACGGCTTTCAATCGACTCCGACAGTGCAGCCGGAGAGGAGAGCGCGGCCTTCAGGAGCGTGTAGGAGAAGAGGCGATCATCGCTCGGCGCCGGCACGTCGGGGTTCAGCCAGGCGGCGCTCAGCTCGACGAATACCGCCTCCTCGTCGGGACTGGGTATGACCGGAACGAGGATCGGCTCGGCCCGCTCGGCCCAGCGATCCCGGATGACTGCTTCCACGTCAGGTGAGTGCCGGTGACGGCGGACCACGAGGTGGGCGATGTCGTCCGCCGTGACCTGATCGGGATCCGGCACCGCGGTGGGGTCTAGCAGCGAGATGAGTTCGGCGAAGGACTCTGGCTTCCCGTTGTGGGGGGTCGCCGAAGTCAGTATTAGTGCGTCGGCATTGGGTGCCAGCACCTTGGCAAGCTCATTATTCAGAGTGCCCTTGTTGACCAGTTTGTGGGACTCGTCGATCCAGATGACATCCCACCGCACCCGCTCCAGGTGGTGCCGGTAGCGGCTCGGGTTCTTGAGCGTGTCGATCGACACGATGACCCTGTTGAAGTAGGTGAAGGGATTCCTGCCCGCTGGGATCTTCTGACGGACACGCTGAATGCCCTCGGAGTCAAGGCGGACCAGCGGGAACGCGAAACGGCACCAGAGCTCATGCTGGATCTGGTCAAGGATGTGCCGTGGTACGACTGCCAGTACTCGATCCGCCCGACCTCTGCGCTGAAGTTCTGCTAACAGCATGCCGACTTCGATCGTCTTGCCAAGCCCAACCGCGTCGGCGATGAGCAGCCGAGGTTGAAGCTGACTCATGGCCATGCGGAACGGTTCACGCTGGAATGGCAAGTCATCAGCCAAAGCCAGATGTCCAACGGTCAGGTCAAGGTTCAACACCGGCGCCGGCGTCCGCCGCACGAGGCTCTCAAGAATGAGTCTCGTCTCGACGCCGTTGGCCGAGGTATCGAGACGAAACTTCGTGTGGGTCGGATCTTCAGGCTCGATTGCATCGAGATCGGAAAAAAAGGAGGCGGGCTGGTCCCTGATAAGTTCGCTCCGACCGATGCATCGAATGATCGCCCTGGTCCCCGTAGCGTGTCGCTCAACGCCCGTGACCTGCCAGTCCTGGTCGCGCACCACCACGCGAGAGCCTGGAGCGATCAGGTCGAGTGTCCGAGTACTCGTCGCTGCTTCCGCCATCCAGATCTCCTCACGGGCTCTGGACTGACATTAGTGGCGTTCACGGTAAGCAGAAGGAGTGTCCCTTTTGAATTGCCTGTTCTTCGAGCAGAGGCGTCGCAGTTGGCCCCAGACAATGCGGGCACGATCACCTTCGCGCGACAGCACCCTCAGCTCGGGACAAGTTTGCCGTTCGCGGCTGGACTTGCTGAGATGGTCACGGAGTGTTCCTCAACAGCAGATCTACTTGTCTTGGGTGGGCATTCCTTGATCGGTCCAACCCTGAGAATCCTCGTCTCCCTCCGCGTCATCTACTTCCGTCCGCCCGCGTAGAACCTCGCGTGCAGACTTAGCTGCTTGCCTCCAAGTACTGCTCCAATGCCGTTCGTCATCACAGAGACGCAGCGGAACGATCGACGACCAGCGGTTCATGAGCTCGGCGGCCAGCTTCGACTGCGGTGATCCAGGTTCAACGGGCACGAACCTCGTCTGTGCGTCTGCAACGTTGCACCGTCGGCAGAAGGCGCTCAGGTTTGACACCTCACTGGAGTTCCCGCGGATGTGCTGAAGCGTAGGAAGAGCGTCCGGGTCACCTGTGACACCCTCGAAGTCCAATAAGCGACCGCAGTTCTCGCAGCGCCCATTAGCTCGTTCGAACACCTTTTGTCTGGTCTCGGGCGCAACACGCCGTTCGCGTTCCGGGTAGCCTCCTCCCAGGACCATGGCCATCCGCAACTGGATCGCCTCCTTGACGTCGGGAAACTGGTCACGGCCGTCGCGTCGACAAGCACGGACGTATCGAACCAGTTCGGCGGCCTGGCGACATCGAGCGGAGCAGAACAATGGCGTCTTCAATGTCACTTTTGGGCTGTCGCAGTTTGCGCACGTGCCGCTGATGTAGTGGAGACCGTCAGTCATGTCGTGCGACATTCCCGTATTCGAAACCCTCGGTCAACGCAACGGATGGGAAGACTAGAGGAACAGGAGGGCCCGACAGGGCGCCTCTCCTCAGAAACTGCCAAAGTGTGTGCCTGCGCTCGCGGCCAAGTTCCGAGAGGTCCACGCTTTGTCCCACTGAGTCACGATGAGCAGTGCAACGACGCGATGCCACTCGCAGTCGTACCTCGGCGTTCGGCGTCATCGCTAGTCGGGAACCCCCAGGATGCAAGCCGACACACGTTCTTCCAGGGGCGTTGCTAGTGGGAGGTCCGAGAAAACGACCTCAGTCGCGTCGAGGTCGAAGGGACTTGCACGCAGGCGGCGAGTGACATCTCTGATCAAGACATACCTGGGCTTACGCATTTCTGTTCGGTGCTGTTCCAGTGCAGGTGCGATGAGTTCAAGCCATCTCTCTGCCACGGCAAAGTGATCGGGACTGACGCCCTCCCGATGCGGATGAGCGATCCTCTCGATTGCACTCCAGCGGATGGCGTCGACTTCCCGACCGTCGAGTCGACACATGGCCGTCCACGCGCTCATCACATCGCTCATTTGGCTAAGCGCTCGTCGCATGCGACGAGGCATCAGGTCGTACTCGGCCCGGGACGCGATTTCCAGACAACGCTCCAGCCGCTTGACCGCTCTGTCGTCAAGTTTGCGATCTTGGGGATTCTCCTTGAGGCGAAGACGTAGCCGAGCGGCTACTTCGCTTAGGGCCGTCACGAACGGTGGCTGCCGTGTCGGCTCAACAAAGATCCACCTAGGTGCTCCTTGGCTACTGGAGCGTACGGACAGGAAAGCCCATTCCTCTGTGGACGTCAGAGGGGCAACTCTTGCTAGCACTCTCGAGCTGCTGTGTCGGTATGCGTCGTACACAGCCGCGGTAATCAATGCGTCCTGACCCTCGACGAAAGCGCGCGCAGGGTCAAGTGCGTCTCCTATCCGATCCCACGGAGCACGCTCGACCGCTTCGAGCTCCCTCTGGACGTCTTCGGGAGTGATTGTCTCCTCGTTCGAAACCAACACCGCTTGTGCCGACTCGACAACGCTCAGGTCCGGAACTCGCAGATTTGATCCGAGAAGTGCATCGTTCTCGGCTACTCGCTGAGCGAGTCTTTCGTTCGCGCGGGTCGCAAATGCTGGTCCATCCCTTGGCCACCACGCTTCGATGTAGTCGTGGGGGCTGTCCACCCGGTCGACACGGCCAACCCGTTGCTCGGCAACCCGCAGAGTGGTTGGCAGATCCAGATGGACAATTGCAGCTGCACCCTGCAGATTCAAGCCCTCGTTCATCGCGTCAGAGCAGAGAGCGATTGCTCGACCCACTGCCGTCGGAGCGAACACGCGCTCAACCTCGGCGCGTTCGGCCTTTGATTCACCAGTGGCAATCAGCACTTCGACAGCAGATTCCGAGAGGAGTGTTCGAATCATCGCGAGCGTGATCAGATGCTGGTCAAAGACAAGAACCCGATCGTGATGCGAGGCGAGTTCGTTGAGGAGTCGAGCCTTCGTGAGTTCGCGCTCAGCCGACACCCGCGACAGGTACTCCAGGATCCGCAAGTACCGCTCGTGCTCTAACTCGCAGACTTGCCGCCATGCGGCCGCGTCGCTCAACCAAGAGGGAATCTCACACTTCAAGTCAGTTCTGGGCGGTCCCTGCTCGCCAAGCCTCTCGATTTTGAGGATGATGTTGCCGGTGGCGGTTGTCTTGAAGTTCCGTTGCAACTCGAAATGCTTGACAGCTTCAGCCGTTCCAGAGAGATGTTCGAGGAGGGCCGCCCGTGACGATCGAAGGGCGCCAAGCACATGGTGCGATGCCAGCCCACTTGCAGAATGCAAGCGAAAGTGCAGCCACTGTTCGTCCGTGAAGAACTGGCGAAGGGATTTCGGCAGCGTCAGCGTCCCAAGCTGGGCGAGGCCGAGCAGCGCCCCGGCCTCGGTGCGGATCACCTCCGCTGCCTCAACGTCGGCGGGTGTCTCACCGGTCTCATAGGTATGCGAACGATGCGTCGGGTAGCGGCACACTCGACCGGTCGCCGGATGCACGTAAGAAGCCTGATCTCGATCAACCAGCCGATTGAGCTGGGACTTCGTACGGCGAAGAGTGAACCGCTGGATCTCCCTGCGAAGTTCTTCAACTGCTTCCGACGCGAAGCTTGCTGCAATGCCTCCTCGGCGCTCGAGTTGGCCAAGGATGTCGAGTGTGCGGTCTTCGAAGTTGTCTGGCCCGAGCAATGCCACGAGGTCGAGTAAGTCTGAAACCCCCCGACTGATGGGGGTTGCCGTGAACAGCATCACGTGATCTGCGAAGTTGTCACGGAGGTACCGAGTTCTCTTCGAGCCTCGATTCAGGAAATTGTGCGCTTCGTCAACTGCGAGAAGTTGAGCGCGGTGTACCTCTTGCAGCTCTCGGTGAGGGTCCTCGGAGCTTGATCGACTGAGCTTTCCATGGGACACAGTGTTGATCGAAAGCCCACATGCTATAGCCTCATCCTTCCACGTGTTCTCAACGCTAGGCGGACAGACAAGAACCGTCAGGTCGCGGCGCACACGTCCCGTCGCCCAGAGCCGATCTCGGACGGCTCGAACCAGATGCGCGCCCATCCGTGTCTTACCCGAGCCAGTCGCGTCCGCTACCAGCACGCTGCCTACGTTCTCGATAATCCACATCGCCTGAGCAATGCCGATCCGCTGGGATGGCCACAAGCTGCCTCCAGCGCCCTGCGGTCCGGAGAGGTATCGCTCGGCCCACTCTCCTTCGAGGAGTTCAGCGCACGCCCGCGCCAACGCCTCGCGCCAGGAAACAACCTGAAGGAGTCTTTCCAGCAGGGCGCGGAACTGTTGATCCCAAGGAAACCCGATCGACCAAAGGTTGTTTCCGATCAGCGAGAGCTCGTTGAAGCGATCAGTCTCGTTGCGTTGCTCGAAGCGTGCATTTGTCTCGATCTGGGCGAAGAGTCCGCTGTGCGTGAAGTTGCTCGATCCGACAGTCGCCGCGTCTGCTCCCACGTATACCTTGGCGTGAAGTGGAGAAGCTCCGTGTACAAAGCGAACTCTCACGTGTCCGCGATCCAGCGCGTCAATCACTGTCACTACCTGTGCTGACAGACGCAACGAAATGCCGCGCTCGAGCCAGTACTTCTCAACTTCCTTGGTGAAGGCAACTTCCGGCGAGGCAAAGCTTCGACTTGTCGACCCAAATGGCTCTGCACCCAGCACCAAGCGAGCAATGCCTGAGCGGTGGCGGCCAACCCAGGTACCCAGGAAGAAGACGATTTCTCCTATTGACGAGAACCCAGCGACAATCAGAGGGTCGCTCGTTGAAAGAAGGTCTTCGGCTACGGTCGAGCGCACGTGAACGCTGGCCCGGTTGACAGGGAACCGGCCTTGTTCAGGCCAGCTGAGCTTGTCTAAGCGGGACGCGAGAAGTCCTGCCGGGTCCTGTGAGAAAAGATCATCCTGATTACTGGCAGGCCGCCTTTTCGCCGTCACCCTGCCTCCCGACTTCGCACCCTTAGCGAGTGACTATCGCGCGTTTGTAAGTATGCGCCGCGGCTGTAACAGGAGTACCGAACTGCACATGCGCACAAGCCGCTGATGAGGCTGTTCCATGAACCCTTCCGGAACGCGTAGGTGATGCTCGAGTTGAAAGCTGCTTCGTAAGCACCAAGAGCACGAGACCGACGGTCGTGACAACGAACGCCACAGACACCGCACAACTGACAACGGTGTAGTTGAACGCCTCCCTTGAAGACTCCGGTGATCGACGTAGCTCGGGCCATGGCTTTTGTCCTTGTCGCTTTGCTCCAACGTAGATCCGGACCAAGCAGCTCCCCCGGCGTATTGCTGCGCCGGGGCCCCCAAGAACCCGGTGTGCGGCTTTCGCCGCACCGGGCTCAAGCAGGCCCACTGGGTCACGGGTTTCCGTGACGCCGTGAAGATCCATCGACGAAGACGCCGTACGTCGTCCTCTTCTGTTTGCCAATCGACCGACAGCCAATCGAGAACGTCGTCTTCAGGTCCGTTCATCACCGTCGACACCGGGGCGTCCAACTTGTCCATCAGTTCCAGGGACTTCGTCATCTCTTCTCCACAGGCCCACCTGACCACGTCAGCACCCTTTCGGGTCGGGCAGAGCCCGTGTCCGGCCAGTTATGCGGGACGGCCGGCGGAGGGGCCAGCCATGCATGTCCCGTTTCCCGCTGCCTTTCGGCTGCCGGCGTTGGCTTCATGGTCATCCTTTGCTCGCTGGGGAGCTGGGCCTTCCTCACGATCGGCTTACCGATCCTTGAACCTCGGGCCGGACCCCAACGGGGTTGTCACGTTGCGCACCCATGAGATGCGGCCGGGTTGGGTGCCCTCTGTACCCCGGGGACTGCGGTACCCACACGGTTGGCGCGAGACCTACACTGCCCTCGCGAATAGCGTGACACGGAGTCAGGTTGCCACGTGCGCAGCGAGCTAGGAAGAGGTAGGCGATGAAACTCCAACGGCTCCAAGTAACGAACTACCGCTCCCTGTTTGAGGAACAGTTTGACCTTCCGCTCGGCGGCGGAATGAATAGCATCATAGGCCCGAACAATTGCGGTAAGTCGAACGTACTCAGAGCTCTTGCTCTTGCTCTTGACCCGAGCTTCCCCTTCGACCGCGGCGTCGACATGCCGCCTTCGTCTGGGCCGAACACCCGAACGCGGGTAGTCTGCAGCTTTCGGCTGGGCGATTCCTTTCCGGAACGAACGCTTCGCGGACGTGTTAGCGCTGCCGAACGTGCGCTCTCGGGTTACTCAACCAGCTTCGCAGACGAGGGAATGATCCGATTCGCTGTCTCCTGCTCCGGGACAAGACGCACGGAGTTCTTCCAGGCCAAGGGTGCCATTTTCAGACAGCCCAAGACCGACGAACAGCGGGAGACGACTCGTCGAGCGGTGGCGCAATTCCGAAGCTTGTGCCGATTTGTGTATGTGGAGAGTGGCGACTCACTGGAGAGATTGTTGCGTGGACGATTCAGGGAAGTTCTGCGCACCGTGTTGGAGGAACACCAACGCCAACAGTACGAAAGGGCCGCGGTAGCTCGAACAAGTTATATGGGCGCCCTAAGGGACGAGCTGCTAAGGGGCTTAGAGACGGAGATAGTTTCACCACTCGCGCAACTCGTTCCCGAGCTCACGGTCGTGGACCTGGAGCCTCGGGTCAGCTCCCTTGAGCAGTCGCTTCTCGATGTCGACGTTCAGCTCGAAGACTCTGTGAAAGGGGGCCTTGCGAGTAAGGGCACGGGAGTCCGAGGTGGCGTTCTCGTCGGGATCCTCCGCTATCTCGCCGAGCACGGACTTCGAAGCGTTGTTTTCGCCGTTGAAGAGCCCGAGTCCTTTTTGCACCCCGCGGCCCAGGAGGTCTTGCGAGGTGATCTGGAGAATCTCGCGGGACAATCAGCGGTTACCCTGATCGTGACGACCCATTCCCCTTTCATTCCTTCTCGACGAGGAGATTCCAGACTCTTCGCGCTCACAAAGCGCGTCTCGGGTTCCACTGGCCTCAGTGGGTGGGTCCCCGGCGACAGCGACCGGACAAGTCTGCTGCTGTCTCTCTTCCGAAGTGCCGCGCAACCCGATCTTCTCGAGCGCGCTGCTCGTTCCGATGCGCGGGCAGTCCTGATTGTCGAGGGTTGGACCGACAGTAAATACCTGGTGCTGGTGTGTGGGCTTCTCGGTAGATCAGCACTTCTTGAGGGAGTGCAAATTGTGGATGCACACGGAGCAAGGGACGCCGTCCGCAAGGCCATCGTCTTCCGCGACGAACTGCCCAACGTGCCATTGAAGGTAATTCTTGACGACGATTCCGACGGTCACCGCGCTTATGAAAAGCTAACAGGAACCTTCAACTTTCAAGGCACAAGGGAGGTCCTGTACTACTCAGCGATCCTTCAAAACAGGCTCTCCGATCAAGTCGTCGAAGCCGAGGACCTCTTCGATACCCAGTTGATCGAGACGTTCATCGAAGTCGTAGGCCCGTCGTCGTGGACCGCGCAATCGAAACGGAAGGCTACATGGGGACCGGGCTGGGAGAACGAGGTTCACTACGATCTCACTGAAGAAGCGAAGAGTCGCCTCCCCGAATGGCTCAGCGAACACTGTACTGCCGCTGACGTCCACCGATGGGATGTATTTCTTGACGCGCTGGAACGAGTGCTCAGTTAGGCCGAGGCGGTGCACAACGACGGTGAGCAGGGTCCGCTTCTTGTCGCTCGGCCGTGAGCCGACTCGGGCTCGGCGCCATCGGCCACTCGGACCTATTGGACGCGACGGCGATGCAGTCTCGCGCGCGCGAGCAGGCGACGCTGATTCGCAACCCGCAACGCCAGGACCCCAATGCCTGAATCGAGCAGCGCGACGCAAACGTGACGGCGCCCCGTAACCGGATACGCAAGACTCACCGCATGGCAAACGAACATGAGTGTCGATGCACGACCTTGCCGCTGGAGTGGGGTCGGTGCGGTAAGTCAACGCAGTCCACATGGTCGTCGGGTTGTGACGGCACGATGCAAGACAGGGCTCGAGAGCACTTGGGCTTTCCAACGCGTGCAGCCTTTGTCGAATGGGCGGCAGAACAGGCGCCAGGTCGCCTTCGTCCGTCCTAGCGAGCTGCCGTTGCTACGGCTTGCGCAGTCTGCTCAGATTCCGCCGCTGAAGTTGCAGAGGTAGCCGTCTCCCTTGCTACTCGCTGCCAGAGAGGCTTCGAGGGCGATCAGGTCGCTCGTCTCTCTCGGCTGATTGTCCAGCGCTCGGGCGGGAACTGCACGGAAGGTCGTGTTGGTGTTGGCGGTTGCGAGGCGGAAGCGCTCCTCAACTAGGCCGACATCATTGGAACCGCAAAGAGCGAAGCCTGCCTCTTTCCAGTCGATGTCGGAGTCCTCCTTGCAGCACTTGAAAAAGAGTTCGCACCAGTCCCCGTACGGCTTCCGATTGAAAAGGGGTCTCAGCTCGCGAAGGTGGCTAAACCGCGGGTATGGCGTGACGTCAGCACGGAGAAAGCTCACGGCGGGCCAGTCGAGTTCGCTCATCGCCGTCTAGGCACCCCTCTCCATGCCCACGTGTGTGTCCTGGAGGAGACTCGTCGCAGCGTCAGCCCTCCGGGGAGATGCCCGCAGGCATGCGAGTGACCCTCGGGTCCTGATAACCATCGTCGGCCAAGGAATCAGCCAAGTCGGCGAGCGCCACCAGCTCAGGCGCGATGGAAACAATCCCTGGGTCGACCTGTTGGGGCAGGTTCTTCGACTCGGTGCCTAAGCACGCCAGGAGTTTCTCAAATCTGTAGTCGTCCTGTGCTAGGTGCATCCATCCCTGAAGGTACGAATACAGTTCCGTTAGGGCAGTGGCTTGTGCGTCCGGCCCGTTCTTCATTTTGGTCCCAAGAGCCTGGCCCTCATCGATCCGACCTTGCAGGAACTGACGAATCTTCCACTCTGCACGCTCCGGTTGCGAAGGAGGTTCAGGCGGATTCCCAGGTCCGGATGGCCTCATCTTCGAGAAGAGCGAGTCCGGCAACGAGGCGATGAGACGACGCTGTTCCGCTCTCAGCTTCAGCAGCTCCGTCGTCAGAAAGGGGTGGGAAGGATCAGGGTAAGTCTCGTCATCCACAGCTCCAGTGTCGCGCGAAGCGAACTCATGTGACGTGGCGGCGGCGGCACGTCGCTACCGTCACGGTCCAGGATGGAGCACCCGCGTACAACTGGTACCGATCTAGGGTGAGGGCGTGGCCGCTGCAACGCTCGCAGGTGCCCTCGATGGCGCAGGCGGCGGATCGCTCTCGAACAGCACGCTCAACGCGTCGAGGTGCTGGAGAATGGCGAAAATGTAGACCTGTGCGATCGAGATTGCCTGGCCGAGTGCGATCTTGAGGGGCTCACCACCTGTGCGGCGAGCACTGAGGCGCTCAGTGGCGAGCTGGCTGTTCGTCGCGCCCTCCCAATTCGGATCGGCGTCAGACGACGCTTGTGGAGTCCTTTCTCCGGGTAGTCCAACTTTGCTGCGACATCTGCCTCGCACGCGGCGATGAGCCCCTGGACGCCTGAGACCGGCCAGGGCACAGCGACGAAGCGCGGGCCCTTAATGAGTCTCGCGTAATACGTTGACATTTGGCGGTGCAGGTTCCATCCAGGTGTGTCGCGAGGTCTAATTGCCGGGAATGTAGCGAGGGCTATCTGGTCCGCGTCGGCGCCGACGCCCTGTCGATGGCGGCGAACTCCTCGTCGCTGAGCTCCAGCGCGAGGGCGCGTGAGTTCTGCCGGACGTGCTCGGGTTTAGTGGCCCCAGGGATCGCGATCACGTGGTCGTCTCGCTGGAGCAACCAGGCGAGTGCCACCTGAAGTGTGGTCGCGTCCCGGGCAGCTGCCACTTGTTGCAGAGTGCCCGCCAGGGCAGGCGGACCCCGGCGCTTGCGGGAGCCAGCGTTGACGGCACCGCCGGCTATAGGTCGGTAGGCGACCAGGGCCACGTCCATCTGGCGGCAGGCGTCGAGGACACCGTTGGTCTCGGGCGCGCGGTGCAGCAGGCTGTACTCGACCTGGTTGGCCGCGAGCGGTATCCCGTGGCGGGCCAGTACTTCGGCCGCCTTCCGCATTTGCGCCACGTTGCAGTTGCTGATCCCCGCGGCCCGGATCTTTCCTGCCTCGACCGCCTCGGCCATGGCCTTCATCCAAGTGTCCACTCCGCGCGGGGAATAGGGGAAGTGCAGGTAGTAGAGGTCGATCGATTCCCGCACGAGGCGTTTCAGTGTCCTGTCCAGCGCGGAGGCGAACTGGGGGGCGGCAATTCGGGCGGGCATCGGTGCGAACTTGCTGGCCACCACGACCGGCCGACCGTCCTGCCGGGCCGCTATGCCCACGGCCCGCTCCGACCGGCCCAAGGTGTAGATCTCGGCGGTGTCGAAAAAGCCCATCCCCATATCGACTGCCGTCGCCAGCGTCTCGTTCAAGCGTGCTTGGCCCGGCGCGCCCGTGCTCCACCGGTTCGTGCCAACGCCGAGCGCTGAAACACTCACACCCGACTTGCCCAGCGGTCGCTCGGTTCCACTCATCGCTTTGCACTTCCTCCATGTGCGACCTGGAGTCAGCGGGCACGTCGGGGGGAAGGACACGGCGTTGCCCCGGTCGATCTGATGGCCCAGGCCATCGCCCGGATCATAGGCAGGTTGCATCCTGAAAACTGGAAGTCGCGGCAGGACGGCGCGGCCAAGCAGGTCCTGCGCGATCATCGCACTGGCCGAGTGCTCCATATCGTGAGCGTGCCGCTGATGGTCAGGTTTAACAGTAAGGTCTGATCCCGCGAATGTCCCGCGGACGCCGCCGTCCGTGGTCGTTCCTCAACGTGCGGCTAACGCAATGACCTGCCCTAATAGGTCGCCCTGATCCGTCCTCGTACGTCTGACCGCCCTTCCCAAGCTGAGATGCGGCCTTCGGTGACCGAGGCTCATGCGGCATCGCAGGGATCGTCACTCGTTGAGCAGTGCTGCTCAGAGTGTCCTGTTCAGAGTCCTGTTCAGCAGCCCAGAACCCCCTCGGGGTTCGCCGGGACGAACCGAAGATAGTGCGACGCGTTCGGCCGTTGCGATGTTCGGGACGCTGGCGCAGAATGGCGCTGTCCGTCCCGGTCGGACACCGAACCCTCTGTAGTGCCGTGAGCCTGTTGTTCAGCATGGTGGTGGAGGGCTTCCACGAGAACCGTGGATTGTTGCCTCGAGCACGAGCGTCAGACTTCTGAAAACTCCTCGCCCTCCCCGGGACGAACACAAACCGAGCGGAGAGGAGCAATCGAGTGGATCTCGTTCATCCCCGGTGCGCCGGGATCGACATCTCGAAACGTGACGCGAAGGTCTGCGTGCGGATCGCGAGCTCGGGTCGTGCTCGGGCCATTTCGTCCGTAACCACTTGGGGCGCGGTGACAAGCCAGATCCTCGCTCTCCGAGATCACCTCGTGGCCGCCGAGGTCACTCTCGTGGTGATGGAGGCGACCTCTGACTACTGGAAGCCCTTCTACTACCTCTTGGAGGACGGCCCCTTCGAGGTGATGCTCGTCAACGCCCGTCAGGTAAAGGGTATCCCCGGGCGCAAGACCGACGTCTCGGACGCCGCCTGGCTCGCTCAGCTCGGCGCCCACGGCCTCGTCCGGGGATCGTTCGTCCCACCCGAGCCCATCCGCCAGTTACGCGATCTCACAAGGACGCGCACCGCCATCACCCGCGAACGCGGAAGTGAGATCCAGCGCCTCGAAAAGCTCCTCGAAGACGCGGGGATCAAGCTCTCTTCGGTGGCAAGTGACATAACCGGCGTCTCGGGTCGAGCGATGCTCGAAGCCATGATCGAAGGCGAGCGCGACCCCGCCGGTCTCGCGGATCTTGCAAAGCGCCGCCTGCGCGCGAAGATCCCGCAGCTAACCGAGGCTCTCACCGGCCGTTTCGCCGAGCACCACGGTTTCCTCGCCCGGATCCACCTCGACCTCATCGACAACCACACTCGTGCGATCGAGGAGCTGACCGCTCGGATCGAGCTGGTGATGCAACCCTTTCGTGCCACCCGGGACCTCATCGTCACCATCCCCGGGATCTCCACCCTCGTCGCCGACGTGATCATCGCTGAGACTGGCGGAGACATGAGCCGGTTTCCCTCTGCCGGACACCTCGCCTCTTGGGCAGGGACTTGTCCGGGATCGAACGAGTCCGCCGGACGGATCAAATCAACCCGTACTCGACCGGGCAATCCCTACCTGAAGGGCGCCCTCGGCGCTGCCGCGCTGTCAGTTGCCTGCTCGAAGAACACCTACTTCGCGGCGAAGTTTCGCCGCATCACCGCTCGCCGAGGACCGATGAAGGCCTTCGTGGCACTCCAGCACGCGATGCTCGTCGCGATCTGGAACATGTGCTCGACTGGCAGTTACTACGAGGACCCAGGCGAGGACTTCTTTACCCGGCTCGATCCCGATCGAGCAAAGAACCGAGCGCTCGCTCAGCTCCGGCGCATGGGTTACGTCGTCACTCTTGAGCCCCTGCCGACCGCCGGATAGTCCAGAATCTTCGCGTCAGAGAGTTGTGAGGACTTTCCTTACCTTACCGGTACCAATTTGCGGCCTCTGGAGGCCCGGATCGGGCGCCAGAGCGGCTCCTCAGGCAGCAATGATACCGACCACTGGCACTTACGGACGGGCTTGGTCACCCTGTGGCCCGGGCCGCGACTGCTCGAACCTCGCACGCTCGGCTCACGGCCGCGCGGGATGTCACCGGCTCTTGCCCTAATCAGGTTCCTCGGCATCGACCACGACCGTAGGGTCAGGCTGAGGCTCGGCCGCGTCCGGAGGGTCCTCCACATACGTAAGGGCCTTCCCACGCATGACGAAGTGGCCGCGTGGCCGGCGCGCTGCCTCCCGGTAGGCATCGATGAGGACTTGAGCAACCGTCGGAAGGGGCGCCGACTCATCAGCCGCCGCCAGGTCCAGCTTCGCCCGCATCGTTGGCCATAACCTACGAGCCAGCTCGGTCTTCGACACGTGAGCCGGCCGCCAGTTGGTCCACACGTTCTCGATGTCCTGGCGGGCTTGCCGCTGCTGCCTCAGCGCCGCCGCGAGCTGGGGCTTGTCGAGGCCACCACAGTTTCGATGTACGTCGAGAAGAGCCTCAGCGAGGTCATCGTCCGTGAAGTGCTCGAACTCGAAACACCGTTCCGTCCATGTCCTGATGGAAACCAGCGAGTCAATGTCGTCCTGCAGCGGATCCACGCCCTGCGCGCGAACCACGGTGATGATCTCCTTGATGATCGTCTGCCTCTCGGTCTCCACGCCCTCCGCGCTGTCAAAGGGATGATCCGGATCGATTGCCACCATGAGACGGGTTGGCGGCTTGACGACACGCCACGCATCGACCTGATAGCGATCGATCAAGGGCGCTGATGTGAAGGCCGCGAGTTTGGTGAGGTCGGCCTGCACGCCGCGCATCACCACTGACTGCACCAGTTCCGCTCGGCCCGGGATCTGCATGTACTCCTTCACGAGCGGTACGAGTATCTCTTCTGTCTCGCCTTCGAGAACGAGGACGACGCCCGGGTGCGGGGAGATGCCCAGCACGGAGAGATTGGCGTCGAGGGGCTGAGAACGGTAACTAACGCGCTCGGGCTCGTGCTCCAGGTGGAAAACGTCGGTCCGCTCTCCGAGTGGTGGACAAACATCACGATCCGCGAGGTCTTCGTAACACTTCAAGAGGACCTCGACCGCGATCCGATAATCCATAGCGAGCAAGGCGTATCCCGATAGGTCCTTCCAGGTCTGATGGGGGGCTCGCCGGACAAGCTCGGACCAATCACGGTGCAAGGGATCGAGCAGGTAGAGCCACGCCAGCCAGGTATCGGCGATCCGCAGAAGGTCGTCTGGAAGGACCCCGAGCCGACAGAGGACGGCCTCCGGGTCGTAGTTGCGAACGTACGCGGCCCACTCGTCGGGTGCCACCCGGCCAAGAGAGACCCACTGTGTCTCGACGACCGGTAGGTACCGACCCTCCAGGGCGACCACGATGGCGGCCGTTCGCCGGGCCTCGGCGGCACGATCGCGCTGGTACTGGTCGATGCTCGGACTCCGCCACCTGATGCGATCGCCGTCCCGTCGCCAGCGGCCCCGGTCGAGTACGTGCCTGACCTCGTACAAGCCGAGTAGCTGCCACCGCGAGTAGAGCAGCCCGTTCCACCATTGGGCAGGCCACTGCGGCTGTGGCCGCCAGAACCTCACCTGTGGGCGGAACCCGAGTTCCTCGGGGTCGACGAGTCGGCCGGAGTCCCGTGCAAGGCGGACCTCCCTCTCCCAATACCCCGGGATTCGGGGTTCAGGGATCACCGAGGTAGCCGGCTGGTGCAGCGGCTTGTTCCTGATCTCGATGAAGGGAGCTAGCACTCCGACTCGCCAGAGGTCGGGCAGCTGCTCCTCGCTCAGGTCGATCCCCCGGTTCTTTGCCTCCTTACAGAACTCGGCGGTCGTGAGGGGATCTTCCGGAGCGAACGCCCAGGGCTCAGACGCAGCGGCACGCACGATGGATGGTGGCGGTGACGTCACAGCACGACTGTGCCACGGAATCATGCCCTTCACCGCCCATCTCAGTCGCTGTCAGGTTCGCGTCAGCATGGTGGGTACCGATCGTGACGGTCACCCATCAGGGTCGGTACCGTTGGATTGCGATGGACCAGGGCATCACGACGATCGATGAGTTGCGGGCAACGCTGGCGCGGGATCGCCGGAGGGCTTGGGTCCGCCTTTTGCTCGGTCGCGAGACAGACGGGGTGGCGCCTATCCGATCCGGGCTGATCATCGTCGGCCCCAAGCCCGAAGGCTGGGAGTCCAGACGCTGGATCTACCCCGACTGGAGCTTCGCCACGGCCGAAATGACGGCTCGCGCAATGTCAGCCTGGTTGACAGCTGGCGAGACCCACGAACTGGAGCTGGGCGAGATGAACTGCTCCTTGACTCTCTCCGAGAACGCTCAGTGGTTCCGGCAAGCAAGTCGCCAGCAGTACGGTGGAATCGAGGTGCCATGGCCGTCCCGATCGGTGACGGTCTCAATGGTCGACGAGCAGACCAACCCTCCCGGCGGCTACCTCGTGGGGAGCAAGGGACCCTCGTTCCCTACCTTCGCTGGAGCCTACGGCGCCTTCTTCTATGACCAGTGGAGCCAGACGGGAGCAAGTCAACCGACCCTTGGTCAGATAGCCGTGCGGATCGTCGACGGGAGGGCGCGCATTCGGCGGGTGCTGGTCCGTGCCGCGTCGGTCGATGTCTGGGTCGATGGCCGGAACGTCGGTGGCTGCCGCTTGGAGCTGAATAGCTCCACCGACCGCTTGGAGACGATGATCGAGCGAAGCGGAAAGATCTCCCTCCCCCTTGGCTCTGGTCTCGGCGACGACCCGTGGCTGTGGCTCAAGGACGGCACCGACTGGATCGACTACCGCCCGATCAGGCAATGGGGCGGTCGGCAGAGCCCCGACGTCGAGTTCGAGATATCGGAAGACCCAGTTGCCGAGATCACTGCGCTCGCGGCTCAGGGGGAAACTACGTATCTCGAATACAAGCGGGATCTACCCGAAGACAATCCCGAGAGCAAACGCAAGGTGCTCAAGACCGTCGTGGCGTTCGCGAACGGTGACGGCGGCACGATGCTGTTCGGCGTCGACGGAGACGACGACACGGGTACGGTTGTGGGGTTGACCGGCAAACCAGCGGAACTTCTGCGTCGCCTCAACAGCCTTGTGCGGGACCGCATTTCCCCCGCTCCAATCTTCCACATCTCCGGCCAGCAGATCGGCAGCCGTTACGTCATCAGGGTCGACGTCAGGCCTGGCGGCGGAACTCTCCACGCGCTCGTGCTCGACGCCAACAGGCCGGAGTACTACGTCCGTCGCAACGGTTCGACGTACTACGCCCGCCCCGAGGAGTTGGCGCAAGTCGCTGCGAAAGCCATTCAGCAAACGTTAGGGGGAATCCGGCCGGGCCTTTAGCTCCGGGCGTAAGGCTCCCGTAGCGCTCCCAGGGTTTGCGTCGTTGCGTCGTCGGCCCGGACCTCGGCGACCGGATGGGCGGCGATGGCGCGGTCGACATCGAACTCGTGCAGCTCCAGCCGTCGCCGCGCCTCGACACGCTCCTCCCAGGTGAAGAGATCGGCGTACTTCGGGAGCAGAATGTAGAACTCGACGCTCAGGTCGAGGCGGCTCTCCTCCCACAGCCTCGTGAAGCCATCTGAGACTCGACTCCCCTTCAGGAGCTGCTTGGCCGCTCCGACGGCACCCTGCTCTGAGACCATCTTCTGCCAGTACGTTGGGTTGTAGCCGAATTCGCGGCAGCGTCGGGCACCATCGCGCATATCTCTCTCGAAATCGTCTGCCAGACTCATCGATCGGACCTCTCAGTCCTCGCCGCCACGGCGACGCACCCTTACAGTTTCTCGAATGCCTCGCGGATGACGGCAGCCATGCGGGCGCGCCGGTCGGTGAGGAACGCTTCGTAGTCGAGCTTCCACCAGTTCTCGGGGAGCGCATGAGCTGCGTACTGAGTGGCGAGCGCTTCGCTTCCGTGCGTCTTGACAAACCGTCGTTCGTACTCGGGAACGTAGCTCTCCGGCGGATCGTCGGATATCTCGATGTTGTCCTCCCACTCGACAAGAGTGAAGTTGGCAATCTGGTTGATCCTCTGAAGTTCTTCAACGTTGATGGTCTTGAGATAGCCACGTGGAAACAGGTGATGGCGATCGACGGCGGATTTCTTGCCCTTGATGGCTGGGTCTAGCAAGTCGGACACGGTGAGCGTCGAGAAGAGAACCTGAGCCTTGAGGAGCCGCAACGCGGCGTAGTACGCAAACAGTGAGGGGCTCCGAGCGCCGGACGTTGCCAGATCATTCGGCAACGTGATCGTCCAGTAATCGGAAGTGAGCGCCGCCACGATCTCATCGTCGAGCACGCCGACAAACTCGTCGGCCGTTGTTTTGTTGCGAAGCTTAGTGAGATCTTCTTCGATGGCCGACTCGGGGGAGTTCGTGTAGCGCCCAGTCAGTGACGACATGAAGAACCAGCGGGCGATCGTTCGGCGCAGCGTGGTGTGATCCACATCGAAGCGGTTCTTGCCGAGGATGAACAAGGCATATGTGTAGAGCATCGCGTTCTCCGATGAGATCAGATCGCCAGACGCGTAGCCGGCGGCCATCAGAGCCTTGTGGTAGCTGAGCCAGGTCGTGAGATCAAGCACCTGCTCCTGAGCTTTGGCGAGGCGAGCGAACTGTTGATCACGAATCTCTGGCGAGGATTCGCCGGTATCCATGTCCTTGCCGCGAAGCATCGTGTACACGTGCTTGAGTTGGCCCCGGAGAAACGCGACACCTACCGCCACACGGAGTAGCTGGTCCGGAGACGGCTGTATGAAGTAATTGAATGGCGAGGGTCCCACGGCGCTCGGCTGCTTGGCACTCTTCGAGAACTCCTCAAGCTGGATACGAAGCTTGTCCTGGAAGACGGACA
>Ga0326727_10011387_pt1 | contig 20723 bp, 15 predicted proteins | sample MB2enrmetagenome_FD_207643 | JGI IMG/M metagenome (GOLD analysis project Ga0326727, IMG submission 207643) | Lab enriched peat soil microbial communities from McLean, Ithaca, NY, United States - MB29MY | ecosystem: Environmental > Terrestrial > Soil > Wetlands > Peat | place: USA: New York...
GGTGAACCCTGTCGGAGAGCCGGATGCGGCAAATCCGCACGTCCGGTTCGATGAGCGGGGATGGGAAACGGGGCGACGCCCGAGTCGCTACCGCGCCTACCCTCGACTCTACTGAAAACAAAGGACCACTGTGGAAAACCGGGCGGTGAAGCTGGAATGTGTATGAAAATAAGCAACTTAGCCCTCTAAGGCGGGAATGTTGTTGAAAAGACAATGGGTTAAATCCCAAGAACCAAGGTTGAATGATGGGCAAAGACAATTTGTCACGCCCACCGTGCGCTATCGCGAATTCAGACTCTGTTCATAGGGCACAAGCCCAAGCTCGTTCTTCTCGTTCAGGACTAGGCTGTGTTCCTGATTAAGCTCTCGCGGTGACTCGCGGCGCGCCGGCCTCCAGGGGCAAGCCCCGGTAGAAGCGCGCCAACGCAGCAATATTGCGATCATTGGCGCTAAATCGATCTTTTCCAGTGAAGGCACTGATGGGCTTACTGAGGTACTCGGTGATCGGCAACGGCAGCGAGTTGTCCCGCGGTTCGGCAAAGCCGTAGAAATCCAGGCCACGGTTGTTGGGGTCAGCCAGGAATTTCTCGGCGTCGTGCGTGGCCCACCCGACGAGGTTCTGTAGCAGACGAGTCTGCCTCCCCGCCATGCGCCGGCCGGCTTCGTAAAGTTTGGGGTCCGGGGATTCGTTCATCGCCCAGTCGACCTCCTTCAGCATGGGTGAGTTCTGGATTGTGGGATCAGCCATATCACTCACGGACAGCCATAGGACGCATTTGGGGTTGGCTTTATCGCGAGTCTCTTTGATGCGCGCCCAGCAACGGTTGATGGCCTTTCGCTCGTATTCCAGCTTCTCCTTCTTGGCCGGCGGTCCGCTCGGTGGGAAAGCCTTACCGGTCAATTGGGTGAACAGTTTCTGCTCCGCCGGCAACCAACCCTTCCGGCGCAGCCTGTCAGCGGGGTTCCAGACCCAGTCAATCATGGTACCGTCCATGCCGGTCTTCTTCATCGCATCGCCCATGGACTGAGACAGGTAATCCAGATATTCATCGGTGAACGGGATGTGAATGTCGGAGGGTGCGTCGTAACTCAGGTCGGGATGGTCCTTCCCCCACTTTGAGTTGGCGCCAATGCAGAAATAGCCCATCACCAGCATGCCTTTCTTATGGGCAAGCTCGACGATCTGACTGAGGAAGTCGTATTTCAGGCCCGGCTGCGGGGGCACGAAGCCCCCCTTGTACCAGGCGTAGCCGTTGCAGGAGACCGCGAACGTCTGAATCACGTTGGCTCCAAGCTCCTTATACCACCGCACATGCTCTTCCGGAGAGGCCTCTGCCCAATGACCCGGAGGAGCAAAAAGAGTTGTTTCCTGCACGGCCCGCGCATCGCCAGCCCTGTTCGGCTGATTCACATGGGCCCAATTGAAATCAATACAAAACGCCTTGATCTGCTTGGGGATGGCAAGGTTCTCCCCGGCCCCAGCCGCCCTGGTTATGGTGCTCATCATTCCCGCGGCCCCTGCCACGGCCGCGACCTGTCCGAGAAAACTTCTCCTGGTCATCATTCCAACGCCTCCTATGAATTCGTTGTGAGTATATTACGATATTTGTCAACCAGTACGACGTGGAATATGCTATGTGGCTTTCGTCCCAAACAGTCCTTGAGCCGGAGCTATGACCGAACCCTTCCTACAAGCCTCGAATTCGACGCCAGCAAGCACGCCCCAGGCGCAATTGCAGCGGCGCCTCGGCATCCTGAATGCCACTTCCATCAACATGTCGAACATGATCGGCATCGGGCCATTCATCACGGTTCCGCCCATCCTCGCCACGATGGGCGGGCCGCAGGCCCTTATCAGTTGGTTTGTGGGGGCTCTTCTCGCCATTTGTGACGGGCTGGTGGTTTCCGAGGTCGGCGCCGCTTTACCGGGATCGGGCGGGCCTTATGTATTCCTGCGCGATACTTTCGGCCGCGAGCGCTGGGGCAAACTGATGGCCTGGATGTTCATCTGGCAGTTTCTCTTTTCGGGCACACTGGAAATCGCCTCGGGAAGCATCGGCATGGTGCAATACCTGAGTTTCCTCTGGAAAGATCTCGCACTGCATCCCTGGCGCATCAAGTTCCTGGCGGCAGGGATTTCAGCCTTGGTGATGTTCTCCTTATACCGAAAGATACAGGATATCGCCCGGCTCATGATGATTCTCTGGATCACCACCCTGGTGACCACCGGTTGGGTGATCGTTTCCGGTCTGGCGCGAATGAACCCGCACCTGGCCTTCGATTTCCCTCCCCATGCTTTCAGCTTGAATTGGGCATTTCTACTGGGGCTGGGAAATGGAACCGTCCTGGTGATCTACAACTACCTCGGCTACAACCAGGTCTGCTACCTGGGCGGGGAAGTGAAACGTCCGGAACGAACAATTCCTTACGCCGTAATTCTTTCCATACTGGGTGTCACCGTAATCGACTTTCTTCTCTCATTCAGTTTCGTGTCGGTGGTTCCGTGGCGGATGATGGTGAAGGAAGGGTCGTTGGCTTACAACGCCGTGGCATCGGTTTTCATGGGCAAAATCTACGGTCAATGGGCAGCCTTGGCGATTTCAGGGATGGTCCTGTTCACTGCCTTTGCTTCCGTATTTGCCCTGATGCTGGGGTATTCAAGAGTGCCCTACGCCGCCGCGCAGGATGGCGCGTTCTTCCGCTATTTCGGAGTGCTTCACCCCAAAGGGGAGTTTCCCCATCGCTCGCTTGTCCTGGTCGGCTCGCTTTGTATCATCGCCAGTTTCTTTGGGTTGGTGCAGATCATCACCGCTTTGATCCTGGCGCGAGTCCTGGTGGTTTTCGTCGGCCAGATCGCCGGGTTGTTCATCATGCGCAGGTACCGTCATGAAATAAACCTGCCCTTCAAGATGTGGCTTTATCCTCTTCCCGCGATTCTGGCTCTAATGGGGTGGTTCTTTGTCTTCGTCAGTCCTTTAAGCCAGCCGGGGGGATGGCGATTTATGCTCTATGCTTTCGGGACCATCATCGCAGGATTAGCCGCATATCTCGCGTTGGCCGCCCAGAAGCGTGACTGGCCTTTCGCCCCTCGGACCGAGCCCATCCAAAGTTGATCGCCCGACGTTTAAGCTTGACGCAGGCGCTCCAGCCGGACCTGCCGATTGAATATTTGTGTGTCCGAAAGCAAGCGACACATTATCACGTGCCTTCTTTTGATATAATAGAGCTATAGTGGAAGGGCGATGCGTTTCCGGCGACACGAGCACGGCCACGCGTGAACATGAACGTCGGCCTCGATGTGCTTCGCACTTGGAGGCTGGCCAAAGGTCCGCGTTCCTGGCACTCGACTTTAAGACCCTGTGTCCAGACTTAGGTCGTCACGAAGACTTCGGAGCTGTCCCACGCTTCAATCTGGGGGTATTTCTAGGAATCCTATGGCAACCACTCATGTTGAGTTGAAAGAAAGGGAATCGTTTGCAGAGCAGAAGAGGGTCGTAAATGATCTCAGCATTCAGGTCGCAACCGTAAACGGGTCAGGAAGCCAAACGGCCAACAGCGTCCTCTTGCGGGCCATTTTCCAGATGGGGATTCCCGTCTCCGGTAAGAACCTGTTCCCGTCGAACATCGCCGGCCTGCCCACTTGGTTCACTATTCGCGCTTCCAAGGACGGGTACGTCGCCCGCCGGAGTGTCAGTGAGTTCTTGGTGGCGATGAACTCTGAGAGCGCCGAAGAGGATGTACTCAACTTGAAGCCGGGGGCCGCCTGCGTTTACGACGAGCGCCTGAACCTGAAACGGCTTCGCGACGATGTGGTGTTTTATCCGGTGCCTATTGACCAGCTCATTGCGCCCGTTTGCCCCGATGCCAGGTTACGCAAGCTGGTCCGAAACATGGTTTACGACGGCGTGCTCGCCAGGCTGCTGGGCATTGAGATGGAAGAGATCCAGATCGGCCTGCGCAAGCAGTTCAAGAAAAAGGCCAAGGCAGTAGACTTGAACTTCAACGCAGCTCAGGCCGGTTACGACTACGCCACTCGAACTTTCCAGAAGCAAGATCCTTACTATCTCGAGCGCATGGACGCAACGCGCGGGAAAATTATTATTGATGGCAACTCGGCTTGCGCGCTCGGGGCGATGTTCGCCGGAGTCACTGTTGTGACTTGGTATCCCATCACTCCTTCTTCGTCAGTCTGTGAAACGTTGATTGAGTACATGAAGCGGTACCGCGTGGACAAGGAAACTGGGAAGGCCACGTTCGCCATCGTCCAGGCCGAGGACGAATTGGCCGCCATCGGCATGGTGATGGGCGCCGGCTGGGCGGGTGCGCGGGCCATGACGGCTACCTCCGGTCCCGGTATTTCCCTCATGACCGAGTTCACGGGCTTCGGCTATTACGCGGAAATTCCCGCCGTCATATTCGACATTCAGCGCGTCGGACCCTCGACGGGTCTGCCGACGCGTACGGCACAGGGTGATGTGCTGAAGAATGCCCTCCTCTCCCACGGTGATACGAAGCACATCATGTTGATTCCTTGCTCGGTCGAGGAGTGCTTCACCTTGTCGATCGAGGCCTTCGACTTGGCGGAAGAGTTACAGACTCCGGTGTTCGTCATGAGCGACCTTGACCTGGGGATGAATAACTGGATGGCCGATCCCTTCCAGTACCCTGAGAAGCCCATGGTGCGTGGCAAGGTGCTCAGCGCCGAAGAGGTCCGCCGCCTTGGCGGGTTCGCTCGTTACAAGGATGTGGATGGTGACGGAATCGGATACCGCACTTTACCTGGCACGCCCGAACCTTTGGCCGGGTACTTCGCTCGTGGAAGCGGCCATAACGAGAAGGCCATCTACAGCGAACGGCCAAACGATTACGTTGACAACATGGACCGCCTGGCGCGGAAGTTCGAGACGGCCCGTGCGCTAGTCCCCAAACCGGTGATCCAGGAAAACGTCAAGCATGAGGTGGGCATCATCGCTTATGGCACAAGCCAATGGGCGGTGCTGGAAGCCCTCGATCAACTCAAGAAAGAGCAGGGTATTGAAGCCAGCTATTGCCGCCTGCGGGCTTACCCATTCTCCCCGCAAGTCCACGACTTCATCCGCTGCCACGCGCGAGTTTATGTGGTCGACCAGAATCGCGACGCGCAGATGCTGGGCCTCTTGCGGCTGGAACTGGAAGCAGAGGACATCAAGAAGTTGCGCAGCGTCCGGCATTACGATGGCTTGCCTATTGACGCACGCAGCATCACGGACGAGATTGTTTCCCGGGAGGCACAGAACTGACATGGCAACCGCAACCGTTCCTCCGGCATCGCCGGCCAAAGTTAACCGCATCGGCCTTGAGATGGCCAACTACAAGGGCAACAAGAGCACCCTCTGCGCCGGGTGCGGTCATAACGCCATCTCTGAGCGCATCATGGAAGCCTGCTACGAAATGGGCGTTGAACCGCATCGTGTGGCCAAGCTTTCGGGCATTGGCTGCTCCTCGAAGAGCCCGGCCTATTTCCTGCGCACCGCTTATGGTGTGAATTCACTCCACGGGCGCATGCCCTCAATCGCCACGGGCGCCATGCTGGCGAACCGGAATTTAATTGCCCTGGGTGTAAGCGGCGACGGCGATACAGCTTCCATCGGGATCGGCCAGTTCGTGCACCTGATGCGCCGGAACATGCCGCTCATTTACATCATCGAGGATAACGGCGTTTACGGGTTGACCAAGGGCCAGTTCTCCGCTACCGCCGACATTGGTTCCAAGCTCAAGACGGGTGTGGTGAACGACCTGCCGCCCATCGACACCTGCGCGCTGGCCATCCAGCTCGGCGCCACTTACGTGGCTCGTTCATTCTCCGGCGACAAGAGGCAGTTGTCAGCCTTGCTGAAAGGCGCGCTGGCCCACCGCGGGACTTCGATGTTGGACGTGATTTCGCCCTGTGTGACCTTTAACGATCACGAGGGATCCACGAAGAGCTATAGCTATGTGAAAGACCATGACGAGCCTTTAGCCGACGTGAGCTTTGTCCCCTACTTCGAAGATATCTCGGTGGATTACGACCCGGGCTCAACCCTGGACATCACCATGCACGACGGCTCGCACGTCCTGCTTCGCAAACTCGAGGAATCTTACGATCCCACCAATAAGATAGAGGCCCTTCGCTTGCTGACGGAATCCCACGACAAAGGGGAGATCATCACCGGCCTCTTCTACGTGAACACCAAGCAGGAGAATTTCCTCACCCTGCTGAACGTCGTGGACGAACCCCTGGCGACTTTGCCGGAGTCCAAAGTGCGGCCGCCGAAAGAGGTCCTCGACGAGCTGATGCAGGCGCTGATGTAACGAAAGGAATTCACCTGGGGCCGTTGGCGAAACCTAACTCTTTCCAAAGCTTGTCCCACCACCAAATCCCGTAAGCTGCCTCTGCGGGCAGACGGTAGCCGAGTTGGTGAGCCAGTGCGATCACCTGGCCTCGGTGATGCGCTTCGTGGGCGAACATGTAGGCGAACATTGTCGCGCCGGCGGGCCAAACCGGCGCCCAACTGCCGCGTGAGAATTGCGTCACCCGCCGATCCGGCTTTTCCGACAGTGTTTCCTTGAGCATTTGAAGGCAGCGCGCGGCGCTTTTGCGGTGTGCGATGGCGGTTTGTCTCCGGGTGCAACGAAAGGGATCAAGGGGCGCGGGGCATTTGAGATGAGGCGCCGAATGTTTCAGCCAAACCAAGCGGTTGTTATGCAGATGGGCAAAGATGGCGGCGATGGTGCGGCCTTCGTGCCGCTTCAGGCCGGGCGCGCCGGCTCGCCAGGCCTCCGCATCAAGGTGCTCGAAGAGAAGCTGGTTCATCCGGTCATTGGCCGCGTACGTTTCCAGCAAAACCTCGCGGATGTTTGATTGAGCTGCTGCCCGGCGCGACATAAAAGCTCCTTGCGGAAACTGGTAGCCCAGCGGTGCGATGGACGGATGCCCTGACCCAAGCCTTTCTTGTCTGGCCTACAGTTACCGCGGCAATCGGTGCTAACCCACTGATTTCTTCCGAGATCGTCTCACGGTTTCTGAACCTCTGGTTTCTCGACTGGAAACCCCGCCCCTGTCCATCCCCGCCAACCGCCGTCCACGGAAACCACGCGCTTGTAACCCATTTTTTGAAGATTGTCGGCGACCAGAGCGGAGCGATACCCGCCGCCGCAATAAAGGAGAATCTCCGCCTCCCGGTTCGGGAACTTCTCGTCGATGTCGCGCTCGATGATTCCCCTGGAAAGGTGTATTGCCTCGGGGATGTGCCCGGCAGCCCATTCGTGATCCTCGCGGACGTCGATGAGGTAGAATTCTTCCTTCGCATCCAGCCTTTTCTTCAATTCCGGGATGGTAGTCTCGCGGATGCGTTGTTTCGCGTCCTGGACGAGCGCCAGAAAGGCGGGGGAATGCTGTCTCACCATTGAATAGTCCTCCAGTCACTATCATTCCTTTGCGCATTCGAAAGTGAACTCAAACCCTTCGATCCCCCCACCGGCTGGCACGTCCGCCCGCTCTTCCTGCTTTGGACAATGGTGGCGCTTGAGAGTCACAAAATTGCGCCCGGGGATGAGTTCCAATGCTGCCGCCCCGTCATTGCCGGTTTCTCCCTTCACATTGTCCACGATGGGCCCGTTCGACCAGGTTGCCTCAACCGTTACCCGACCCAATGGCCGCCCGGCGCTATCGGTAACACGAAAAAGCACGGGTTTGTGAAACAATTTCTGGGGTTCGTATACTTCGTGTGGGATGATGACCAGTTCCTGAGTCGCCGAAGGTTCAGAGGGCGTAAGCTGGAGGTGCCGGAATACTGCCGTGTCCTCCGTAGCGCCGTCGCGGCGCGCCGTAACCCAGTAAAAGCCGGGTGGAAGGTTGGAGAACGAATACCGGCCCTCTGGGTCGCTCGTCGTCTGGTCCACGAAGTGTTCGGCCTGGTCGGTTAGCGAAACGATGGCCTCGATAATCGGAACTGAATCCGGAGTGATGACTGTCCCTGAGACTTGGCCACGCGACTCGGGGCTGGCGGGTTGAAGCTGAACTTCAATCGTGTTGCTCGAAACTTCGCCTTGCCAGACGGTTGCCTTCAGGTTGCGTTGGATTTCTTCCGCGTTGGAATATTGGGCCTCGTAGGTGAGCGTTAGCCGGTACGCTCCCCATATCGGTTTCTGCACCTCGGAAAGCGCGGGCTTCAGTCGAATCGAGGTCTTCTCTTCGTAGTCCTCACCGGGCGCCAGGCTGACGAGCTTCGGTTTGGGGAACCCGACGCTCCCGAAGACCGTCGCTTGAGCCGGATTGGAGATGGCTACCTGTCCTCTGCTTACTGGCTCGAGCTTGACCGTGAGCATCGAGCCGCCCGTGGATTGTGGGCCCGTGTCCTCTTCCAGCAGTCGCCTCGGGGCTGGCAGGCCGCCCCGCGCATGCCGGTAAAGCCAGACAGTCTCGTTGCCGGCATTGTGGAGATGTAGAGTAGCGCGCGCCGGGAACGGCGCCGCGATGTTTTGCTGCTCGACCGAGATGAGGAGCTTGAGAGGCATGTCACCTGCCGCTCCTTGAACTGGCAGAGCGAGGGGCACGAGTAACAGCAGCGTTTCGATCAAACCGGCTCCGGACGTTCGAGATCTCCCCATTTCCATTGCACCTGTATTTCTATCATGCTCCGGAGTGTTTTGGACGGAAAAGTCGCAGTGTATCAAAGCACTCGCAAAATCAAACACTTCAAGTAGTGCGTTTCGGGCACGGTCAACAGTATCGGGTGGTCGCGCGACTGCGTGCGCCGCTCGACCACAGTCACCGTGCGGTGGGCATCGAGTGCCGCGCCGGCGACGACTTCGAGCAGGTCCGCCTCGCTCACATGATGCGAGCATGAGCAGGTGAGTAGGAATCCGCCCGGGTTCAGCATCTTGAGCGCGCGCAGGTTCAGCTCCTTGTAGCCGCGCAGCGCCGCCTCCAGGTTGGACTTCTGCCGCGCAAAAGCCGGGGGATCGAGCACGATGGTGTCGTAGCGTTGTTTCTCCTGGTCGGCGGCCTTTAGGAAATCAAAGCAATTGGCTTCCTTCCATTCCACGTTTGTAAAGCCGTTCAATTGCTGGTTGCGACGAGCGAGGTTGAGCGCTTCCGGAGATGAGTCGACGCCGAGCACGGAATCGCACTGCCGCGCCAGATTGAGCGCGAACCCGCCTGTATAGCTAAAGCAGTCGAGCGCGCGGCCTCGCGCGTATGGGCGGGCCGCCAGACGATTCTCTCGCTGGTCGAGAAAGCCGCCGGTCTTCTGGCCGCCCATCAGGTCGAAGAGAAATCTCAACCCATTCTCTTCCACCTCAACCTCGCTAATGCTCTCCCCGGCCATTGTCCCTTTCTGCTCCGGCAGTCCCTCCAATTCCCGAGCCGCCACATCGTTGCGCTCCAGAATCGAGTGTGGCGAAAAGGCCTGCTGGAGGATCTCGACAATCTGCGCCTTCAGGCGGTCCATACCCTGGCTGAGCGTCTGGATGACGAAGCATGGGCCGTAGCGGTCAATAATGAGAGAAGGGAGCAGGTCGCCTTCCGCAGAGACAAGGCGGTAGGCTTGAGCACTGTCCACCACTTGCTGCCGAAAACTCGCCGCCGCGGCTACACGTTCTGCCAGAAAGGCGCGGTCGAAGGAGCGCTCTTCACGTGTGAGCAGGCGCAATGCGATCTGAGACTTGCTGCTGTAAAGCGCTCGCCCCCAGAAATGCCGCCTTCGGTCCCGCAGACAAACGATGGCGCCGGCGCCTGCCTCGCGTGCGTCCAGGACGTCGGCACGGTAAATCCACACGTGGCCTGAGAGGATTCGCTCCACGCCCCGTTGTGAAATAGTGACTGCTGGAGAAGGCATATTGGAACTTTACCACAACCCAACTGACTACGGACGACAGACCCCCCTCACTGATACAATTCCTGATCGATGCTTCTCGATGAATTCGATTATCAGCTTCCGCCAGAGCTAATCGCCCAGCGGCCTCTGGCCTTCCGTGACGCCTCGCGCATGATGGCGCTCGAGCGCGAAGCGGGGACCTTCAGGGACCAGGTGTTTCGAGATCTCCCTCAAGTCCTCGAGGCCGGGGATCTGTTGGTTTTCAACAACACTAAAGTCTTTCCAGCGCGCCTGCTCGGGCGGCGGCGGGGCCTCCGCTCACAGTCCATTGGAAAGCGCAATCCTGCGGCGCGGGAGTTCCTAAAGGGCGAAGTCGAGCTGTTCCTGACTCGGCAGGAGAGTGGGGATGTTTGGGAGGGGCTTGTCCACCCGGGCCGAAAGGTGAGAACCGGCGAGGTACTTCTCTTCGGCGAGGGAGAATTGGAAGCAGAAGTTATCGGCCGAGGCGATTACGGATTGCGCCACCTGCGTTTGAGGCCGCGCGGAGGCACGACCGAAGACGCGATCGACCGCCTGGGCCATGTTCCCTTGCCACCTTACATCCGGCGCGCCGACGAAGCGCAGGACCGCGAGACCTACCAGACAATCTTCGCCAAGGTTCGTGGCGCGGTGGCCGCGCCCACGGCAGGTTTTCACTTCACCGAAATAGTTCTCGAGGCCCTGCGTCAGCGCAAGATCGAAACTTGTGAGATCACACTCCACGTGGGCCTTGGGACGTTTCAGCCGGTGCGGGTGGACAGAGTGGAAGATCATAAGATGGAAGCTGAACGCTACGAGATTTCGGAGGCCGCCGCAGTCGCTTTGAATAGGGCGCTCGAGCAGGGCCGGCGCATCATTGCCGTTGGCACCACGAGCCTCCGCACGCTTGAACATGTGGCGCTCGAGCGCGGCGGAAGAATCGAGCCGGGGAGAGGGGAAACGAGCTTATTTATATGCCCCGGATTCACATTTCGCGTGGTCCGGGGGCTGCTCACTAACTTCCACCTTCCTAAGTCCACACTGCTCATGCTGGTGTGCGCCTTGGCAGGCCGCGACCTCACACTCCGCGCCTACGCGCACGCAGTTCGAGAGCGCTACCGCTTTTACAGCTACGGGGACTGCATGCTGGTGCTCTGACAGATTGTGGATTCACTCCTGCCTTTCGCGCAACCCGCCCCGTAGGCCGACCATCTAACCAACTTCAAGCATTTGGGGCTTTCCGGTATTGGTGACTAAAACCTGGGTGAAGCGTCTAAACCCTTGAGCACTGGATTTGGAAGTGAGCTATCCAGAAGGGAAAAGTTGCCTTTGGAGGGAGGGACCGATTTATGAAGAGAGCCAAGTTGCCATTACCGCTGTTGATCCTGATTTTCGCCACGCTCTTCTCGCTCGCCAGCACTCTTGGGGAGTGGATTGGCCGTCCCTCATCCGCCTTGCGCACCCCTCCGAGCGATACAGTGGAACAGCAACAAGCCGCCATCGTCTATGTCCGGGTTATGTCCTGGCTCTCGCGAGTGATAACTCATCCTGCCGCTCACCCCGAGGACAACGGCGTATCGGCGCGACCTACCGAACGCATCGAGGTGTCGACTCATGGAGTGGCTGCCCACAGGCTCCAGTTGTGCGCGTTGAACAAGTCCTCCCACCCCTCAAGGAGCCTGTGCAAGTCTTCCCGTAGTACTCTATCGCCCACCCGACAATCGGAAAGTTCAAGGGCAGTCCCCTCTGCTGCCGATGAGTTGCGGAATTCGAGCACAACAGCCGGCGGTTCCTGATGAGCAGGACTCAACAGTCAGGAGACGAAAGCAGAGGGTAGGCAGTAAGCAGAAAGCAATAGGCGGCAAGGAAACGGACAACTGACCACTGACTGCCTTTCGTCGCAGAGTTACCACTGCACGCGCACGCGATACTTCAGCACGGATTCCGCGTTGGCCGCCACTGGCACAGTGAATTGCGCGGCGAACGCAGCCGTCTTTTCGTACTTGTAGTTTGAGTCAAGCATCGTCCAATCGCCGCCAATGGGTTCATTCACAACCACAGTAACGGGCTCCTGCTTGTGATTGCGAAGTGAAATCTCGAAAGCGAATTCGAGAACTCGACCAAAGGCTTTGAAATCCGTCTGCTTTCTTTCCGCGACCACATCAAAGGCGTTGCCGATGTGCAGATCGAGTGTTTCGTCCTTGGGAGTGTGGCCGATGCGGTCTTCGCCGATGAATTGCACGCGCCCCTTCGAGTCGCCTTGATATACGCGCACCGTTCCGGCCGGCAGCGGGATGCCGAGAGAATTCTCCTGCGAGTTCTTGAACTTAATATGGACTTGGACCGGTTCCTTAACGGGCTCCCCCGGGCGCTGGGCGTTATGGTAGTAGTACTGCTGTCCGTCCACTTCGAAAATCTTATCGAAGCCGACCCCCGTGGCGTCGAGCAGGCTGATCTGCTTGGTTTCATTGTCCTGGAGGTTGGTGCGACGTTCGAGGGTATAAAGGTGATACTCGGAGATCGGTTCCTGGACAAATTGAGGCGCCGCAGCTTGAGCAGCCTTCATCATCATGGGCCGGGGCGCCACAGGCGGCGCTTCGGAGACCCTGTGTACCTCGCCGGCCACAAGTTGGAGCTGCGCATTCCGAAATGCAGTTCCGCTATTGTTGACAACCGTTACCCAACCGTTCAAATCCGCCCCCTTCTGATCCGAGCGAATCGTAAGAACGTAGTCGGCGTTCCAATTGACTTGGTTGGTCAGGTAGGATGCTTCCACCGTCTGCTCGCCCGCCCTCGAGTTGTCCAGCAGCCAGACTAGCGTCGGCTTGCTGTAGAGGTTTTCGGGCAGGTCTGGGAAAACATACCGGTCAGCCCCCATCCCGGTGATGATTTCGTTTCCAACTTTCCACACCGGCCCTTCGTTAAGGGCAAGCAGGGTGGCTTTAACGGAAACTTCCTTGGTGGAATTGTTCTCGGTGAGCAACCGCACCAGGGTCAGTTCTTTGCCCACGTATTTTTGGAGAAGCTTCTGGGGGCTCAGCAGGTCGTACTCATAATTCTGCTCGAGGACGCTCAGGTCCTTGGGGGTGGTGAGTGAGACGATGTGGACCGTGGCCGGATTCACCTGCGCTGCGATATCCATATAGCGCAGGTCCAGTGTCCCCGCGGGAAGCCGCAGCCTGCGCACGTCCCGCACCAGCGCGACATTGGAGTTGTAAACGGTCACCGCCAGGTCTTTCTGATCCTGTTGCGTGGAAGTCACGGTGCTTTGGGCGAAAGATTGCGCGCCCATCAGGAACCTGATTGCTACTGCGCAGACGAGCCAGCACAGCGTGTGTTGCTTCAGCATAAGTCACCTTTTAATTCCAGACATGTCATTACATATTTCTAGAAGCATTTAGCCTACCGCGTGTTGCCCCGGAATGAAAGGCGAAACGCCGCCGCAACAACCGATGAAAACACAGCCTTGCCGCTCGTACAGGCACCCCTCGTGGGTGCCCCCATGCATTTCCAAGCCAACCGCTGGACACCCAGCGTCGCCGGTTACCAGCTTCCAGCCCTCAGCGAGAAGGTGGCAGTTCACAGCCGCCAGTCGCCTCAGGCCGCTTGACTTTCAGGCTAGGCTGTGGCATAATAATTAGTTGAGGGTTGCGGGGCGATCCGCGTAGCATTCCGAAAACAAATCGTCGTGGGGCACACAAATCGCTGAATTCAAAGCGCTCGCGAGCTTGTCTGTCCAAGGTGGTTTCGTCTTTTGCCCAGCGGGGTGGGGTTCTATGCGGGTGAGCACCTATCAAGAGTTAGACAAACCAACTTAATCTCTATTGAATGAGGTGACACATGCGAATGCTTCTCCATGTCAAGGTTCCGCACGAGCCATTTAACTCTGCAGTGAAGGACGGCAGCGCAGGAACGAAAATGCAGCGCATTCTCCAGGAACAGAAGCCCGAGGCAGTGTACTTCACGGAGTATCAAGGGCACCGCGGGGCGATTTTGATCATTAATTTGGATAATCCGTCAAAGGTTCCAGCGTTCGCGGAGCCATGGTTCCTCACGTTCAACGCGGATTGTGAGTTCCATATTGTGATGCTCCCGGAAGACCTGGAAAAAGCTGGCCTGGACGGGCTGGGCAAGAAGTGGTCATAACCCCCGGGGCTGGCTAAGCAAAGCACTGCACCCGACGGTGGTCTCGAGACATCTTCGACTGTGATTTGAGGCGTGCCGCCGAGGTATGGACGTGTGGCGGTTTGGCATCGCACGTTACCTTTCCAACTCAACAATGAGGATCGCATGGCCAAGAAGAAGATCATTGCAGTAGCAGGTGCAACCGGTGCGCAGGGTGGCGGCTTGGTCCGCGCCATCTTGAGCGACGAGAGCGGCAGCTTCACTGCGCGCGCTCTTACGCGAGACGTCAACTCTGACAAGGCGAGAGATCTGGCAAAGCTGGGCGCCGAGGTGGTCGCCGCCGACGTCGACGACGTGGAGAGCCTGAAGAGGGCGTTTCAAGGCGCCTACGGGGCGTACTGCGTCACGTTTTTCTGGGCGCACTTCTCCCCCGAAAAAGAATTGGCCGAAGCCACCAATATGGCCCATGCGGCGAAACACGCCGCCATCGAACACGTGATCTGGTCGACCCTCGAGGACACGCGCAAGTGGGTGCCCCTCAGCGACAACCGCATGCCCACACTCATGGGCAAGTACAAGGTTCCGCACCTTGATGCCAAGGGCGAGGCCAACCAGGTGTTCACCGACCTCCGGCTGCCGGTGACGTTTCTGCTGACGTCATTCTACTGGGACAACTTCATCTACTTTGGCATGGGCCCCAAGAAGGGCCCCGACGGCGAGCTGGCTTTGACGTTGCCCATGGGCGACAAGAAGCTCCCGGGTATCGCCACCGAGGACATCGGCCGCTGCGCTTACGGCATCTTCAAGAGGGGTCGCGAGTTCATCGGCAAGACGGTCGGCATCGCCGGCGAGCATTTGACGGGCACGCAGATGGCAGCTTCGCTCACCAAGGCGCTGGGGCAAGAGGTGCGGTACAACGCTGTGCCACCCGAGGTGTACCGCAGTTTCGGGTTCCCGGGCGCCGAGGACCTGGGCAACATGTTCCAGTTCAAGCGCGACTTCAACGAATACTTCTGCGGCGCGCGCAACCTCGAGGCCGCCCGAGCCCTCAACCCCGCGCTGCAAAGCTTCGACTCGTGGCTCGCCCAAAACCACGCCCGAATCCCGCTTGGGTAACCCAACCTCATTCAGGGGAGTCCAAATATCTACTGCGGAATCACACCAAGGTGACCGTATAGAACCGGGTCGGCGCCTCCAGGGGTGCGGTGACAATGGACTTTGCGCTTCCCGCCTGGAACTCTGCCTTGGCGTAATAGTCCAGCAGACATGTAATGGGTTCTTCATTCGCGAGCTCACCCGCAAAAGTCCGCCGGCCTACATGCGTCATGGTTTCTTGATTCCACTTTTCCGAGCCAGCCGCACGAACGTTGAGCGAGACGCGAAGGACCTTACCATGTCCAGGCGCCACGGCGAACACCCGAACGCGCTCACCAGAGCGGAGGAGTGTGGGCCGCGTGGGAATGAAGACGCGTTGCGCTGCATTCGGATCGGGCTGCCACACTTCGTCCAGAAGCTTTTCCGTTTCCGGCGGCAATTCGCCCAGAAATTCCTTCATCGACATGCGCAGCCGAAAAAGCGCCAAGCGCTCGTACTTGTTGTGCAGTGAGGCGAGCTCTCCGATGTCGTTTCGATTGCTGACAATCTCCTGGAAGTCCAGCAGAGCTTCCCGGACCAGGGGAGCAAGCTTCAGCCAGAGCGGCACTCCCTCCACCAGCACTTTCTGCCGCGCTTCATCAGCCTTGCCTTGTTTCTTCAGCTCGAGCGCTTGTTGAAGCAGGTTATGGAGACGTGAAGACAAGACCCACGATTTGGAATAGGGCGTGAGGAACTCCACGAACCGCGCCAGATAGTTCAGGCGTTCGCGCTCTGCCGGTGAAGACGCCGCCGCAGTCAATTGGCGAAGATTCGCCGCCACCTTTGCCTGCGATTTCATCACTTCCGCCGCGGGGTCGTACCCGACCCAGAATCGAAACGCCTCGTTGTAGTCGCCGGAGTACTCGTGGATCTCATGGTGACCGTCCTTGATCTCTCCCGTAAACGTGCAGAGGATGAGGCGGTCGCGGTCCGTGTCGTCAAGCACCTTGGCGAGATTCGCGTCGCGGGGCGCGCGGGCTTGGACAGCCGCGAAGGCCTTGAAAAATCCCTCGGGCTGCAGGGTTTTATCCCAGGAATACCTGGCGTTCAGAGCCGCGTCGGCATCCATGATGCGGTGACGCCAATGCAGGCCCAATACTCCTGCGCATCCAAATTGTTCGGCCTGGTCCATGTACTCGTGGTTGCGATAGACGTGAAATTGCGGCAACCACATGGCCGGGTCGTCTTCCAGCCAGGGGATGGCCCACCGTTCGCGATCCTCGAGTTTGCCGTAGACCTCGCTGACAGGATCCCAACCCAGGTTGTCGTTCAGGGAAGAGAAGATGATGTCGCCCGGGAGTTCTTTATGGAAATAAGCAAAGTGCCGCGGGACGCCCCCCCAGCCGGAGAGGACGATCCGTTTCTGCGGGGCGTGTCGCCGCAGAAAGTCGTGCGCCTGCTTAAAGGGTGTCATGGAGAACGGTACGTTGCCCTGCTGGCTGGCCCAGCTCAGTTCTTCTCCTTCCCAGAGCCAAACGTAATCAACCGTCGGGTAAGCCTCCAGTAATCTTCCCAGGCGCGCTTCCAGAATATCGCGCGCGGCCACGGAATCCGGGTCGATGCGCGGTCCCGGAATCTTCGGATCCTTCGAGACATAGCGAGCTTCCGGCGGCACGGCGCTGAAGATTTCTTCTGGGACTTGGTAGGGCTCGAAGCCCAGTCCAACTCGCACTCCCAGTTGCTGGGCATACCTGAAAGACTCGCGCCAGAGTTGTTGAGTGACTTCCGCTATCTCCCAGCAATTCCGCGCCCGGGTCGTAGCCTCCGAACCGAAAACCTCACCGTCGAAGAGGTCCGGCGCACCCATTCCAAAAGTGGAGGTTCGTTGCGCTAAATAGCCCCACCTGTTTGTAGTGGTTGTGTCCGCAGAAACAAGATGCCCAACATTACCGTATTCAAAAGAGAGATACGGATCATATAAGCGGGGACTGTCTGGATAATCCCAAGTGTTGCATTCGGAAAAGACATGCATGCCCAGGGTGTTGAACCGCATGCGCATCATGGCCTCGAGGTAAGCGCGGAAATCCTCGCGATTGAATACGGCGATGCTGTTCAGGAAATTCGGCCAAGGGTTCAATCCTCGCACTTTGAAGCGCGGCTGCCCTGCCCAGGGCTGGCCGGCCGGGGGAAGAGCCAAGGCCTTGGCTGGTTCCAGCGGGTAGAGTTCACCATCCAGGCCGAAGAAGGCTCCCTGGCGTTCCAAAAAGTCAAACACACCGTAGAGAACGGCTTGCGGGGTGGCGCCCGCTACCCGTATCCGGGGCGATTTGCCGGCTTCGGTTTTTTGGAGAATCTCGTAGGCCTCGGGATGCTTAAAGGCCTGTTTGTCGACAACCAGAGAGAAAACGTAATCGGCAGGCGCGGTCTCGGCGACACCCCCCGCAGCCTGTTTCGGTTCCCTTACCAGCCCCAGGTTCCTGAGGCCCCTTGCCAGCTCCCGAGCCGCAAGCTGTTCCTGAAAACCCGCCCCTGGCTCGGTGAGGATCCACACACTTTGTTTAGATTCGAAGGTGGCCGGCATCTGAAGGTTGGTGTTCTTCGCATCCACCGGCTGTGCTGATCCCTTCCATGCGGCAAGTGACGTGGCTCCGAGTAATGAAACGGATCCCTGAATGAACTTGCGGCGATCGACGCCCTGATTCTTGTTCATGAAATCCTCCCTGAAATACATGCGTGTGATTCTGCGACTCATTGGCGAGGCATCCAAGAGGCGCCTGCCGAAGCGTCTCTATCTGCGCCGTCTGGCTGGCGCGGTCACCTTTGATTCCCAGTGCCCGGCTTGCCCGGAAGAGAACTCAGGATTTCCAAGGCCTTTCGGGCATCGGCATCGTCGGGTTTGAGCTTCAGAGCGGCTTCAAGCTCGCGCTTCCCGTCCTCAATGTCGCCCTTGTGGCAGTAGACTAGCCCCAAGTTGCGATGCAGGTCAGCGCTGAAGCGGCAGTCGCCGCAGATTTGCAGAGCTTGATTCAAGTCGTCGATGGCTTGAGTCCAGTCGCGGGCGTTGTAGGCTTCCAAACCAAAATTACCCAATTCTTGAACCCGGTCGGAGACCCGCCGCTGCTTTTCGAGCGCGTTGAAGCGCGCGAGGTACTCTTGCGCCTCGGGCTTTCCAGACTTTTCAAGCGTGTGGGCCAGGTTGTAGAGAGCCTGAGAGTTTTCGGGGTCTGCCTGCACCGCAAGCCGCAGGTGCTCGAGGGCCTCGTCTGTCCTGCCTAGTCGCAGCAGGTTCTGGCCCAAAAGCGACTGAGCATCGGCATTGTCCGGTGTGAACTTCACCTCGCGCTCCACTAGTTCCGTGGATTTTTGCAGGTGACCGAGCTCCCTTTCGACCTGTGCCCACTGGCGAAGAGCAGCAGGGTAATCGGGCTTCAGCGCGCAGGCGGTTTCCAGTTCAGCGCCAGCCTCGGCATGTCTATTCAAATCGTAGAGTGCCCGCCCCTTGTTGTAGTGCGCAACGGCAGACCGGGGGTCGAGGCGCAAGGCTTCAGAGAATTGTTCCAACGCGCCTTGCAGATCGTACCGGTCGGCGAGAGCAATACCGAGATTGACATGGGCATCCGCAGACGTAGGCTGGAGAAGAACAACCTTCCGGAAGATCTCGACCGCTTCCTTCCCGTGACCCAGCTTGGCCTCGGTCATCCCCAAGGCGGTGTAAGCGCCGGGATTGTCAGGGGAGATTTTGAGGGCGCTTTGAAACTCTTGCTCGGCCTCCTCCAGCCTTCCCCGGCCGCCGAGCATAAGCCCGAGGTTGAGGAACGCCTCTGGGTACTGTGGATCGTCTTCCTGGGCCTTCCGAAACAGCGCCTCGGCTTCATTATTCTTACCTTGCCGGGCGTAGAGTACGCCAAGATTACTCTCGGCCTCCGCGTAACCAGGATTGACGCCAAGCGCGGCCTTCAATTCCTTCTCGGCGTCTGCTGCCCTTCCGTCTTCCATGTAGCGCAGGCCGAGTTGGCAATGGGCCTTGGCCAACTTGGCATCCAGTTGAACCGCTTTGACCAGCTCCGCCTCCTCAGCGGCGCGGTCACCGAGCTTGGAATAGGCCAGCGACAGGTTGTAGTGGAACGGCGCGTCGCCGGGGTTCAGACGCAGAGCCTCGGTGTAAGCCTCTACCGCGTCGCGTAACCGTCCCTCGCGCATCGCCTTGTTTCCCTGTTCATTAAGGGTATCGGCGCGAGAGGAGCGCTGGCTTGCCTCCTTGACCTGTTGAAATTTCTGGAACTCACTTTGGTCGGCTTTGGCGCCCTCTTGCTGTGAAAGTAGCAGGCCGAGCTCGTAAGCCGGCCCGGGGGCCTCAGGCTTGAGCCGCGCGGCCTCCCGGAGCTGCTCGATACCTTCCTTCGTCTCTCCCAGGCGCGCCAGGGAAAAGCCAAGATCGTAATGTGCCTCGTAGCTCTTCGCATTCAGGGCCACCGCCCGCCGAAGGACCGGCACGGCCTCGGCAAATCGCCCCAGCTTGCGATAAACCTGTCCCTCGATCTCATAGCCTTCGGGGTCTTGCGGTTGGTTGCGGATGTAATCGCGCAAATAGGGCAGGCTCTCGTTGACCTGGTGCAGGCTGAGATACGCCTTCGCCAGCGACAGCCGGGCAAGGTCGTTTGTGGGCTCGAGCCGGAGAACTTCCTTGTATTCCACAGCCGCCTTGGCCCATTCGTCGTAATGAGCATACGAGCTAGCGAGATTGAAATGCAACTGGGCCGAGTCCGGATGGCTCGCGATCAGCTTCTTGAAGACACCAGCGGCCTTCTCGTATTCACGGTTCTGGGAATATGCGACCCCCAGGTCCATTTCGAGGCGCTCAGCGAACTGCGGGGGAGGGGACTTGGCAAGCGCCTGCTGCACATAATATATGGCCGCCACATAGCGCTTCTCGTCGAGGGCAATGTCCGCAAGGTTAAGCGAGGCGTCGGCGAGGCGGGGGTTCAATCCCAAGGCACTCTTGAACTCCTCCGTGGCAGCGCTGGACTGGCCGAGGAAACGATACGCAACTCCCAGGGCGTTGTGCGCGGCGAAGGAGCCGGGTTTCTCTTTCACCGCGACTCGTAACTCCTTAACCGCCCGCTCGCACTCGTGGTGGGAGATTAACGCCAAGCCCAGGTTGTACCGCGCATCCCAGGCACTAGGGTCCAGACGCAGAGCGGCTTCAAAGGCGGCGATTGCGCACTCAAACTCCTTATCCTGCGCGAACAGGGCACCCACCGCGTTATAGCGGTCGGCCGTGGCATGGCTCGTAAGACTTTCGAGTGTTTTGCCGATCTGGGCAGGTGCCCCACCAGCCTCCCGGCAGGCCTCCGGCAGGCCAGTCGCCAGCCCCTGGGGGCTTGCCTGGGCGCGCGCCACCGGTGAAAAAAACACCAGAATTAGTCCGAGGAAAATAAACCAGGAAAGTTGGGAGGCGCGGGCGTCAAGCCTGAAAACTTGCCGCGCCCCCCGTTGAACCGCTTTCATCCCGTGGCTCGCCTTCGTAGCGCCTCCAGACCTATTAGTCTAGAGGCTTAGAAATATAACTTCAAGGCGAGCTGAATTTGCCGTGGCGAGTTGGCCTGGGAACTGACTTGCCCGAAGTATTGATCGCCAACCGTGCTGTCTGGCTGACCGAAGCGAGGAGTG
>Ga0326727_10011389_pt1 | contig 20717 bp, 18 predicted proteins | sample MB2enrmetagenome_FD_207643 | JGI IMG/M metagenome (GOLD analysis project Ga0326727, IMG submission 207643) | Lab enriched peat soil microbial communities from McLean, Ithaca, NY, United States - MB29MY | ecosystem: Environmental > Terrestrial > Soil > Wetlands > Peat | place: USA: New York...
AGAGGAAGAGGTGGTGCGGTGTCACTTCCACGGTTCCCTTTGCGACATCGATCGCTTTTGCCGTGCTCATATGGCAGAAATGGATCCGGCAGCCGCCCGGATTACAGGCTTGGACGGCAGTCACTGCCTCCCGCTCGCGTTCCGGTGATCGCAGGGCATCATGTGCGACAAGATCGGTATCCTCGCCCGGAGTAACACCTTCCGCATGGATGGTGGCCAGCCCACCGAGAGCATGGATGCGTTCAAGCGCACGGGAGAGTTCCCGGGCGCCCAGTGTCTCGCCATAGGTTGACGGGGCAAAAAAGGTCTCGCCAAAAGCCATCGCCCCTGCCGTCCACATTGCCTCGAACGGGATGTCCGGGGTGACGCTGCTGTTCACAGCGAAACTGCAATACGAATGTGCCTGTGCATCCCGGATCCGGGCCAGAAACGCTTCCGGCGTCGTGATGGGCGGGACTGTGTTTGGCTGGTCAACAACCACGGTTACCCCGCCGGCAAGGGCGCTCATGCTCCCGGTTTTCCAGTCCTCTTTTGCCGACTGGCTCCCGCCCCTCATGTGGACATGGACATCGACCGCCGCCGGGAGAACAAAAAATCCCGTGCAGTCGATCACCCGGTCGGCTGCTGTCCCGGCGCCGGTATGAACAACCCGGCCATCAAGGATGGCGATGTCTGCTCTGCGCCCACGGGGAACCTGAACATTTTCCAGCACGAGAGCGGGACGGCGTTCCATGCAGATAAGATCGGCACCGGACCATATAGTCATGCTGTTTCCAGAAAAGATCGGATGAGACCCTGTCGGGGAATACAATGTTTTTTCTGTTACGTCCCGGAATAGTATGCTATGGTGCCGGAGAAGCCGGGCCTGTCGTACGGAAGCACTCCTGCGGTGGATCCGGTGCCACGGGGGAGATTATGGATAAGATCATTAAAATTACGCTGGGGTTCTTCATCCTCATTCTGGTCGTTTTTGTTGCCTTTTTTTCTTACATGTCGTATGTCGATATGACCTACAGGAACTCGCTCACCAGAACCTATTCCTATACCTGCACCATTACAACGGACTCGGTCCTTTCTAACGTCACGCTCTTCTTACCGATCCCTGCAGACCTGCAAGGGAACTCACCGGTGGTTGCACAGATCAGCAGCCGAAATGTCTCCGGGGTTCCCGGTAACTGGACGCTCACCCTCTTTGATACCGGCAAGGCAACTCTCCTTAAGGTCTCTGCACCAACGATCGGGCAGCTTGCGATCAACGGGAGTGCACAAACGACCTCCATCACGTTCGCGGTGAACGCGTCGTCACCTTCCCTGATCGATACGCACTCTCCTGTCGAGAATGCGGCCGTGTTCCGCCCGGTACAGGGTATCCATGGGGTGGCATGTCCGGCCGGCGAAACAAAAACCGGTAGTACGCCGGAGTGCTTTAAGTATCTCACCAGTTCCTATGCCGATTATACGGCCGCTCCTTCGGCCTCGGTGAGCATAAGCGCCAGTCTTGAGGCAACCAATTCCTGGAGAATCTTTACACCGGAGTCCAATGCATATGAAAACCAGATCACGATGCTGACGATCCATGGGGAAAATCATGGATGGGTCACAACTCTGGGCTGGATCGAGTCCGGTATTGGTGCGTACGATGCACCAACGATGAGTCCATAATTTTTGGTCCCCTTCAAAAATGACTGAAAGCCATGACAGGTGGTATCCTTCCCTGAACCTATTCTGAACATTCCCATGGACAAGCAACCTGATCCGCAACCCGATGGAAAGCGCCGTAATGCCATACGTCCCGGTTGCGTGGTGGATATTATCCTCAAGGCCGACCAAAAGGGCGGAAGACTGACACGGGGAATCGTGCAGGAAATCCTGACAAATTCATCGTTTCATCCACACGGCATCAAGGTCCGGCTCGTTGACGGACGCGTAGGACGGGTGGCCAGAATCCCCGAAATCGACGTTTCCGACAACAAGGAATAAAATCAAAAGGAACATTCCGGCCCGGTGACGGGTGCGCCTTATTTCCAGTCCCGGATGACGATGGTGTTTCCCTCCTCTTTTTTGCGCTCGATCTGCTGCTTGAGGGTGGCAAGTATCTCAGGGGTGATCAGATCCCCGGTCATCACGTACAGCGACTTCTTTTTTGTTTCGGGATCGGACTCGCATGTCACCACGAAGTCTTCGTGATTGGCAAGGGCAGAGTAAAGCATCTCCGGCAGGGTATCTGTCAGGGATGTTTTTTTCCGTACGCGGTGCTTTTTGATCAGCGTCATACAGGAGCGTATTCCGTATAAGCCGATAAGGACTCCCCCTGATACCCGCCAGCCCTGTCACTGGAAACAGGAAGTGCATATGGAATAACAGAAGCGAATACCTATGCGAGGGATGGGAGTCGAACCCATGAATCCCTGCGGAACTGGATCTTAAGTCCAGCCGAGTTGGCCACTTTCGTACCCTCGCGCTCTATAGTATTTCGTCTGTACAATAAAAAGAATCGTGACCCGGGAGAGATCCGGCACGGTACCCGACTTTTATACCGTTTACCGCATGCGGGGTTCGTGGTTTAAACCAAAGATCACCCGGCCCACCGGAAACTTACACACCAGAACATCTGGTACCACATCTTTGCCACGCATTATATGCCTAGCCGGTTCCATACACTATCCGGCGAGTGCATGACCTTGTTTCAGTGTACAGGCTGGGTCGAGCTGGACGGAACCCGGCTCTCCAAATCTGACGTTGAGAAGATTGTACAGACGGATCCGGAAAAGATCCGCACCTTCGGCGGCGAGTTCGCACTCTCGTTTGGTACCTGCCACACACGCGACCACTTCGGCATTATCCCGGGCCCGGGCCCGAAAGGTGTCCTTGTCTGCAACGGGCAGGTGCGTTTTTCGATAACTCCCGATCCTGCTCCCTGCACGCTTGACGAAGCGATTGTAACGGCAGTCCGGCTCAGGAGCGATGAGGGCGTGACCGCACTCTCGGGCGGGGTTGACTCAAGCCTCGTTGCCGCGCTCGCAGAGCGGGAGTGCGTGGCAGTCGGCGTGGCCGGATCCCACGACCTTGCGCAGGCCCGGCACGCGGCAGATCTGCTCGGCCTTGCCTGCACCGAAGTTGAGATAACCACAGATGAGATTGCAGACGCGCTCCCTGAGGTCATTTCCGCGATCCCGAAAAAAGACCCGGTCGACACCAGCATCGCGGTCACCCAGTACTTCATCGCCCGCTGGGCGGGAGCACACGGGTACCGGCGCATCCTTACCGGGCAGGGGGCGGATGAACTCTTCGGGGGCTACGCACGGTACCTGTCCTCCCCCACCCTTGAAAAGGATCTTGCCCGCGATGTTCTCGGTCTTGAGGCACAGGCAGACCGGGATCAGGCAGTAGCTGCCCTTCACGGCACGTACCTTTCCATGCCATACCTTGATATCCGGGTCGTGCGCGCTGCACGCGCGATCCCGGCCCATGCAAAGGTGCACGACGGGGAGCGGAAAATACCGCTGCGGGAAGTCGCAGGGCGCCATATCCCGCAGGAACTGGCAGGATACGGGAAAAAGGCCATGCAGTACGGGAGCGGGGTTTGGGGAGTATTGAAAAAGCTTGCCCGTAAAAATGGTTATAAAACGTCCGTGCAAGATTACATAGACCACATCGGACGGGTGGAACATGGTCACTGAAAAAGACGTGGAGCATATCGGAGAACTTGCCGATATCGGTATCGATAGCGTCGATCTGGCCACTTTTACCGGCCAGTTCAATGCGATCGTGGAATATTTTGACGTGCTTGACCGGGTGCAGGGAGAAGGCGCCGTCACCCGGGATCTCTATAACGTGCTGAGGGAAGACGTTGTCGAGCCATCCCTTTCACAGGATGATGCATTACGAAATGCCGGTGCACAGGAAGATGGATTTATCAAGGCACCCCGGGTGATGTAGTGGCCGTGCACACGATCAGCTTCGAACCTGAAGACCGGTACAACGCGTTCTTAAAAGTCTGTGCAAAGCCCACCCATGGCGAGGGAAAACTTGCCGGGATCGCGATAGCAGTCAAGGACAATATCTCAACACAGGGTATCGAGACTACCTGCGCCTCGAAGATCCTCAAAGGGTATGTCCCGCCGTACGATGCGCATGCGGTCGGCCTCATAAAGAACGCCGGTGCTGCAATTGCCGGCAAGACCAACATGGACGAGTTCGGAATGGGGACAAGTACCGAGAATTCGGCGTTCGGCCCCACGCTCAACCCCTGCGACACGAGCCGTGTGCCCGGTGGTTCCTCAGGGGGCAGCGCTGCGGCGGTAGCGGCAGGCATGGTCCGGATGGCCCTTGGTACCGATACCGGGGGGTCGATCCGGTGTCCTGCCGCGTTCTGCGGGATCGTGGGACTTAAGCCCACCTACGGCCGGGTCTCCCGATACGGCCTGATCGCGTACGCAAACTCGCTGGAAACAATCGGGCCGATGGCAAACAATGTTACCGATGTCTCGCTCCTTATGTCGGTGATCGCAGGCCACGACCGAAAAGACACCACCTCGCATGACAAGCCCTTCAACCACACCCCGTCCGCGGACATCAAAGGGCTCCGTATTGGCATTCCCGGAGAATACTTCGGGAAAGGTGTCGACCCGGAGGTTGCCGTTGTTGTACGGCGTGCAATCGCCCGGCTCGAAGAGCTCGGTGCCGTCACCGTCCCGTGCAGTATCCCCTCGATGGAGTACGCGCTTGCCGCCTACTACGTGATCTGCACAAGCGAGGCAAGTTCCAACCTTGCCCGGTTCGATGGCGTACGGTACGGTCCTGCCGCAGATACCAGAAAATCGTGGCACGCGGCATATCAGGATATACGGAAACAGGGGTTCGGTCCCGAGGTCAGGCGCCGGATCATGCTCGGGACGTTTGCCCTCTCCTCGGGCTATTACGGGAAATACTACGCAAAGGCGCAGGTCGCACGGGAGAATGTCAGGAAAGATTTTGCCCGGCTCTTCTCTGAGGTGGATGTGCTCTGCGGTCCCACGATGCCCACGATTGCCTTTAAACTCGGCGAGAAAAGCGACCCGCTCTCCATGTACCTCTCCGATATCCTCACGGTGCCGGTCAACCTTGCCGGCATTCCCGCGATTTCGTTACCCTGCGGGAAAGTGCAGGGCATGCCGGTCGGCCTCCAGATCATGGGCCGGCCGTTTGAGGACGAGCGTGTTATTGATGCTGCATACGCCTATGAACAAGCGGTGAAACCATGATCGACGCCGACATCGTTGTGGGCCTCGAAGTCCACTGCCAGCTCGATACAAAGAGCAAGCTTTTCTGCGGCTGCTCCACCGATTACCGCAACGATGGCCCCAACACCCATGTCTGCCCGGTCTGCCTCGGCCTGCCCGGCACGATGCCGGTGCTCAACAAGAGGGCAATCGAGTACGCGATGCGGGTGGCAAAGGCCCTCAACTGCACGGTTATCCCCGAATCCGAGTTCTCGCGGAAGAACTACTTCTACCCCGACCTCGACAAGGCCTACCAGATCACCCAGTACGACAAGCCGCTTGCCGAAGGCGGGTACGTGGAGATCGAGGGCGACGACGGGAAGGAACGAAAGATCCAGCTCACCCGTATCCATGTGGAAGAAGACCCGGGCCGTCTCGTGCACATGGGAAACACCGAACGCGGCCGGTACTCCCTCGTGGACTACAACCGTTCCGGCATCCCGCTCATCGAAATCGTGTCTGAACCGGAGATGCGCTCGCCAAAAGAGGCGCGGAAGTTCTTAAACAAACTGCGGGCAACGCTCGAATACCTCGGGGTCTTTGACTCAGAAAAAGAGGGGTCGATCCGGGTCGATGCGAACATCTCGCTCCGGGGGAGCGCTCGCGTGGAGATCAAAAACATCTCCTCGTACAAAGGGGTGGAAAAGGCACTTACCTTCGAAGTGACCCGGCAGAAAAACCTGCTCCGGCGCGGCCTTACGGTCGATCGCGAGACCCGGCACTATCTTGAGGCCCGGGGGATCACCCAGTCGGCCCGGTCAAAGGAAGAGGAGAACGACTACCGGTACTTCCCGGAGCCGGATCTCCGCCCGCTCCGTGTCCAGTCATGGATAAAGGACATTGTGCTTCCTGAGCTTCCCGATGCCCGGCGCGAGCGGTTCGTGCAGCAGTACGGGTGTTCCTTAAACCACGCCCGCACCCTGACCGGTGAACTTAAGGTAGCAAACTTCTATGAGATCGTTGTCGCGGGGAACGGACTCTGTACTCTCGCCGCAACGTGGATCGCCGATACGCTTGCCGGTGAACTCAACTACCGGAGCATGAGAATCGATGCGGTAGACGCTAAAAGTTTCACCGGTCTGCTGGCGCTCTTAAAAGCGGGAACGATCACCGACAGGAGTGGTGTCGAAGTCCTGCGGGTGATGCTCGATGAGCGGCTTAACGGTGAGACGGCAGAGACACCGGAAGCGATTGTCTCCCGCCTGAACCTTGCAAAAACCGCTGGTGACGATGCGGCGCTTATGGGTGCCATAAACGAAGTCATAACAGAGAACCCGAAGGCGGTCGAAGATTACCGGGCCGGGAAGAGCGGGGCCCTGAACTTCCTTGTCGGCCAGACCATGAAAAAGACCCGGGGCCGCGCCGATCCGGGCGAGCTCAACCGGCTGATGGTCGCGGCCCTCAAAAGTGCGGAGCAGTGACCTGACGTGCACCTGATCGTTGCAGAAAAAAACATCTCGGCCCGCAGGATCGCCCAGATCCTTGCCGCGGGACAAAAAGTCGTCGAAAAAAAGGATGCCGGGGTATCGACCTACAGTTTCGGCGACACGACGACCGTGGGCCTGCGCGGCCATGTCGTCGAGGTTGACTTCGAGCCCGGCTACGAGAACTGGCGCAGCAAGCAGTATACCCCCCGCAGCCTGATCGATGCAAAGACCATCAAGGTGCCAACCGAGAAAAGGATCGTCGCGCTCCTCCAGAAACTGGCCCGTCATGCCGACCGGGTCACCATTGCAACCGATTTTGATACCGAAGGGGAACTGATAGGTAAAGAGGCGTACGAACTGGTCCGGGCGGTCAACAGGAACGTGAAAGTCGACCGGGCCCGGTTCTCTGCGATCACCCCGCAGGAAATAAAGACCGCATTTGCAAATACGACCGACCTTGACTTCGCACTTGCGTCCGCAGGGGAAGCCCGGCAGTCCATCGACCTGATGTGGGGCGCATCGCTGACCCGGTTCATCTCGCTTGCCGCACGCCGGGGGGGAAACAACATCCTCTCGGTCGGCCGGGTGCAGAGTCCCACGCTCTCCATGATCGTCGACCGGGAAAAGGAGATCGAGAAGTTTGTCCCGGAGACCTACTGGCAGCTCGGCCTTCTGACCGAGAAGGCCGGCGAACAGATTGAAGCACGGCACACGAATGGCCGGTTCAAGGAACAGAAATCTGCCGAACTCGCCCGCGACCGGACAAAAGAACCGCTCGTTGTAACCGAGGTCAGGGAAGGTACAAAACAGGACCGGTCCCCCTCGCCGTTTGATACGACAACGTATATCGTTGCCGCCGCCCGGCTCGGTTTTTCAGCGGCAAACGCGATGCGGATCGCAGAGGAACTGTACATGAACGGGTACATCTCCTACCCGAGGACCGACAATACGGTCTACCCAGCATCGCTCGACTTAAACGGGATACTTGCGACGATCAAAAATTCGCCGTTTAAAAAAGACGTGGAGTGGACGATCGCCCACCGGCGCCCGGAGCCGACCCGGGGCAAGAAATCCTCCACCGACCACCCGCCAATACACCCGACCGGTGTCGCCACAAAGGAGGGGATCGGGGACGATGCGTTCCGGATCTACGAGCTCGTGCTCCGCCGGTTCCTTGCGACCCTTGCCCCGGATGCGCTCTGGCAGACGTTAAAAGTCAATTTCGACGCCGGTGGCGAGACCTACACCACGACAGGAGGGCGCCTGATCGAAGCGGGATGGCACGCGGTCTACCCGTTCTCCGAGGCAAAAGAGACGATCCTCCCGGCGTTTGCGGTCGGGGAAAAACTACCGATCCGCAAGGTCAGTCTCGATGAAAAGGAGACGATGCCCCCGGCCCGGTACACGCAGAGCAAGCTCATCCAGAGGATGGAGGAACTCGGTCTAGGAACGAAGAGCACCCGGCACGAGGTCATCGCGAAACTTGTCTCCCGCAAGTACGTGGAAGGCAACCCGCTGCGCCCGACCCTTGTGGGCCGGGTCGTGACCGAAGCGCTAGAACACAACGCTGACGCGATCACAAAACCCGACATGACCCAGACGATCGAGTCGCACATGCAGCAGATTAAGGAGAGCAAGAGTACCAGTGACGATGTCATCAAAGAGTCCCGCCGCATGCTGCACGCGGCATTCGACCAGCTTGAAGCAAACGAGCAGGTAATCGGAGACGACATCCGTGACCGCACCGCCGAGGAACTCAATCTGGGCCGCTGCCCGGTCTGCGGGGGAACGCTTGCGATCAAGCACCTGCGGGGCTCGACACAGTTCATAGGCTGCTCACGGTATCCTGAATGCACGTTCAACATCGGTCTTCCCGTCACCCAGTGGGGCTGGGCGGTACGCACCGATGACATCTGCGAGAAACACCACCTCCACTTCGTGCGGCTCGTGAGAAAGGGCGCCCGCCCCTGGGATATCGGCTGTCCGCTCTGCCACCACATCAGCTCCAATACAGAATCGCTTACCGAGATCCCCACCATGAACGAGGCTCTCATGGAAAAAGCCCGGGCCCGGCACATCTATACGGTTGCCGAGATCGCCCGCAAAGAGCCCGAACGCCTCGCAAAAGCACTGGATCTGGAACTGGATGCGGCGCAGAAACTCAAAACCGGGGCGGAAGGCGTGCTCGAAAAACTGCGCCGGCGCTCAGAGTGCCGCAAGTTCATGCGAAACCACCTGATCCCACGGAAAGGTCGTAGTTATTCAAAGATCATGGCGGCCTTAAAAGAGTCAGGAGTCACCGATCTTGCAGCACTCGCAAAGACAGATCCTGTAATCCTCCAGAAGGCCGGTATCGGCGAGACCGAGGCGCACGACCTCCTTGCAGAAGCCCGTATCACCCACAACGGGCAGATCTTAAAGGAGATCGGCATTCCGGCCGTAAGTCTCAAGAAGTACATCGCGGCAGGAATCACCGGCCCTGACGAGTTTGTTTCGACCACTCCGGAAAACCTGAGTGCGATGACGGGTATGAGCACCGGCACCGTGAACCGGCATGTGGCGCTTGTCAGCGGATACCTGCACCGGCCCGTGCCAGTGAAGATCGCCCGCGCCCGGATCGGAAAGGGCTGGAAGGAACTGCTTTCGATCAAAGGCCTGACCGGTACGATGGCAGAGAAATTAGCCGGCGCCGGGGTCATCAACGGGGACAGCCTGCTCGCAGCGGATGCAGGGAATCTCTCCGGTATAACGGGCATTGATGCAGAGAAGATCCGGAACTACCAGTCCATTTTACAGAAGAAACGCGAGAATGCGATCATCAGGATCTGACGGTATCATTTATTTATAGGATAATCTTTGTGAAATCCGGTGAATTTGTTAACCGTGGTGAACCACCCGAAGCACCGGTTTATTGGGATAAACGACATAGGTACTACTGATACTGACATGAAGTGGAAAGACTGGGTGCATGTGACCAAACTCGATCCTGACAAGCAACTCAGACCCGGTGACATCGATGCGATCGCCGCGAGCGGAACCGACGCACTGATGCTCTCGGGCACCCTGAATGTGACAGAAGAGAACCTTCTCGGCCTCCAGAAGCAGATCGCAAGGTACGACCTGCCGCTCGTGATGGAACCTGCCGGCCCCGAGGCAGTACTCATCAAGGGGATTGAGTATGTCTTTGTGCCAAGCGTAATGAATACAACCGATGTGCAGTGGATTGTCGGCAAACACCGATTCTGGGTGCAGCAGCAGAACGGTCGTATTCCGTGGGATGTAGTCGTACCCGAGGCCTATATCGTGCTTAACCCGAACTCCTCGGTTGGCCGGGTCACAAAAGCGATCTGCGATCTCAAACCTGCCGAGGTCGCGGCGTATACATCGGTTGCCGACCGATACTTCCATTTCCCGGTCGTTTATATTGAATATTCCGGGACGTATGGCGACCCTGCTGTTGTGAAAGCGGCATCGGAAGCGATTGATCAGGCGATCCTGTACTATGGCGGCGGGATTAACTCGGCGGAAAAAGCCGCGGAGATGGGAAAATACGTGGATACGATTGTGGTCGGAAACGCGGTCTACGACCAGGGCGCCGCTGTCCTCAAGGCAACCGTGGACGCGGTCCAGTAATCTTTTTTTATGCCCGAGATCGACATCGTGCTCGTGGCCCCCATCTATGAGGGGAATGTGGGATTTGCCGCACGGGTGATGAAAAATTTCGGGTTTACCCGGATGGTGCTTGTCGATCCCTGCAATCTCGGCGACGAGGCGAAAGCCCGCGCCTCCCATGCACAGGATGTCCTGAGTAACGCGGAGGCCTGCACCATCGAGGACGTGTTTGCCCGGAGCAGTATCGTGGTCGCCACGACCGGACAGGTGAGCAAGTCGGTCTGCACGCCGATGAGGATGCCGTTTTATTCGCCCCGCGAGCTGCGGGAGCGAATCGGTACGGCTGAAGGGAGAGTCTCGATCCTCTTCGGGCGCGAGAACTGGGGGCTCAATAATGACGAAGTGAAAAAGAGCGATATGATCTGCACAATCCCGACAGCCGATGAGTACCCGATCATGAATCTCTCCCATGCAGTCGGCGTGGTCTGCTACGAGCTCGCGAACCTCCCCGGCAAGGAGTACCGGCTGGCTTCACCATACGAGATGGGTCACCTGTACCGGCATATCGACCGGTTCCTGGACTCGGTGCACCACCCGGCCTTCAAGCGTGAGAATACGATGACTATGATCCGCCGCATCCTTGGGCGGGCCGGCCTCACGACCCGGGAGGCGAGCACCCTGCATGGCCTCCTGCGCCGGACCGAGTGGCATGTCGATCCCGATGCGCTCGACCGTGAGAAAGAGGCACAGCGGCGGCATAAAAACCAGCATGCCGATCTTGATACATCCCCTGAGCCGGACGATGGGGTGGAATAAGATTTTAATTATTTCTTATTGTCAAAAACGAGTGGTACCGCCGCTTCCGAAGGGCATCCCGGTGGGGTTGCCGGACTTCGCGGATACGGCAACTCTCATGCACTTTTCTTATAAAATCCGGATAACCCTTCCGGATTTTTCCATGGCCCGGCCGGACGTACGGGTTTTTTACCGGGACGGTTCCAGGTTCAGGGTCTCTTCTTCAGCTCGTTCACATAAATATGAAGGAACCAGTCGTTCAGGCTGTATGACAGGCTGATGGAGTTGCAGAAATAGTCGAGCAGTTTTTCCCTGACTTGTTCAGACCTGACCCGGTTGATCCTCTCATATTCGTCGTATAACCGGAGCAGTGTGTCCCGGGGCAGCGTCCGGATCCGTTTCTCAAAATACCGGATCTGCAACTCGGTCATGAAATCGTCATTGCCCGACTTTCTTATATAGTCGGCAAATAACGGTTCGGTTGTCCGGATAAAACGCCCGCGGAGATCCTTCATCCTCGCGCGGCTGACAAACAGGTTCCTGATTTTTTTACCTAATTTATGGACCATTGACGATTCCCGCACCAGGGAATCGATAAAATCGGTATATTCCTGTTGCTCTTCCCGGGATAGCATACTCTTATATTAGGATCCTAACCCTAAAATTTTTCGAGCCATTTTACAAAACCTGCCTCAACCGCCCCTGACCTGGCAGCGAGCCTCAGAAAAAAGAGTGTGTCAGAATAACTGGGGCTCCCGTGCCTCCCATTTCGCAAAACCGAGCCGGGCAAACCACCCGGCCGGTATAAGGAGCAGCACGGCAGCAAGAGCAGAAAACGGTGCAGCGAACGCGACGGACGAGAGGACAACAAGCACAATCCCGATGAGGACGAGATAGGTGGCCATCACTTTCACGTCATAGACAAGCACGCTCGGGGAGAGACCGGTCAGCCAGATCGTGATGCCGAGGCTGTAGAACGAGACCGAGAGACAGAGCACAAGCGCCGGGAGAAGGTAGAGTACCTGCCCGGAGAGCACCGCGACGAGCGAGATGAACACGGCAGGGATCAGCTGGAGAACGGAGAAACTGGCGATCTTGCTCGTTATGAGCGTGCGTACGCTGACCGGCAGGCAGGCATAGGCGCCGAACGCATCAAACATCGTGATCCACGTGTACATCGTCGATGCGATCACGCCGGTTACGATGGCAAATTCGAGGAGGACGCCAGAGGAGGGAAGATACCCGTCAAGGAGGGAGAGGAAGAACCAGATGACGACCAGCGGTATCAAAAAGGAAAAAAGGGTCTGGCCGACCACCCCGCCGCTCCGGTACATATCGATGAGATCCTTTGCCGCAAGGGGCGGGGTGGGGAAGAACCAGAGTCGCCGGGTAAGCGGCGTGAGCATCTCCCTGGCATGCTTTACTGAGCCGGGTGGCTCCGGGGTAAAGAGTACAATGGAGACACAGAAGAGGACGATGATCACCGCGCAGGAAAGTGCAAGGTTCAGCCACGAAAACGCGGTAAAAAGCCTTAAGGGGGGAAAGAGCCGCGCGGGATTGACGCCCGTGAGGATGGTATATCCCCCCGCGACACCGGCAAGGATAACAAGGAGCGCGGCGAGCGCCGGCTTTGACCGGGAATAGACCGAGGAGAGGAAAAAAACAGTGCAGAGCCCGGACAGGAACGAGAGCGTGAGGGTAAGGGTCAGGAGCAGCGGGAGCGTGATCGGGATGCCAAGAAGGGGAGATGCGATCGTAAAACCCAGGGTGAGCGGGAACACCCAGAGCACAAAGTAATAGAGGGTGTCTTTTATGACAAAGTTGGTAAAGATAAACCGTTCCGAGAGCGGCAGGCTCCGCGCGGAATAGGCAAGCAGGCTTGCCTGCCCGAAGCGGCGGTTCATCACCTCGCCCCCGAGAAGGCCGAATGCCCCGACCATGAAGCCGAGCATCAGGTAGTTCGCGTGGAGGATGAGCGAGAGTTCGCCGGCGGGCAGTTTCCCGTGCATCAGCGGGAGAAGGAACGAACCCATGAACGCGATCCAGAAGATCATGACCGGGAAGAGCGCAAAGGAGATGCTCCCGAACATCGTAGAGTGAACCCGCCACTCCTCTTTTACCATGGCAACGAAGAGCTCAAACATGCCGGTCCTTCTGTACGAGCGTGAGGAAGAAGTCGTCGAGACTCCGGTGCTCCGCCCCGAGCTCGGCTATCGTACCGGTATGGAGGAGGTTTCCCTTGGAGAGGATCGCAAAATCCGAGCAGATCTCCTCGGCCACTGCAAGAATATGGGTCGAGATAAAGATCGTGTTTCCTGCTTTTACATACTCCGTCAGGTAATCCTTGACGACACGCTGCATGATCGGGTCGAAGTTGATAAGCGGTTCGTCGATCAGGGCAAGCACAGGCTTGTGGATGAATGCCTGCGCAAACATCAGTTTCTGGCGGGTGCCCCGTGAGAGGTCCTTGCAGAGCACATCCTTCATGTCCTCGAAATCGAGAAAATCAAACCACCATGCCGTCCGCTCGTCGATATCGGGAATCTTGCGGATTGCGCCCACGAAGTGCAGGTACTCGGTCGCCGAGAGAAAACTGGGCGGTGTCTCCTGTTCGGGAATGATCCCGACACGCTCACGGACGCCGATGGGATCTTTTTGGACATCGAGGCCGAGCACGGTCGCCGATCCGGCTGTCGGCCGGATCTGCCCGGTCATCATCTTGATCATGGTCGACTTGCCGGAGCCGTTGGGGCCCAGCAGGCCAAAGAGTGCGCCTTTTTCCACGGAAAAAGTGACGTGGTTGACCGCCGTCAGATCGCCGTATACTTTCGTGAGGCCGGCCGTCCCGATAACGGGAGCAGTCATGGCCGGCCTCCCCGGGGAATGGCGCGGGAATCTGCGGACAATGCGAAAGTCCGGGGACGGTGTCCCCGGCGATACCAGGAGATACGCGGGAGAATGTTCATGGGTGGTTCACCGTCATAAGGGAAGGTGCCGGGTAACCGGGCAGTACCCGGAACGTGCCGGAAGGCCGGTCCGTTACATTGTTCATGGCTGCCTGCTCCTCTTGTTCTTTCCCCTTCTTTTTGCAGTTGTGCAGGGCTCCCCTGCACCAGGGTCCATCGCAAGGCCGTTCCAGAGGAACGCAAGACCCTGCCGGGTGAGGAGTGACCTCTGGTCCGGGTCAGTGGCCGCCATGATCCGGGGAGCAAGGCCGGAGAGGGAGGCAGCGAGGATCGAACAGAGGAGGACCGGGTCATAGTCCCGGATAATGCCGTTCCGGATCCCGTCCCGGACAAGATCCTGCAAAAAGAGGAAATGAGACATTCCCTCCTCATGCGCCATTGATGAGACAAACGGCGAGTGGGCGAACTGCTCCATGAACCGGAACCTGTCCGGGTTCTCTGTCGCCCACGCGATCGCGTTCTCCCAGACCCGGCAGAGCTTCTGTTTTATCGCCGGTTCCCGGTCGACACCGGTCTTTAAGGCCGTGGCCGCCTCGCTCTTGATCTGCCGGTAGAGTGTGTCGATCAGCTCCTCCTTTGTGGCAAAATAGAAAAAGAGGGTGCCGGTCGCCACCCCGGCCTCCCGTGAGATAAGGGAGGTCGGCGTGCCGTAAAACCCGCGCTCGCAGAAAAGCACGAGAGCCGTTTCGAGGATCGCATCCCGTTTGTCATGTGCCGGTTCCATGGTCCTCACCGCAGGAGCGCCTCCACATCAGCACCGGAGAACGGCCCGCCATGGCCGGCATAGACCGTTTTTGGCGCCGTATCGAGGAGTAAGCGTATGCTCTGTCTTGCCGTTTCCGGGTCCTCGGCAAAGATCGGGAGCCGGGCGCGGCGGGTCAGGAAGGTCCCGTTGATAAGATCGCCGGCGATGCACTCTCCTGTTGCAAGGCTGACCGAAAGCGATCCTTTTGTGTGGCCCGGGGTGGGGAGGATGGTGCCGTCAATCCCGAACGCATCGAGCCGGTACGGGGCATCGATCCGGATCACCGGCGTTATCCCGGGCTCCGGTGCGGGAGCGTGTTTTCCTGTCACCAGCCTGAAGATGCGACCGGTGAACGAGGCCGGGATGACCGGGGCACTTGCACCGGATGAGAGGTAATCCGCTTCGGCCTTGTGGACGAGCACGGGCGCCCCGGTCGCCCCGGCAAGCGCTGCAGCACTTCCGGTATGGTCGAGATGGGCATGGGTGATGACGATCAGCGCGAGCTCCCATGGCCTGTATCCCTCTTTCTGCAGGGCAGAAAGGATCTTCGGGGCGCTTCCCGGAAAACCGGTGTCCACGAGGATTGGTCGTATGCCCCGGACAAGAAAGGCGTTCACGTGGCCGAGCGGGATGGGGATGACAGGCGGCCCGGTCTCTTCAATCATGGGTTTTCTCCCGCGAAAAATACGAGCGGATCCCGGAAACCGCGTTCATGCACCAGAGACCCCCCCTGAGCACCGGGACGATCAGCATTACCACGCCTTCCATGTCGGATTTCACGTCTTTTAAGAGACGGGGGATCGGCAGGTGCTGGGGGCAGGCCTTTTCGCACTTCCCGCACGCCCGGCAGAGTCCGGCGTTCGAGGGTTTGTTCAGGAGGCCGCCGTGGTGGCCGATGTACTGGAAGCGCGGCCCCCGGTCATCAGGGAAGAGGTGGCGGGCGTTGTAGAGTGCAAAGCAGCCCGGGATATCCACCCCGGACGGGCAGGGCATGCAGTACCCGCATCCGGTGCAGCCCACCTTCATGAGATGTTTAAACGCTGCCTTTGCCCGGTCGAGAATGGCCCGGTCCTCCGGGGAGAGCGACTGCGGGAGGGCTGAACCCGCGGTGCGGATATTCTCATCGATGTGAGCCTCGTCGTTCATGCCCGAGAGGACGACGGTCACTTCCGGGTGGTCCCAGACCCAGCGCAGGGCCCATTCGGCCGGCGACCTTTTCACTGGTGCTTCATCGTAGATCTTCTGCACGTCAGCCGGGACATGCCCGGCAAGGGAGCCGCCCCGGAGCGGTTCCATCACCATCACGGCGAGATTTTTCCCGGCTGCATATCTGAGCCCGGCCGTTCCTGCCTGGTTGTGCTCGTCGAGAAGGTTGTACTGTATCTGGCAGAACTGCCAGTCGTATGCGTCGACGATCTGTTTAAACGCTTCAAGGTTCCCGTGAAACGAGAAGCCGGCGTTCCTGATCTTTCCCTCCGCTTTTGCCTTGTCGAGGAACTCCAGTACCCCGAGCCGCAGGAGTTTCTCCCAGCTCTCCTTTGCGAGGCTGTGGAGCAGATAGTAGTCGATGTGATCGGTCCGGAGGGTGGCAAGCTGGCCGGTGAGGATCCGGTCCATGTCGGCACGTTCCCGGACCGACCAGTGCGGGAGTTTTGTGGCGATCTTCACTTTTTCCCGGTAGCCGTCAAGGAGTGCCCTGCCGAGGATCTGCTCACTTTTACCGAAATGGTACGCCGGGGCGGTATCGAAATAGTTGACGCCACGGTCGATTGCATGACGGATCTGCCGGATGGCGCGGTTCTCGTCAATTCCCCCGGATTTTGCCGGCAGGCGCATGCAGCCAAAACCAAGAATGGAAAGCCGGTCGCCGGTTTTTGGAACGGTACGGTACAGCATGGGGCCACCTTCTGAATTGACTGGTCAGTCAGTATATACGATGTTCCTGTTCTTTAATATGCGCTCTGCCGGATCCCGTTGATCCGCCGGGGATCCTGACCGGCGTTCAGGTGACGGGAGACGAAAGAATTCCCGGTTTATCAGCGCGGTATTATCCCGTCAGGAACCCGTGGAAAAAAGAGAAAGACCGTTTATTCCCACAGCTTCAGCCAACCGTGGGGTTCTTCCGGTCAACATAGGAGGAGTATTTCCGGTAGAACCAGATTTTTGCGAGCTCAACGAGGAACGTATACCCGATCACGAGGCACACGAGCACTCCAAAGAAGGCGAGCGGGGGCTGGACGAACCCAAAGAAACTACCGAGGATGGTATAGGGGAGAAGGCACCCGACCGCGGTTATTGCTCCTGCACAGAGTATCAGCAACCGGCTGGGCCTGCTCTTATAGAACGGCACCAGCCGGGTCCGGATGACAAAGACGATCAGCGTCTGGGTGCAGATCGATTCCACGAACCACGAGGTCTGGAAGAGGGCAGAGTTGGCCTCGAAGATGTAGAGTAGGATAAAGAACGTGATGAAGTCAAAGATCGAGCTGAGCGGGCCGAACAATATCGTGAAGTCCTTGATGAACCGGATGTCCCACCTCTTGGGGCTGTCGGTATACGAGGGATCCACGTTGTCGGTCGGGATCGCCACCTGGGATACGCTGTAGAGGAGGTTGTTGAGCAGGATCTGGATCGGGAGCATGGGCAGGAACGGGAGGAAGAGCGAGGCCCCGGCCACGCTGAACATGTTCCCGAAGTTGGAGCTCGTGTTCATCAGGATGTACTTCATGGTATTGCCCACGGTCTTTCTTCCCTCGATAACCCCGTCGTGGAGGATACGGAGATCGTTTTTTAAGAGGATGATATCTGCCGATTCCTTTGCGATGTCCACGGCGTTTGCAACCGATATACCCACATCGGCCTCACGGATGGAGGGCGCATCGTTGATGCCATCGCCCATGAACCCGACCACGTGGCCGTTCTTCCTGAGAGCGTTCATCACCCGGTTCTTCTGGACCGGTGTCATCCGCGAGAAAATGGTTATGCCATCGACCACCCGGGCGAGTCCCTCGGTATCGAGATTCTCGATCTCGGCGCCGGTAAGAACCCCTTTTACCGGGACCCCGATCAGTTCGCAGGTCTTCCGGGTGACGAGCTCGTTGTCCCCGGTGAGGATCTTGAGATCGATCCCGGACCGGGCGAGGAGCTGCACCGATTCGCGGGCGCTCTCCTTGGGCGGGTCGATGAAGGTGATGAGGCCGACAAGGACCATCTCCTTCTCATCGTCCACGGTAAATGCGGTCTGCGTTGTGGTCAGTTCCCGGTAACAGACCGCGAGCGTCCGGAAGCCCTGGGTGCTCTGGTCCTCGTAGATCTTCTGGATCCGGGCCAGGGCTCCGGCATCCAGGGCATGGATTGCGCCACCCCGCTCTTCGGCAGTACAGATCCGCAGGATCTCCTCGGGGGCGCCCTTGGAGATGATGATCGCTTTGCCTTTCCGGGCTGCAACCACCGAGACCCTTTTACGGACAAAATCGAACGGGATCTCATCTATCTTGGTACAGTCGCTTATATCGAGATGCCGGAACCGGAGCACTGCATCGTCGAGCGGGCTTTTCAAGCCCGTGCCAAAGACGCTGTTGATGTAGGAATAGTTGAGTACGGTTTCGCTGTCGTTTCCCTCGGTGTCGAGATGGCGGACGAGCGCGATCTGGTTCTCGGTGAGCGTCCCGGTTTTGTCGGTGCACAGGACGTCCATGCTCCCAAAGTTCTGGATCGAGGCCGGGTGTTTGACGATTGCTCCTTTCTCCGACATGGCGATCGCGCCCTTGGAAAGGTTGAGGGAGAGGATCATGGGCAGGAGCTCGGGCACCATCCCGACCGCGAGGGCAACGGAGAACAGGAGCGAATTTAAGATGTCATGCTTGAAGAACGCATTGACAAAGAACACAAAGACGACGAGAGAGAAGACGAACTGGGTCATCAGATAACTGAAATGCCGCAGGCCGCGCTCGAACTCCGTCTCCGGGGGCCGGGCCACGAGCGTCTTTGCTACGCTGCCAAACTCCGTTGCAAGGCCGGTCTTTGTGACCACGGCAGTCGCAGTCCCGCTCACCACCGAGGTCCCAAGGAAAATATAGTTCTCTGCCTCGATCAGGGATCGGGCCGGGTCCACGACCGCAGGGTTCTTCTCGACCGGGTAGGGTTCGCCGGTCAGGGCCGACTGGTTTACGTAAAGATCCCGGCCTCCGATCAACCGGGCGTCAGCAGGCACGATGTCGCCGGCGGAGAGGGAGATGATATCGCCGGGGACCAGATCGAAGATGGGCAGCTCCTGCACCGTCCCGTCCCGGAGGACCGTGGCATTCGTGACGATCTTCTTCCTGAGCAGTTCGGCTGCCTGCCCGGCCTTGTATTCCTGGAAGAAATCGATGGTGACGCTGATGAAGACGATCACGATGATAATCGCGGCACTGATGATACCGCCGGTGAATGCGGAGATTACCGCGGCCAAGAGCAGGATGATAACGAGGAAATTCCTGAAATGCTCCAGGAACTGGAAGATGATCGGGCGTTTCCGGACCTGGGAGATATCGTTTGGCCCGTACCGCTCAAGGCGTGCCGAAGCTTCGGCAGATGAAAGGCCCCGGTCTGTCGTCCCGAGAAATGCCATGACATCCGCTTCCGACGCCGAATGGAACGGGAAGTTCCCGGCTTTCTGGTCACGGTCCCGAAGTTTCTGGTGCTCTTTTCCCATGTGGCATACGTTCCTGTAGGGGATGGTTACCTGTTGGAGATAAAGAGTCCTTCGGTAACGGTCAGGATGTGAACCCGGGGACGGGCGTTAAAGGATATCTTTTTTAGGGCAGGTAGCCCTTATGGAGACGGAGAAGAGGGGTCAGGGTGTCTGTCCTTTTTGCGAGAGGGGGTACCCCCACGAGCCGGCTTTTCCGGAATTGTCAGCTACCGGGCTGAACTTTTTCCGGAATTGTCAGCTCTTGACCCGGAATTTTCCAGAAATCTGTGGTGTCGTGCCGAATCGATCCGGGTTGTATGGTGGGGATATCGTGGGGGCTGTCGCTCCCACACCCCCAGGCGAGGAGAGCCGCGGCCACTGAAAGAGGCGCCCCCGCGGCGGCACAGGTGAGATGCCCGGGTAGAGGGCCCGGGCGAAGCGTCCGAGCGATTCCGAGCAGGGCGAGGAGGGGGGAATCGCGAATAAGATTGTTTCATGACTCTCCCTAAAATACGCCCGTAAAGCCGTCCGATTCCCGTGGAAATATTTCGGAGCCAAAATATCGCTTTATTCGCGAAAATAAGCCCAAATTAAGGCCCATATAATGCCCGTAAACGGCCCATAGACGCGTTCCGGCAGCCTCTTTTTCCGGGATCATGCAAATACCCATCCGGCCCTGTGATCGGCCCGCAAAGGGCGTTTATGCGAACGTTTTAATTCGTCCGATTGCCAAAATAAGGCTTATATTGGATTATTTTTAAACGGGGCCCGTATCAGGCTCCGATTGGATCCTGAAAAGGGGATTCCGGGCTCAATACGGGCCCGGATTAGTGTAGCCCGGATCGGGTGGACAGGGAGGTGCCTGACCTGTCCTCCCGTCGGGGTGGGCTGAATTTTTCCCGGAATTTTCATGGAACGATTTCATTTTTTTCCAAAAAGTCCGCGAACGGCAACGAACTTTTTCCGGAATGTCCGGTAACCTCATCGTACTTTTTCCGGAAAATCCGTTAATCCCAACGGACTTTTTTAAAAATCTTCAACAACTGTTCCGGATTTTTTCTGAAACATCAGCTGCTGAGCCGGTCTTTTTCCGGAATCTTCAGATCGTAATCCCCTGCCACACTATCCCGCGTCCCCCGCGATCACGGCAGGGCTGCCTTCCCCCCGGGATCGTACGGGGTATGGACTGAGGGGTGCAAAACGCCCGTTCCCCGGGACAGGGACGAGGGGCATGGC
>Ga0326727_10011390_pt1 | contig 20717 bp, 15 predicted proteins | sample MB2enrmetagenome_FD_207643 | JGI IMG/M metagenome (GOLD analysis project Ga0326727, IMG submission 207643) | Lab enriched peat soil microbial communities from McLean, Ithaca, NY, United States - MB29MY | ecosystem: Environmental > Terrestrial > Soil > Wetlands > Peat | place: USA: New York...
ATCCTTTAACGTATGATAGTAAAAGATCCTCGTTTGTTTCATGAATTGCACTCTCTAATAAGCGGGTATATTCATCAGACTGAGTGATGTAAATCCCTCCCAATAAATGGCCTGATGCTGCAATTAAACGAGAATATTTCCCATTAGAATGAATGATCTCTAAAATCTTTCTTGCAATTTCTGGTTTTTCACTACCTAGAGTAATTAATGGAGTTAATAAATTAGGATATACCGGGGATCTTATTAATTGTACTACGACATCATTTAACAATTCGATAAATTCGGGTGATGGGGCTGCTATTTCTATAAAAATTGAAAAAAATATCTCCGTGTTTTGGAAAAATGTGAATTGGTCAGCAAATATTCTCCTTAAAAATTGAATTTTTTCTTGCTCGCTGTATTGACTTTTGTTTATATTCCATTCCTCTTTAATTCGTTGAGTCATGACTTTAGGTTACTTTCAATGCGGCACGGTTAAATAACATTCGTTATTTATCGTTAGGATATTAGTTCCCATAAATGGCTTGTTTCGAGTAAGAAGAAACCTCTGCTGGATGAGCAGGCCGTTTTCAAGGGGTTAGAGGATGCCCCAATCTCCTGAATTCCCTTATTTTGGTCTGCCTAGAAAGAAGCCCGATAAATCGAAAAAATCTGAGTATGACTCAGGGCTGTATTTGAAAGATCTCGGACGACAACTCCTGATCAAAGATGATGATATTGATGAGTATACCCTAACTAAACACGAGAAGGAAATGCTGACAATGAATCATGAAATATCGATGGCATTCAAACCGACTGATGTACTCCTCACAGAGCAAGGAGGGGATTTGAAAGATATTACAATCTAACCCTGATGGCCGAACAGGATAATAATAACAAAGAATATGATCCACATTAGATATAATCCAAAATCGGCAATTATTCCGATTAAAACCGCTCTCTTTCCCCCATCATCATACAATTTTTTAAGATATGTTTGGTAATCTATCCATTTGTCTCTTAACTTTGAGGAATGTCTTACTAATTCGATTTTTTTAATGTCTGATTTGCGAATTGCAGTCCAAAAAGTTATAGTTTCTGGATCTCTGAAATAAAAGAAATCTACATCATCCGAAATTATTTTGGGGAAATCTTTTGATCCCCCATCTGAGAACCAAACCTTAACCCAAATATTGTTTAAAAATCGCATTAAATCTCCCAACATCATCACAAATGAGATTATAATAAAATAGAAAAATGCTGGAAAAAATGAGAGTGCTAAATCTGTTTGGATAGAGTTAGTAAATCCGGTAGCAAGTAGATGTTGATTTTCAAAGTTCTGAATTGTTTGAAAGATCCCAATGAAAAAATGAGTAATAACATTATTTTGATTTGGCGAGACTATAATCAGGACAAAAGTAACTAGTGAAAAAGAGAGAAGGAGTAATGCGCTAGAAACAAAATGAAAAATTGTCAGAATATAGGAGCGATACATATTATGTGGTTTAGGCGAAAAGCCTGAATTGAAGGCATCGTGTATAATAAACCCAAATAATGCCAAAACAAAGAAAATTAATCCTATCTCGGGTAATATGTCCCCTAACATACCTGCATCTTTAGAATACGATCACATAAATCATTTGTTTATATAGTTGCAATAAATTTTCAATCTTGATGAGTTTACATTTGATTCCAAACCATAAGCGTCTTGAACATCAAGGCAGCCTGCGCTGACCGCGGGACTTAACCCAAGTAAATCCTCAAAAAATAGTAATTCTGTTGTATTTAAAAATCAGTCATAATCCGGAACTGGTCGATCTCTTCCCGGTTGAGCTGGTCAAGGAATTCATCGGTTGCATGTGAGATATCCTTGCTTGCGGTAATACCACGACCCACTACAAGGATATCTGCGCCAGCCTTGAGTGCATCCTTGACAACTTCGACCCGGATACCGCCGGCGGTTGCAACAAGCAGTTTCCCGCCGGCAGCCTTCTTCATTGCGGCAATATCGCCCCATGCATGGGCGGTCTCTTCGGTATCGATTGCCCGGTGGAGTTCAACAATATCGGGTTTCACTTTCAGCTTCTCGATGAGTTTCGCCGGGTTCTGCACGTTGAGCATATCGATAATCGAATAAATACCGACCTTTTTAGCTTCGGCAACAGCCTTCTCAATCGTTGAAGTCGGTGCGAGACCAGAGACTACAACCGCATCTGCCGTTGCATCGGCTGCCATACGAGCTTCGAGGTTTCCTGTATCGAGAATCTTCAGGTCAGCGATAATAAACGCGTTGGGCCGGAGCTTCCGGATCTCCCCAATAACGGAGAGACCGAACTTCTTGATAAGCGGCGTTCCTGCCTCAATAATTACGTGATCGTTCTGCGGCACTTCTTTTAAGACCTGGGCAACTTTACCCATATCAACGAGGTCCATAGCCACCTGCAGGTATGGCGGGTCCCAGAGGCGCTGCACCTTGAATCCCATGATACCATGCGCAGCCCGGTCTTTCTCGTAGATAAGGGTCTTCTCGTCCGGGAACTTATCAAGTGCCCGGCGGAGGGCAAGCTTCGTCGCACCGTAGTTATACCGGTAGATCCGGTTGTAGTCCTTTGCATCCGGGTGAACAAAAGCTGAAGCAATAATCGCGATATCCTCAATATCGACGTTTGCAAACACACCTTCCTCAAGGCTGTCGGCAATCGCCTTTGCAACCGCTGCCTGGACAGGTCCGAACATCTCGTTGACCTGGCCCATGTCCTTTAACGTTACTTTCGGGATAATAACGGTAGCGGGCTTGGTGAGCAGGTTGGGGCGGACAACCGCCAAAAGCGGGGTGTGTCCCATAGACAGCTGGGAAACCGCGTTTGCAAAAGCAGAACCGACCGGTCCTTCCTTGTTTCCGAGCAACAGGTCGATGTGCGCAATTTCCGCGCCGTCGCCGATGAGTGCTTCTCCGACAAGATACATAATACTCTTTAATCTCCGGTTACTTATGTGACCGTCAACCATGATAAGATTACGCGGGCACATGCCCCGGAATGACGTCACACCTGCAGCTTCCCGGAAAAGACCTCCACCGCGTGGCCGCCGAGGATCACACGGTCGCCGGCGAGTCTGACCTTCACGGATCCACCCCGTAAAGAACACTGGAACCCGGAAAGTTCGGTTTTGTTGAGTTTTTCACCCCAGTATGGCCCGAGACAACAGTGAGCAGAACCCGTCACCGGGTCCTCAGGAACGCCAACGGCCGGTGCAAAGAACCGGGAGACAAAATCAACATCGGTGAGATCGGATGCCGCCGTAACGATAATTCCCCGGGTTGGGATTGCAGCAAGCGCAGCCATATCCGGTTCAGAGTCACAGACATCGTCTGCTGTAGGCAGCTCTACCAGTAAATCGAACTTATTCCTGCCGACAAAAAGCGGGGCCGCACCCAGTGTCTTGTCAAGACCGGGGATAGGAGGCACAGCGTTTGCCGGTGTGGCAGGGAAGTCAAGGTCAATCCACCCCTCTTCCTGCGTGGCAGAAAGTTTCCCGGAGAGCGTCTCGAACATTACAGGGGTACCCTGAGGAACTCTGCCGGTCTTCCAGAGAACGAAGGCAGAGGCAAGGGTCGCATGGCCGCAGAGCTCAACTTCCTGTTCCGGTGTAAACCACCGCAGGTTCCAACCACCAGAAACGGGAGAAAGAAACGCCGTTTCCGAATGTTTCAGTTCTGCTGCCACCTGTTGCATCCAGACGGGATCGGCCGGGTTCTCAAGAACGCAGACCGCGGCAGGGTTCCCGCGGAATGCAGAACGGGTAAATGCATCGACAACGTGCAGCTCACAAGGCATGATAGTGGATTGGTATTCCGGCTCATAAAAGATCCGAAAAAAACAGCAAATCTCAATGATAACCGCTTTGCTCTTTAAAAAAACGGTTAAGAGAAAACGTGGGGTTGGTGAGATTTGAACTCACGATCGACGGGTCTCTCCGACATGCATCAGTGCTCCAACGGGTCATCATCGAATCAACTCAGGAGACCCATTGTTCATCATCTGCGAGCACGAAAGAACGCAAAGACCGCTGGAGCCCGTCGCCATTCCGGGCTTGGCCACAACCCCGCAAATCTGTCACGAGAGTTACAAGACTCCCTTTGACTATACAAAATCGCGCTGACGAAATTTAATAGTTTTCCTCCAGAAAATCCCGCGAACCGGCGACATTAAGACCCACATTTGTCGCCGGAGCCATTAATCATATATCCTGTCATTGCTCCATTCTTTAACGATGGATATAGAAGGGAACTTTGCGACCGGCCCCATTTTACATTCATAGATTCATCAAGCCATTTTTCGGCAGGATTTCCAGTCATCCGAATGACGGCGAATATGAGGCAAGTGACAAACTGGTGTACGAGTTGTATGGGATGAGGGCAGAGGAGATTGCGCTTTTGGAAGGGAAGGGGAAATGAAAATCTACATGGATGTCTGTTGTTTGTGCAGGCCGTTTGATGATCAGACCGTGGGGCGCATTCGTCTGGAAGTAACCGCCGTGCAGGAGATCATCCGTCGCTGCGCATCGATGGAATATACGCTGGTCAAAAGCGAAGCGATAATAGAAGAAATCTCAAAAATCCCCGATATCAGGAAACGTCTTCGCGTGGAGAAAATTGTATCCATTGCGGATGAACAGGTGATCCTCGACGAGGATATCATTGCCCGTATGCACGTGCTCATCGCAATGGGAGGGGATGCGATGGACTCGCTTCATATCGCCTGTGCAGAACGTGCCGGGGCAATCCTTCTCACAACAGATGATGGCATGATAACATTTTTTAAGATGCATCAGGACATACAGGTACGTATAGAAAACCCGGTTACCTGGTTAAAGGAGGAAAACAAATGAGCGCCAGAACACTGCACCAGATTCAGCAGGAAGGACTTGACGTGCTGGTCGAGAAACTTGGCCCGGACGATGCTATCCGGTTCCTCCATATCTATGAAACAGGCAGCGGTGACTGGACAAAAGACCGGAAAAAATATCTGGAGAAAGACCCGGATAACATCATTAAAAACATCATGGAGCGCAGGAAAAAACTTCCGGCTCCATGAGCATAACTCCTTTGACGTGATTTGGGTACCATACTTCGATCCCCGTTTTCAGCACAATATTCATTATTAGTCTGAACCCGTATAAGCCACATACCTTTTTTTAAAAGTACCCGAACAATTCATTAAAAGTAAGGAGAAAATATACTCTCACGATGGATAAGGGCAGTTATACGTGCGGGACGTCAGAGTTTCCCCTGCTGGGCATGACGATGGGTGAGATGATCGACCATACCGTGGCACGATACCCGGATACCGAAGCGATTGTATCAATCCACGAAAACATCCGCTGGACCTACCGGGAATTCCTTGAACGCATTAACCTGGTAGCCCGCGGGCTCATGGGCATGGGCGTAGAAAAAGGAGACCGGGTAGGTATCTGGGCGATGAACCATGCAGACTGGGTTGTCATACAGTTTGCCACCGCAAAAATCGGGGCGATCATGGTCAACATCAACCCGGCCTACCGTACGTACGAACTCGAATATGTCCTCAAACAATCCGAGATCCAGACCCTTATCCTGCAGGGCCGGTTCAAGACTTCCGATTATGTAGGAATGTTTTACGAGGCCTGTCCTGAAGCCTGGGAACAAAAGCCGGGCCACATCTCCTCGGAGAAATTCCCCTTCTTGAAAAACGTCATATTCATGGGTGCGATCCCGTACAACGGCATGTTCACCTGGGACGAACTCATGGAAAAGGCAGACGAGATTACCATGGACGAAGTCGCAGACCGGGGCGAAAACCTCACGTTTGACGACCCCATCAATATCCAGTACACAAGCGGCACCACGGGTTTCCCCAAAGGCGTCGTGCTTACCCACCATGGCGTCCTCAACAACGGGTACATTATCGGTGAAGGCATGGGTTTTTCCGAAAAAGACCGGCTCTGCATCCCCGTACCCTTCTACCACTGCTTTGGCATGGTGTTGTCCAACATGGCCTGCGCCACCCACGGTTCGACGATGGTGCTTCCCGCTCCCACCTTCGATGCCGAGGAAGTCTTAAAAACCGTCGAAAAAGAACGCTGCACTGCCCTCCACGGCGTTCCGACGATGTTTATTGCCGAGCTCACGCATCCCAATTTCTCTAAATACAACCTTTCTTCACTCCGGACCGGCATCATGGCCGGCTCCCCCTGCCCGATCGAAGTGATGAAGCAGGTCAATACCCAGATGCACATGAGCGATATCGTGATCGTGTACGGCCAGACAGAAACTTCTCCGGGAGTCACGATGACGACGACTAAAGATCCTGTCGAACGCCGTGTCACGACTATCGGCCGGGCATTCCCCCACACAGAGCTCAAGATCATCGACCCCAAGACCGGTAAAATTGTACCGATGGGCGAGATCGGTGAGATCTGTGCCCGGGGTTACTGCGTGATGAAATGCTATTACAACAACCCGTCAGCTACCCATGCAACACTCGACAAGGACCGCTGGAACCATACCGGTGACCTCGCCACCATGGACGAGGAAGGCTATTTCAAGATCGTCGGCCGGCTCAAGGACATGGTGATCCGGGGTGGCGAGAACATCTATCCACGAGAGATCGAGGAGTTCCTCCACCACAACGAAAAGATTGCGGATGTCTACGTTGTCGGGGTACCGGATGTAAAATACGGCGAGGAACTGTGCGCCTGGGTTAAAATGAAACCGGGCCAGACCATGACCGATCAGGAGGTAAAAGACTTCTGCAAAGGAAAGATCGCCCATTTCAAGATCCCGCGGTACGTTCTCTTCGTCGACGACTTCCCCATGAGTGTCACCGGCAAGATCCAGAAGTTTGTGATGCGGGACGAGTCTATTAAGCAACTCGGTCTTGAAGCGGCAGAAAATATCAAGACCGCGTAATTTTTTTTGTAGTGACACCGCGTCAGCTTGTTTTTTTGATGAGTTCTTCGATAAGTTCGAGCTGAATATTCTGGATCTCCAGGATTTTTTGTCCCTGATCCGTCATGAGATAATCAATTTTCTTGTGGAGCCGGTGGATTTCAGCGTCGGTATGGATACTCACCTGGAAATCACGTTCAGCGTGGAGCCGGTCGCGGACTTCCTGCCGGTTCTGGCTCATAATGATGACCGGCGCCTGAACGGCGGCGATAACTGAAAGAACAAGGTTGAGCAGGATATAGGGATAAGGATCGAACGGCCGGGCTAGTAAGATATAGGAGTTCAGAACGATCCACAGGACAAGCAGACCGGCAAAAACAAGAATAAACGTCCAGCTCCCCGCAAAACCGGCGAGTGAGTCCGATACCCGTTCGCCAAGGGTCATCGCCTTTTCATATTCTACATTATCATTTTTGGGAAGGTGATCCTCCACCCGTATATCACCGTTAATGGTCCCTTCAAGCGAAGCATACCCGGCTCTTTCCTGATCTACAACGTCCCGGGCATACTGTATCATGAACCGGTCGAGATCGGTCTGGCAGATGTATCCTTCAGGAGACCATTCCGGGCATTCCCTGATGATACTGGTAACAATCGATGCAGGGATCCGCTCAGCGGGCACAAGATCTTCTTTCTTCTTCTTTCCCCCGCAAATCCGGCAGGGAAATGTTTCCTGATCCGCCATGGTACTTTTCCTCTTGTATCATCATTGGATCGCTGCGTTCTAATTAGTTATCGGGACTGCGAATAGTTACTGAACAGGGTTACATCGCTAAAATGCAATTTTCCCAAAAATGTTCGGTGAGATAACTGGTGCATTTACTGGATAATATTGTCAAATATATTTCCCAATCTTTATCTTCCCTGTCACCCCACGATTGACGAAACCGGGTGCGCAGGCTTTTCTAAAAACCGGAGTACCCCATGCTCTGCGTTTGTTAAGCAGTACATCACCCGGACGTCTGGTCAGAAGTAGGAGTTGGCATAAGTTGAGTCTGAAACGGTATGATCTGATTCTAGGATTGATGTTGATAATTGCGCTGGTACTGGTAGGAACAGTATCAGCTGCAGCTCCCGTGTATGAATATGCTACCGAGTGGGGTGGGTTCAATCTGTATCCGCAACCGGGAGGAATTGCTGTCAATTCGTCAGGATATGTATACGTTACAGATCCGGGCAACAACCTGATCAAGATATTCATACCCTCGGGGTCGCTCGTCTCTACATTGACTCCGATTTCCGGCTCCATCCCTGTTGAAATTACCTTCGATTCCTCAGACAATGCGTATGTTTCTGACTGGAATACCGAGGGTGTGATTGATAAATACCCTCTGTCCGGGTCTCCTTCCGAGCTGTCTATATCTGCGGTCGGCTCCCCAATCTCCCCTATGGGAATTGCCATTTCCTCTGGCAATTTCTACATCGCCGATTTGGCAAATGTCGATGTCGGTAAATTCTCTTCTTCGGGGGCTCAATTGAATACATTTGGTGAAGGGCCGCTCCAATACCCTGCCGGAGTTACTGTTGATCCCACGGGAAATGTCTCTGTTGTGGACAATTATAATAACAGGGTTTATAAATTCCCTCCCGCAGGAGGGAGCCCTTTATGGGAATCAACAGGCGATAGTAGTATGTCATTGAGCAGTCCCTGGGGAATTGCCCGGGATTCCTTCGGAAATATCTACGTTGCAGATGAGAGCAATAATTGCATCCAGATTCTTGATACTAACGGGAATTATATCTCGAAATTGGGATCACTAGGCGATGGTCAAGGGAAGTTCAATACTCCCGCAGATATCGCCATTGATGCATCCAACAATGTTTATGTTCTTGATACTGGCAACAACCTGGTGCAGAAATTTGTTCCTTTGGCAATCTCGACCGTTACGCCCGCAATCGGTTCGACATCTGGCGGCACTTCCGTGACCATAACCGGTACCGGGTTTAATTCCGTCGGGACTACCCAAGTGACCTTTGGAGGAATCGCAGGTACCTCAGTTCACGTTGTCAACCCCACGACTATCACCGTTACAACCCCTGCTCATGTAGCCGGGGCAGTTAACATCGTGGTCACCGACCCGGACTCGAATACCGGCACTCTTGCGAACGGGTTCACCTATGTAGTACCGCCGATCTTTTCCAGCATCCTCCCTAACTCCGGCACAACACTCGGTGGTACTGCAGTAACGATCACCGGGTCGGGTTTTATTGTCGGGAGTCCTTTTGCCGTAACCATAGGTGGTAACCGGGCGTCAGATGTCGTCTTTGGATCTTCCACTTCGATTACAGCGGTAACTCCCGCCGGTACTGCCGGATCCACCTGGGTCAACATCACCAACGGTGACGGTGGAACCGTCAACACTTCGGCCGCTTACACCTATATTGCACCACCGGTTTTCACCCGCATCTCACCGGCATCCGGTACAACACTTGGCGGTACCGCAGTAACGATCACCGGATCGGGTTTTATTGTCGGGAGTCCCTTGGCAGTAACCATAGGTGGTAACAGTGCGTCGGATGTCGTCTTTTCATCTTCCACTTCGATTACAGCGGTAACTCCCGCCGGTACTGCCGGATCCACTTGGGTTAACATCACCAATGGTGATGGAGGAACCGTTAACACTTCGGCCGCATACGCCTATATAGCACCACCGGTCTTCACCAGCATCTCACCGGCATCCGGCCCCTTGTCTGGTGGAACGTCAGTAACCATTGACGGCACCGGTTTTGTTACCGGGAGTTCGCTCGGGGTAACAATCGGTGGTGCACCAACGACCGGTGTCAGTGTTACTGACACTAACCATATTGCAGCTACCACACCCGCCGGCATAACCGGATCCACCTGGGTAAATATCACCAACGGTAACGGCGGGTTCGTAAACGAATCCGGTGTGTATACCTATGATCCACTCCCGACATTCACCAGCATTTTACCGTCCGCAGGACCGTTATCCGGCGGTCAACCAGTAACCATTACCGGTACAGGATTTGTTACCGGGGCATCGTTACGGGTAACAATCGGCGGTACACCGGCGACCGGTGTCAGTGTTACTGACGCCACCCATATTGCAGCTACCACACCTGCCGGTACAACCGGATCCACTTGGGTGAATATCACCAACGGTGACGGTGGGTTCGTAAACGAGTCCGGCGGGTATACCTACGATGCACTCCCGACATTCACCAGCATTGTGCCGTCCGCAGGACCGTTATCCGGCGGTCAACCAGTAACCATTACCGGTACAGGATTTGTTACCGGGGCATCGTTACGGGTAACAATCGGTGGTGCACCAGCGACCGGTGTCAGTGTTACTGACACTAACCATATTGCAGCTACCACACCCGCTGGCATAACCGGATCCACCTGGGTAAATATCACCAACGGAGATGGGGGAATTGTCAATACATCAGCCGCATACACCTATGTTGCCCCACCGGTCTTCACCAGCATCGTGCCGTCCGCAGGACCGTTATCCGGCAGTCAACCAGTATCCATTACCGGTTCAGGATTTATTACCGGGAGTTCGCTCGGGGTAACAATCGGTGGTACACCAGCGACCGGTGTCAGTATAACTGACGCTACCCATATTGCAGCTACCACACCCGCTGGCACAACCGGATCCACCTGGGTAAATATCACCAACGGTAACGGCGGGTTCGTAAACCAGACTGGCGCATACACGTATGCAGCAAATCCAACGGTCACCGGTGTTTACCCGGCATCCGGCCCCCTCTCCGGGGGAACATCAGTAACCATCACCGGGACCGGATTTACCGGAGCTACCTCTGTAACGTTTGGGACAATAGCGAATGTTACGGGTGCAATGACCGTCAACAGTGCTACGTCAATTACGGTAACCAGCCCCGCCGGTTCAGCCGGAACGGTCGATGTCACGGTCACTACACCCGGTGGCACATCCTCGCCTTCACCTGCTGACAAATTTACGTATGGATCAGCCCCGACCTTTGTTTCCGCTACGACCACCACAACCGGCACGGCCATCAACATAACCTTCAGCAAAGCGATGAATAGTCCAGTAGGGTACGCGAATCAGTTCAGTTACTCGATCAATGGTGGAACCCCTCAGTCATTCAGTGCGGCAGTGCTCGATAGTAACACCGCTGTTATCGATCTAACGACGTCCGGTGCGGCCATCGCGTATGATAATACAGTCACCATCAACTACACGGGAACCTCAGTTACCTCTACAGATGGCGGTGTTCTTGCCACCTTCAACAACCAACACGTCACAAACGCCATGCCGGGCCCTACGCCGACACTAACCCCAACAACTTCGCCTACGGTTACCCCAACATCAACGCCGACAATTTCACCTACGATAACGCCAAAGCCGACAGCAGCCACGAGTCATCCCCATGCGGCTACCGCGTATTGGGTAAATACCGGTAACACCGGGACGACATCCGGGTACACCGGCCCTGCTACCACCCCGGCACCGGTCAAACCTACGCAGGTGTCCACGGTGCAACCCATAGTGAGTGATCCGGTGACGGCAGCGGCCACACCATCCCCTGCATACACCGAACCACCCCTCCCGACAAATACACCCAAGTCCGGGATCAATGCAATACCGGTCATCGGTGCACTCGGCCTGTGCGGTGTTATCGTCCTGTTCCGGAAGAACGGGAATTAATCTTCTTTTTCAAAAAAGATCCTGCACTGGAAAGATTCAATAAATTATTTTTTTGAAATATACTTTTCCCTTATATATAGAGTTTATACGGGAAATATATATTTGCAGCAAGTACGAATATATATTACTCTTCAGCAGCCAGAGGACGGGTATCGGCCGCGTTTCCTCTGGGAACGAGAGGGGTTTTCCTTTTCCTGCATACCTGAGTCACCCCACAGGGAAACGGATCGCAGACAATAAATCACGGAGTAGATAGTGTTAATGCCCGCCCAAAGTAAAAAAAACATAAAATACCAGGTCCTTTGTGTTGATGATGAAGCCCCACTTCTCGATATTTGCACGGTATTTCTTGAAAGATCCGGGGAGTTCATGGTAACGACTGCACTCAGCGCCGCGGATGGACTACAGTTACTTGAAAAAAACCGTTTCGATGCCATTGTTTCCGATTACCAGATGCCAGGTAAAGACGGTATCCAGTTCCTTGTCGAAGTAAGAAAGCGTCTTGGCGAGATCCCGTTTATTCTGTTTACCGGACGGGGAAGAGAAGAGGTTGTCATCCTTGCTATAGACAATGGCGCCGACTTCTACGTCCAGAAAGGAGGGGAAACAAAAGCACAGTTCGCCGAGCTTGCCCACAAAATCCGGGTTGCTGTGACCAGAAGGAGTGCTGAAAGCCAGATTTCAGAATCCGAAAAATTCCTTCGGACGGTGATTGCTGATGCAAATGAGGGCATCATCGTGTATGATCGGAATATGCGCATTACCTTGTGGAACCGGTTCATGGAAGAGCTCACCGGCCTGAAAGCATCAGAGGTACAGGGAAAAAACGCGCTTGAACTATTCCCCTTCCATAAGGAAAATGGGATTGATAAGCTGCTGAGTCTGGCACTTGAGGGCACGACAGCAGAGTCACCGGATTTCGCATTTAATATTTCATCCACGGGAAAAAATGGGTGGGCCAGAGGGGTTTATTCGCCAAATTATGATGCCCACGGTAAGATCATCGGCGCTATTGGCATTGTCCGAGATGTTACCGAAAGAAAACAGGCCGTTGAGGCATTAAAAGAAAGTGAAAAGCGGTACAGGGACCTGTTTGATCTTAATAATGCGGTCATGGTTATCGTCGATCCAGTGACCGGCAGCATTGTTGATGCAAATACTGCCGCAAGCCACTACTACGGTTACAGCCAGAAGGAATTTTCCGGGATTACGGTCATGGATATCAACCCTGCCGAACCGGCAATTATCTGGAAAAATATGGCCACTATAGTTGAGAATCAGGGAGCGATCATCAACGTCAAGCACCGGAAAAAGGACGGGGAAATCCGTGATGTGATGGTATCCAGTGCGCCCATAACGCTCGGGGGCAGGCAGTTAATCCATTCTATTATCCAGGATGTAACAGAACGCATACAGGCAGAAGATGCACTCCGGCAGACGAATACAAAACTTAACCTGCTTTCGAGCATCACCCGGCATGACGTCAATTTCCAGATCACCGCACTGATGAGCTACCTTTCGCTGCTTAAGAACACAGGACCTGATCCGACACTCAACCAATATGCTGAAAAAGCTTCAGAAGCGGCACAACACATCTCTTCCATAATCCAGTTTACCAAAGAATACGATACAATTGGCATCAAAACACCGGTCTGGCAGAACCTCCACTCCCTTGTTGAAATTGCGGCGCAGCAGGTACCGCTGGGTAACATCATAGTGAAAAACGATTTTCCTAGTTGTGCAGAAGTGTTCGCCGATCCGCTCATTGTCAAGGTTTTTTACAACCTGATGAATAACGCAGTCAGGTTCGGTGGCAGGATCACTACCATCCGGTTCTTTGCAGAGGAATCCGGGGATAAAACGGTAATTCTCTGCGAAGATGACGGCAATGGGGTTCCCACGCAGGAGAAAGAGAAGATTTTCGACAAAGGGTACGGGATAAATTCCGGGCTGGGCCTTTTTCTCTCCCGGGAGATCCTCTCTATTACCGGGATAACCATCCATGAAACCGGCGAACCGGGGAAAGGGGCACGATTTGCTATGACCGTCCCCAAAGGATCCTGGCGGAACGCAGGAACTGGTGTATGATGACGACTGCAATCCGGGTTCTTTGTGTTGATGATGAATCCACATTCCTTGATATCAGTTCACTGTTCCTTGAGCGGTCCGGCGATTTTACCGTCACAACCGCACAGAGCGCGTCAGAAGCAATCAAGCTGCTTGAGAAGGATCATTTTGATGCCATTATCTCCGATTACCAGATGCCCGGAATGGACGGGATCCAGTTTCTCGTCGAAGTACGGAACCGGTTTGGACCTATTCCTTTCATTTTGTTCACCGGCCGGGGACGGGAGGACGTGGTAATCCTTGCTGTTGACAAAGGTGCCGATTCCTATGTCCAGAAAGGCGGGGAAACAAAATCACAGTTTGCCGAGCTTGCCCATAAGATCCGGATGGCCATAAAACGGCGGACTGTCGAGAGCCGAAAAGAAGAATCACAAGGAATCTTAAAAACGGTGATCACTGAAGCAAAAGAGGGGATCATCGCTTATGATCGGGATCTCCGGATTACTCTCTGGAACCGGTTTATGGAAGAACTAACCGGCCTGAACGCTGCAGACGTGCAGGGTAAAATTACGTATGAATTATTCCCTTTTATTGAACAGACGGCGAACGATGAGCTGATGAGAAAAGCATTGTCCGGAATAACGACAGAAACAGCCGAATTTGAATTCTCCATCCCCTCGACCGGTAAAAAAGGGTGGGTAAAGAGCATTTACACGCCCAACTATGATGCCAGTGGTACAATCACCGGTGTTATAGGAATAGTCCGGGACGTTACAGAAAGAAAACAGGCTGAAGAGGCGTTCCAGGAAAGCGAGGAACGGTACCGGAAGATCTTCGAGAACAGTCCCCTTGGCATGATCCTTTCTACGCCCGATCTGCGGTTTTTTTCAGTCAACCCGGCATGGGTAGCTATGATCGGTTATTCGGAAAAAGAACTGCTGGGGATGTCCTTTAAAGATATTACCCACCCGGATAATCTTGCCCTCGATCTACAACGCGGTGAAGAACTGACATCAGGAGCAATACCGGTATACAGTACAGAAAAACGCTATATCAAAAAAGACGGCAGCATCCTTTGGGGGCAGGTCCGGATCAGTACTATCCGGGATGAAAAAGGCGCCATGCGCTATTTTGCGGCTCAGGTCGAAGATATCACAGAACGCAAACTATCCGGCGATGCACTCAACAAAGCAAACAGGAAACTCAATCTGCTCTCCGGTGTAACCCGCCATGATATCGGTAACCAGCTCACCGTCCTTGATGCATATATTACCTTATTAGAAGAACAGCACCAGGATCCCGATTCCCTCAAACAATTCAAAAAGATTACCACGGCCATCCAGCGCATTAACGAAATGATCCAGTTTACCAAGGAGTATGAGTCAATCGGCGTCAAAGCCCCCGTCTGGCAAAACTGCCGTACTCTCGTAGACACGGCAGCGAAACAGGCCCCGCTTGGCCACGTTATGGTGAAGAATGACATTCCTCTCAGCGCAGAAGTATTTGCAGACCCACTCATTGTAAAAGTCTTCTATAATCTGATGGACAATGCAGAGCGGTATGGACGGAAGATCACCACAATCCGGTTCTTTTTAAAGGAAGACACAACCGATCCTGTCATCGTCTGCGAAGATGATGGCGACGGTATCGCTGACGAGGATAAAGGACAGATCTTTGAACAAGGATTTGGTAAGAACACCGGTATGGGACTGTTCCTTGCAAAAGAAATCCTTGATATGACAAGCATCACCATCCGGGAGACCGGCGAACCCGGTAAAGGTGCCCGGTTTGAGTTGACGGTGCCACCTGGATCATTCCGGACATAGACCACCGTCCCAACCACATAGATCTGAACATGAGAAATAAGAGAGATCACCCCATGACCGAAAATAAAAAATCCGATGGCCAAAAATTGATCGAGTTGCAGATTTACCAGATATCGGTAACGTCGCTCCTTTCTTTTGCAGCATTTCTCTATCTTGCACTACCCTCGGAGCCTGATCCCTTCAGGGTTATTCTTGCTTTTTTCTTTGCTGCAGCCTTTGCCGTAGGTGTTGATAAATTACTCAACCAGATGTACAACAAACCTGACGAATAATTACTCACACCGCCGTCAAACAAGATCCAGAAGTTTAGAAAGGGGTGTTGGGATCTCAACGGATTATATTGTAAAATATATTTACCAATATTTATCATCCCTTTCCCCCCACAATTGCATAAACCGGGTGTGTTAGATTTTTTCAAACCGGAGTATACCATGCTCTGCACTGAATAACCAATGCGTCACCCCGGGTTTAGGTTGGAAAAAGGGAGTGGGAGTAAATTGGGTCTGAAACGGTATAGTCTGGTACTTGGGTTGTTGTTGATCATTGCACTGGTTGTTATCGCGGTACCAGTATCGGCCGCATTACCAGTAACTGTCAACACCGCCGCAGAGCTTGAATCAAACGTCACGAGTGCGACGTCCGGTGAAATCATCATCCTTAATCCGGGAACGTATGATGTAACTGGCATGACGGTTTCGGCGTCCAAAACCATCGAGGCCAACACGTCAGCTCTTCCGGAGGCAGGCAACCCAACAAACACGTTCATCAATGGGGGGAATAACGAGATCTTTGGGGTTAACAACGGGGTTTCCTTTGCCATCAATAACCTGACGCTTGAGAATGGACAATGCAGCATCGGCGGCGCGATTTATAACCAAGGCACACTGACGATCTTTAACTCTACCTTCACCAACTGCACGGCACCCAGCGGCAGCAGCATCGGCGGCGCGATCTTTAACGAAGGTACACTGACTATAACCACCTCTACATTCACCGACTGCACGGCAACCAACGGCGGCGGCATCAACTCCCAAGGCGGCGCGATCTTTAACGACGGCACCATCACTTCCATCACCTCCTCCACCTTCTCCGGGTGTACGGCATCCTGCAGCGGCGATGGCTTCGGCTTCGGCGGCGCGATCTATAACGCAGGCACCATCACTTCCATCACCTCCTCCACCTTCTCTGGGTGTACGGCATCCGGCAGCGGCGTTGGCTTCGGCGGCGGCGGTGCGATCTATAACGCAGGCACCATCACTTCCATCACCTCCTCCACCTTCTCCGGGTGTACGGCATCCGGCAGCGGCGGCGCCGGCGGTGCGATCTATAACAACGGCCCTGCTCCCGTCATCAATAGTATAACCTCGTCCACCTTCTCCGGGTGCACGGCATCCACCTTTGGCGGAGCGATCTTTAACACTGGCACTCTCGCAATGAGTTTCTCCCGGATCTATAACGATAGTACCACCGCATTTTGCGCAGATGGCACTACCACGGTGATGGATAACTGGTGGGGCACGAACAGCGGGCCCGGGGGAGCGGTCGACGAACTCGGCGGAACAACCACGGATTCCCCGTGGCTGGTGCTCAATGTCACCCCCAATCCATCGTCTCTCTCCCTGATCCAGACCTCCGCGATACGGGCGAACCTGACGTATGCCTGCAGTGCCTCGAGTTGCACCGATACCACAAGCGGGGGAACGTTTGTCCCGGCCGGTATCCCGGTCGCATTCTCGGTCACGGGAGTCACCGGCACCTTCTCGCCATCGGCCGGTAACATGACCTCCGGCGCGAACAAAACCACGTTCCATCCCGGGTCTTCCGGGACAGGGACAGTGAATGCCATCGTTGACGGACAGACCGTCAGTACCGCATTAACGGTATTTCCCGTAGTCGTTACCAGTGTCTCGCCGGCAACCGGCTCATCACTTGGTGGTACTCCAGTAACTATCACCGGGTCAAACTTTACCGGGGCTACCGGTGTCTCGTTTGGCGGAATTCCTGCAACACCCTTCACGGTGGTCAGCGATTCAGAGATTACCACAACTACCCCCCCGACCACCGCCGCCGGATACGTTGACGTATCGGTTACAGTACCTGGTAACACATCAGCGGCGAATCCCCCAGCCGATTATTTCGGGTATCTCCCGGTCATTACCAGCATTTCACCGGTATCCGGCTCGACGCTTGGCAACAACGAGGTCACCATCACCGGGGCAGGCTTTTATGGGGTGACCAGCGTGGAGTTTGGCAGCCAGACGGTAGATGCCCATACCTTTAGTGCCACGATAATCAACGCAACCGCCCCGCCAAACCTCCCGGCCGGTGCACTCGGGACCGTGAACGTTACCCTTACCACGATCAGCTATAGTATGCCCCTCTATTCGGTTAACACGAGTGCCAGCAAATACACCTACCTCCCCGGCGTCACCGGCATCGAACCGTCGTCCGGCCCGACCTCTGGCGGCACGCTGGTAACCATTACCGGGGCCGGGTTTGCCGGGGCTACCGGGGTACTGTTTGGCGGCATCGCGAACACGACACCCATCACCGTCACCGGTGATACACAGATTACGGTAGCAAGCCCTTCGGATGGAACACCCGGAGCCGTTGATGTTACCGTTGTTACACCCGGCGGGACATCCACGCCAACTCCCCCGGCAGACCAGTTCACGTATATTGGACCCCCGACCATAACCAGTATCATACCGTCAACGGGATCGACCGCCGGGGGTACAGCGGTAACCATCACCGGGACATACCTTACCGACGCAACGGCAGTAGACTTTGGTACCACTGCAGCGACTATCACGGCTGACACGGCAACTTCCATCACCGTGACAACTCCCCCCGGAACCGCCGGTCTGACCGGTGTTGTTGTGTATACTCCCGGCGGCAACACGGGGCCTGTTCCGGGGAATACGTTCACCTATATTATACCCCCGACACCCACGCCAACAACGGCTCAATCAAGCCATGGCAGCAGCACGGACTATTGGATAAACACCGGTAACACCGGGACGACATCCGGGTATACCGGCCCGGCTTCCACCCCGGCACCAGCCAGTCCAACATCGGCTCCCACAGTGATGTCGACGGCAAGTGATCCGGTGACGGCAGCGGCCACTCCCTCACCTGCATATACCCAACCTCTGCCGACCAATACACCGAAATCCGGGATCGATGCAATACCGGTCATCGGTGCACTCGGCCTGTGCGGTGTAATTGTCCTGTTCCGGAAAAACGGGAATTAATCTTTTTCACCCTGTTTTTGAGTTCTTTTTTTGTCGTAACATAGTTGAATAAACATGAGCTCGTCGAGCGTAGACCGGGCAGATCGCCGGGGGATTGGGTGAACACCACTCAACCGGCCCGGCCTTATAGAGCCCTGTGGGCGTTGCAATCGGGTTTGTCATGAGAAAATACTCCGTGCAAATCAGGCACATTACAAAAGAAGGGAGGGAGGCTAAGATTATATTTTAGAAATGGGAAAAAATGGAGATTGTTAAATCCCCATTTAAACAGAACGCAGGATTTTCATAAGAATTAATTTCCGCCGTTGTTATATCATAATCGGTGAGGAAGGCAAAAATAATATCAGCAAACTTTTCAACAGACCTTTCATTGAAATATTGATATAACACAAATATTTAATAGTATATTCCATCGCTGTGCTATTTCTTTAGTTTTATCTTTTCAAAAATAGGGTAATTTTCGTTATACAATCACTTCGATCACAGAAGGGGTGTTTTATGACGATGGGAATGGACGTAATTACGGTATTGATTTGTGGATTGCTTGGCGGATTTGTGCATAATGTTTTGTATACCAAAACATTCGACTTTCCTCGCACAGAAAAAGGAAAATTCATTTGGGGCAGTCTTGATGATGTCATCGCCGGTGTGGTAGCTGCAGTTATTACATATCTCGAATCCAATGTAGGAACCACTACTGCATCTCTTACCGGGACTCAATTAGTATTGGTCGCATTTACTGCCGGGATAGGTGGTAGTGCGGTTATAAGTGCCTATCAGAAATCTCAAACTTCAACATCAACTCCGACTGTAGCCAATCCTACAAAAGGAGGATAGCATTCAATTTTTTTTATAGAAAATGATGGCCTACCAACCGGGTTAAAAATTATATTGTTGGTGATTAGAGTGCGTTTGGTGCTATTAATCGCTTTAGTGTTAGTTATTATACAATCTGCATTAGCAGAGTACCCAAAAAATGAAACATACATGCAGATATCAGACCAATTGTGGAATCAAAGTGGGGGAAATTTAACTTCTTATGAGTATGATATAAAATATTTTGTTTGGAATCATGGAATTTATCGTGGATATCCAACAAATGTATTTAAAAGTCCAAATCTTACATGGGACACAAGTTCAGGACTTTGTGGAGATTTTGCAGTTTTAGAATTGGATATGCTCCGTTATCATGGAGTAAAAGCGGAATTATATGGTGTATATTCTGAAGATCATGGTAAACATATGACAGTATTAATTCAAAATAATCCTATACATACAATTGATGATAAATGGTTAAAAAATTATACTGTTTTAAGTGTTGGTTTACCCCAGGGATATTCAATTCAATATGAATATGATGAACCAAAAGGAAATTATTGAGAGTATAATCATTGATGGAAAAGATTAATCTTTTTTCATACATTTCGGTTCTTTACACTAAATTACGAGATACATTCAATCTTTCGGGAAAAACAACAAATAAAAAAAATTCCGATTTGAATAAAAAAATTTCATTTTGATAAATCGTGGATATCCTGAACAATTCTTTAACGTTTTTCCTTTTTTCCAGCCGTAAGATATCCCGGCGGCGACACGGGGCCTATTCCGGGGAATACGTTCACGTATATTGCACCTCCGCCAACAACGGCTCAGTCCAGCCACGGCAGTAGCACAGATTATTGGATAAACAACGGTAACACCGGGACCACGGGATATACCGGCCCTGCTTCCACCCCGGCACCAACCAGTCAAACCCAAGCACCCACGGTGCAGCAGACCGCAAATGATCCCGTGACGGGAGCAGCCACTCCCTCCCCCGCAGATACCCAACCGCCATTGCCAACCAATACACCGAAATCCGGGATCGATGCAATACCGGTCATCGGTGCACTCGGTCTGTGCGGTGCGATATTCCTGTTCCTGAAGAACGGAAACTAATCTTTTTTTA
>Ga0326727_10011391_pt1 | contig 20714 bp, 19 predicted proteins | sample MB2enrmetagenome_FD_207643 | JGI IMG/M metagenome (GOLD analysis project Ga0326727, IMG submission 207643) | Lab enriched peat soil microbial communities from McLean, Ithaca, NY, United States - MB29MY | ecosystem: Environmental > Terrestrial > Soil > Wetlands > Peat | place: USA: New York...
CCACCAGGTTCCTGATCTTCAGCAGCCGCGGATTGCGCGCATCCGGTGTGCAGTCCAGGCAGCCGTAGTTGGAGATCGCAGGGCCCTCGATGACCTCCGACGCAAGAATGCTCGCCTGCGTCTGGTCGAACGCCTCCACCATCTGCTTCATGCAGGGCACGCGCGCGTCCACGATGTCGTCCGGCAGAAGCACGCAGAAGGGCTCGTCGCCCACCAGCTCTTTCGCCATCAGGATGGCGTGGCCCAGGCCCAGCGGCTCGGCCTGCCGCGTGTAAACGATCCGGGCCAGCCTGGAGAGCGACCGCACCGCGTCCAGCAGCGACTGTTTGCCCTTGGCCGCCAGCGCGGCCTCCAGCTCCGGGCTGGAATCGAAGTGGTCCTCCACCGCGCCCTTGTCGCGCCCGGTGACGATGATGATCTCGGTGCATCCCGCCGCCACCGCCTCCTCCACCCCATACTGGATCAGAGGCTTGTCCACCAGGCAAAGCATCTCTTTGGGGATGGACTTGGTGGCGGGCAGGAAACGCGTGCCCATGCCGGCTGCGGGAAAGACTGCCTTGCGGATCTTCTGGTGAGCCATGGGAAGCGAAGCCCTCGTCGCTGGGATCAGGAGTCCATCCTACCAAAGCCCCGTCTGCGGAAGATGAAATGCCGCAGATCGCATCTGCGGCCTGCGGCAATCTCTCATTCAGGAGCGTTGTCGTGAGCCCTAGCTGAGCGTCTCCATCAGCTTGTTGACGGTGCGGTTGAGGTCCTTGTCGGTGCGGCGGTGCTCGTCGATCTTGCTGATGGAGTGCATCACGGTGGTGTGGTGCTTGCCGCCGAACTGGCGCCCGATCTCGGGCAGCGACGCCTCGGTAAGCTGCTTGGCCAGGTACATGGCGATCTGGCGCGGCACCACGATCTGGCGCGAGTTGTTCTTCTGCTTCAGCTCGGCGACGCGCATTCCGAACTGCTCGGCCACGGCGCGCTGGATGGCCTCGATCGTGATCTTGCGCACCTGGGTGTCGATGAACTGCTTGAGGCACTGCTGGGTGACGGCGAGGGTGATCTCCACGCCGTGCATGGAGCACCAGGCGATGAGCCGGACCAGCGCGCCCTCCAGCTCGCGCACGTTGGTGCGCACGTTGCTTGCGATGAAGAGCGCAACCTCGGTGGGAAGGTGGGTCTGTTCCGACTCCGCCTTCTTCTGAAGGATGGCGACCTTGGTCTCCAAATCGGGCGGCTGGATGTCTGCGATCAGCCCCCACTCGAAGCGCGAGCGCAGGCGGTCCTCGAAGTCGGCCAGCTCCTTGGGCGGCCGGTCGCTGGCGATCACGATCTGCTTCATGCTCTCGTGCAGCGCGTTGAAGGTGTGGAAGAACTCCTCCTGGGTGCGCTCCTTGCCGGCCAGGAACTGGATGTCGTCGATGAGCAGCACGTCCACGTTGCGGAACTTGTCGCGGAAGCTGGTCATCTTGTCGTAGCGCACGGAGTTGATCATCTCGTTGGTGAACTTCTCGCCCGAGACGTAGCAGATGGAGGACTGCGGCTGGCGGCGCTTCACGTCGTGGCCGATGGCATGCATCAGGTGGGTCTTGCCCATGCCGACGCCGCCGTAGATGAAGAGCGGGTTGTAGGCCTTGGACGGGCGCTCCGCGACGGCCTGCGCCGCGGCCATGGCGAACTGGTTGCCGCTGCCGATGACGAAGGCGTCGAACTGGTAGCGCGGGTTGAGCTGCGATGCTGTGCTCCAGTCGAAACGCGACTGCTCGGGCATGGGTGCGGTCGCGCCGTACGTCCGGCGAGAGTGCGGCGCGTTGGAGTTGTGGCTGGAGACGGGCGCGAACCCGCCATCTTCGCGCACGCGCGGCGCGCTGGGGTCCTGCTGCGGCGTGGTGAAGACAACCGAGTCGATGTCCAGCGCCAGGTTGTCGATGGCCTCCTGGATCAGGTCGGCGTACTTCTCTCCCAGATGCTGAAACTCGGCCGAAGGGATGCGCACATAGAGCGTCTTGCCCGCGATGTGGGAGAACCGCGTGGGCTTGAGCCACGTCTCATACGACTGGCGGTTGATCTTCTTCTCCAGCGCGGCGAGGATGCGGACCCATTGATTCAATACGGCTGTTGCTGTGGGAACGAATGACATGCTTTCAATTCCTTCTTGGATTTGCTCCAAGTATTTTTTGATCTAAACCAACAAACCGACCCGAAGATCAGAACTGCGGAAACGACTGTAACGGCAACAGCCCACCTGCACCGCCGAAACTGGCGAGTGGAGAGGAAAGCTGTTTGCTGGAGGTCTCCGCGCCGGCCGGAAAACGCCGTCGCGAAGAGGAACGACCATGCCAGCCAAAGTGCGATCTGCGATTAAGAAAATCGACTTTGGTAAGCGGGTTTGATAGTAGCACGGAAAACCGGGCCTGATTCAAGCGATCGAGAGATAAAAATTTTGTTGCACCATTCCTTGTGAAGAATGCTCTCCGTCGTCTCGGATTGGGTCTCCCTTGCGCCCAAATCTTCCTCGCCAAGGCATCGCCCAGCCACTTTTTTGCAGTCGCCTCGAAACCCCGGTATACTGAAAGACTGTTGCAGATGCATTTTTCAACAAGATTAAGCAGGAGCCGAACCCAATGCCGAAGCGTACCTTCCAGCCGAACCGCCGCCACCGGGCCAAGACCCACGGGTTCCTGACCCGCATGAAGACCAAGGCGGGGGCAGCCGTGCTGAGCCGCCGGCGGGCCAAGGGACGGCACAAGATCGCCGTCAGCGCCGGCTTCCGCGACTAGGCCAGTCCTGCAGCGGGCCCGTTTTCCGCGCGGGCCATGGGGCCGTCCGGCAATGCCTGCCAACGCAACGCAAACCGCAGCGTGACTGAGATGACCCGTTCCAATCCAACCGAACCGAAGATCGACTGGCCCGCCAGCCGGCTGCGCAGGCACGCCGACTACCAGCGCGTCTACCAGGCCAGCCGCAAGCAGTTCGCCAAACAGATGAGCTACTTCTTCGCGCTGCGGCCCGCACTCGGCCCGGAGGGTACTGCGCTGCGCCATGCCAACCCGGAGGCTGCGCGGGTCGGGCTTACGGTCGGCAAGGCGATGGGCAAGGCGGTGGACCGAAACCGCATCAGGCGAAGGATGCGCGAAGCGGTGCGGCGACAGCTTGCGCTGCTCGCAGCCCCGGTCGACGTGGTGCTCCATCCCCGGCAGAGCGTCCTCGAGCTCGACTTCGCAACCCTGGAGCGCGAGGTGGCCGCCGTCTTCCGCGCTGTGCAGAAGGCCACCGAGAAACAACTCCCGGCGCAGACCGAACCGGCAAAGACTTAACCCCAATGAGACGGATGGAACGCTATGGGAACGGATGCAGAGGAGAGGAACGGCCGCGCTGTACGCCTTGCCTTCCGTCTGTATAAGTCGCTCCTCTCGCCGGTGCTCCACGCGATCAGCCCGTCGCGCTGCCTGTACCTGCCAACCTGCTCGGAGTACGCCACCATCGCGGTCAGCCGCTTCGGGTGGGTGCGCGGCTCGTGGCTGGCGCTCGGCAGGCTGGCGCGCTGCCATCCCTGGGGCAAGGGCGGCCTCGATCCCGTGCCCGAGCGCGCTTCGCCCGCGCTCCCCCGCGCAGCGCGACCGGATTTCTCTGGCGACGTGCAGACGGGCGCCAGCCAGAGCAGTGCAGACCAAACCGGCGCAGACAAGAAGGCCGCAGACCAAACCGGCGCAGACCATTTACCATAGAGGACAGGCTGGGAGTCCACGGCCGCAACTTCCAGCACCCCACAGATAGGAAGCCCCGCTTGGCAGAGTTCAGCAACCCCAATCAACAAGGCGGACAAGAAGGCCGGTCGCTGATGGCCATGATGGTCATCTTTGTGGCCGTCGTCCTCGGGCTCCAGCTTTACCGGGCGAAGACCACCCCGCCGCCGTCCTCGACGCCCCCTATCGCCGCCACGCAGACGCCCTCCCAGCCCGCGCCCGCGGCCTCTGTGGTCACGCCGCAGCCTGCCGTTGCGAAGTCCTCAGCCCCCGCCGTCCCCACGGTCGAAGCCAGCGCCGAGTCCACCACGGTGGTCGAGAACGATCTCTACCGCATCACGTTCTCCAACCGTGGCGCCCAGGTCACCAGTTGGGTCCTGAAGGGCTACAAGGACCTGGATAGCAAGCCGCTCGACCTCATCCACCATCAGGCAGCGGCCCTCTACGGCTATCCCCTCTCGCTCTCCACCGCCGACGCCTCCATCTCCAGCACAATCAATCAGGCGCTCTTCGTTCCTTCGGCAACCGGCCAGCTCCCCGCTCCCGCCACGCTCACCTTCAAGTACTCCAGAGGAGACCTGCAAGCGACCAAGACCTTCTCCTTCGACGCCAAGACCTATGTCCTCCACGCGGAGGTCGCGGTAACGCGGGCTGGAGCGCCCGTGCAGGCGCTTCTCAGTTGGCCCGGCGGCTTCGGCGACCAGAACGAGACGCCCAAAGGGACCGCTTACAGCTACTCCCAGTTCGACGATTACCGCAACGGAACTTTCGACCATATCGATGCGAAGAAGGTCGCCGCCGGCGAGACCCTGAACGGCCCATTCGATTTTGCCGGCGTGGCCGATCCCTTCTTCGCCGCCGTCTTCCTGCCAGACAATCCTGCCTCCGCCACAGTCACCACGCTGCACAACGACCTCGATGTCTCCAAGACGATCAAGCGCGTAGGCTTCGGCTCCGATTCGCCGCCCACCGGGTCCCTCGTGTTGCCCGTCCTCGGCGCCGCTCTGGGCAACGCCACGGGTCCGATCCAGACTCGCATCTTCGTCGGCCCCAAGGCCATCAACGTCCTCAAATCCGTCCACGCCACGGACTCACGCATCTCGCTCGAACCCATGCTGGAGTTCGGCTTCTGGGGGCCCGTCGGCAAGTATCTCTTCCTGTCGCTGCAGGCGATCCACACCCACATCACCGCGAACTGGAGTGGTTCCTGGGGATGGGCCATCGTCATCCTGACGGTCTTCATCAACATCCTGATGCTTCCCTTCAAGATCAAGACCATGCACAGCGCGCTGAAGATGCAGCGCATCCAGCCGCAGATGGACGCCATCAAGGAGCGCTACAAGAAATACAAGGTGACCGACCCCAAGCGCAGCGAGATGAACGCCGAGATCATGCAGTTGCAGAAGGATAACGGTGTCAGCATGTTCGGCGGGTGCATCCCCAGCCTCATCACCTTCCCCGTCCTGATCGCTTTCTTCACCATGATTCCCAAGGTGGTGGATCTGCGGCAGGCCCACTGGCTCTGGCTGCCCGACCTGCAGGCCTCGGATCCGTATCACATCCTGCCGGTTTTCACGATCGTCTCGATGTTCCTCGTCCAGTTCTACACGCCCTCGCCCGGAGTCGATCCGCAGCAGCAGAAGATAATGGCTTTCATGATGCCCGCCGTCTCCGGATACATGACCTGGATATACCCCTCCGGCCTCGCCCTCTACTGGTCAGTCGGCAACATCATCAGCATCATTCAGCAGGCAGTGATGAACCGCACCTCGCTGGGCCGCGAGATGCGCGAGGTTGCCGCCAAGCGCGCCCGCCGCAAAGGCCCACCCGGCCAGGGACGCAAGTAGGCGCAGCGCGAAATGGAGCGATGCCAGGGCTTCCCGCGCCGCGCCAGTACAGCGTTCCCGATATCGGACGCGACGCACGGTAACGAATAATGGTATAAGTTCTATTCGTACGGTTAACTTCTCCCATGGATGATCCAGCCCAGGCAGCGCAGACGATTGCCAAGTTTCTGCAGGCCTTCACGACGACCAGCGGGCTTCGCCTACGGTTTCGCGTGAAGGCGCGCAGTTTAAAGCAGAGAAATACAGACAGCGCGGAGAGCGCGGAGGGTTCGGCTCCGCCGGCGGAGGGTGTGGCCAAGGATGGGCCGCGCTCTCTCTTGGTCGAGTTCACGGGACCTGACACTCCAGTGCTCACCGCGCGCAACGGCGAGTTGCTGAACGCGCTCGAGCACATTGCAACCAAGATGCTGCGGCTAGAACCCGAGGAGCATGATCGCATCGCGTTCGACGCCGACCAGTTCAAGGCCAACCGCGACCGTCAGATGCAACAGTCCGCGGCGGCGGCCATTGAGCGCGTTCAAGCCACCGGAGAGCCCCACGCCTTTCCTCCGATGAACTCCCGCGAGCGCCGCATGATGCACATGCTGCTCAGCGAATCCGGCCTGCCCACCGCCTCCAGCGGCGAAGGTCCGGGGCGCTTTGTGGTGCTCTACCCCAAAGGCGCCGACACCTCCGCGCCCTTCAACTTCTCCGCCGCAGGCGATCGACACCCTCCCCCGCGCCGCCACGACTCCAACCAGGTGCGCAACGCCTTCCGCCCCCGTTACTGATCCAACGCAGGCCGATGCTGCACATTTCGTGAGTGAAGACGCGCTATAGCTCCGAATACACATCCCTGAAGTCGTAGCATCCGGTGCGCGAGGCGAGCCACTCCGCCGCCCGCACCGCACCCAGGGCGAACCCGCGCCGCGAGAACGCCTCATGGGTCAGCACCACGCGGTCGGCCTCGCTTACCGCCTGCAGCACATGCGTCCCCTTGGCGTCGCCCTCGCGCACCGACTCGATGGGAACCTCGATCTTGCTTCCCGCGCCGCGCTGCACCATCTCCGCAATCGAGATGGCCGTGCCCGAAGGCTTGTCCAGCTTGGTGACGTGGTGCGTTTCGACGATGGAAAATTTGTAGCCCACGCCAGCCAGCGATGCCCCCATCTGCTGGGCCAGCTTCAGCATCACCTGCACGCCGATGGAAAAATTCGTTCCGTAGAGCAGCCCAGCCTGCGTGCTCTCGGCCAGCTTCAGCATTTCCGGCAGCTTCGCGTACCAGCCCGTGGTTGCCACCACGATCTTCGCGCCGGCGGCAAGACACGCGCGCATGTTCTGGACCACCGCCTCCGGTGTGGTGAAGTCGATCGCCACGTCGAACCCCGCGAAAAACTCTGGGGTCAGCGCCCGAGCGTCCGCATTCTCCAGCACGTCCAGCCCCTGAACGGCGTGGCCGCGCTCGCAGGCCACCTCCGCCACCAGCTTGCCCGTCTTGCCCTGTCCCAGCACCAGAATTCGCATAGAAAGAGACCTCGGTAGGAAGTCCACGTTTTGAAGGGGTGGGACTTTAGTCCCGCCGTTAGCCATCAATCTACAACGCGGCTTTAGCCGCTGAGGGAATATTCAAACCATACCAGCTTTACCGCGATGCGCTCAGGGAGAGTTGCATGTTCCCACCATCTCTCCCAGTTCTACCCATCGGACGCCCCACCCTTTGCGCTCTTGCGAAGGGCAGCCTCTCCGCCATTACAGAACTATTACAGAGTTTCTTTGACTGCGGTATGGGCAAAGCCTATAAACATCACCGCGCCAAGGATGCTTCCCGATTTGAACTGAAGTGACGCGTTGCCGCTCCTCCACCTATTCCCAGGCACAGGCCCCCACATCTTCGATGAGGTGAACCATGCGCTGCAAACTTCCCATGTATCTTTTTGCCGCACTTCTGGTGTGCGGCTTGCCTTCACTGGCCCACGCTCAAATCACCATCAACACCACCACCGCATCCGACTGGCAGATCGCCAACGGCGCGATCTCAATGGATTGGGACTCAACCACAGGCAACGTCTGGAGCATGTACCTGACGGCGTATCCCAGCGACAATCTCGTCGATACCACACATCACGGCACCGACGGAAATCCTTCTGGTCTTTACATGGACAACACCGGCACAAATATGTCCGGCAACGGCCCCACGGGTGTAACCCCAACCGCGAGCTATAAGCTCGTCAGCGGTGAATACCTCGATTGGTGGATCTCCTGGGCTGCCACCTCATCCAGCCCGTTCACATGGACGGTCCACTTCATCGTCCAGCCCAACGATCCCACCCTATACTCCTATATCGTCGCGAACCATTCCTCGTCGGCAGCTGCCGCCAGCATGACCCAGATCCAGTACGTCTATCGCATCAGCCAGACAGATTTCACGAACACCTACGCGGTCAACATGGGGCTGAACAATCTGGGCGCAACCCCGATTGTGCTTCCCAGCAGTGCGGATATGTGGTCAACCGATCCTGGCCGCCAGGTCCAGAACGGCTGCGTGGACCTTCACGGCTTCACGCTTCCAGCCGGCTTTGGCCGCGAGTTCGAGACCAAGTACGATACGTCGTCCTATGAGTATTTGCATCAGGCGCACGGCCTCTACGGAAGCACCTTTGGCGCATGGACGATCCTGCCCAGCACGGAGAGCCTCTCCGGCGGCCCGACCAAGCAGGACCTGATCTTCACCGATGACATCCTGATGGGCGAGGTTTTCTCCGGCCACTTCAACAGCGACCTCTTCTACGTCCCGACGCAGGGGGAGAATACAACGCGCATCTTTGGACCGGTGGGCTACCACTTCAACGCCTTCGGCGGGAGCATCACCACGCCGGCGGAGATGTATCAGGACGCGCTGAATGCGATTCCTTCCGCTCTCACCCTCTTCGGCAACGATAGCGAGCTGACCTCCAACGGCTATATAGCGAATGGCTCCGGACGCGGAACGGTGAAGCCCACCGTCAACCAAGGCGGCTCAAGCACTGCCAACACCGCGTGGGCGGTGCTGGGCGACCAAAAGAAGAACCATCAGTACTCGACCAACGGATACACATACTGGGCGGACGGCAACTCCAGCGGCGCCGCAACCCTCTCCAATGTCGTCCCAGGCACCTACCGTCTCAGCTGGTATGTGCTGGGCGAATGGGGGGAGTTGCGCGATGACGGCGTCTCCGTCACAGCGGGCAACACCACCACGATCACCGGACTTACCTTTAAGCCGGAAAACTTCGGCACCGCCGCGCCCATCTGGACCATCGGCACGCCCGACCGCTCCTCGCATGAGTTCCTGCACGGCAAGAACACCTACGGCAGCACCGGTTCCTGCTCAAACTGCGACGACCGGGAGTATTACGGCAACTGGAACTACTGGGCAGACTTCTCCGCCAACAAGGGAGCGGTCATCTACTACGCAACGGCCGTCGGCTCCCATGCGGCAACCAACAACCTGAATGACTGGAACTACAACCAGTGGGGCAAGTTCGACCCCGGCCTGTACGACGCCTCCAACGACACAACGGACAACTATGAAAACACCATTCCCAGCTATGTAAAGGGCCTCTCGGGCGCAAGCGGGACCAACGGAGTCGACACGTCAGTACCGGAGTGGACCGTCAACTTCGCCACAACATCGGCGCAGTCGGCGCAGGGCAGTTACGTCGACCTGTCGGTGGCTCTCTCCGCTGCCGACGCCTCCCTGACCATCTCATTGAACGGCAAACCCATCACCTGGCACTCCATCAACACCAACGACGCCGCCATTCGTAGCGGCTTCTCCGGCTACTACCAGTGGATCGTCTTTGAATGGCCAACCAGCGACCTGCTCTCCGCAGGCAGCGACAACGTCCTCACCTTCAGCGTCAGCGGGGGAACTGGCGTCATGTACGACGCACTGCGGATGGAGATATCCCCAACCTCCGCAAACCCCTCCACCACCAACTGGCACGACTACGAGTACGTCACGCCTTCCACCTACGTCGCAGCGAACGACGCAGTGGCGAACAACTAAGCAGCCTGCATCAAACGAGGACCCCATGCCGGACGAAGAATTGTCTGGCATGGGCCCCTGGCGTTTCGTCTTCTGAGCGCATCTAGGCCTTCAGCGCCCCCGCGCCTCGACGTCGAAGACCGTCGGGTCAGGATCGGCGAAAAACTCCGCGTGCAGCGAGCGCAGCGCCTCGTCCACGTCCGATTCCTCGATCATGAAGCTCATGTTGATCTCGCTGGCCCCCTGCGAGATCATGCGCACATTGATGTGCCGGATGGCCGAGAAGACGCGTCCCGCAATGCCGCTCTGTCCGCGAATGTCCTCGCCCACCATGCAGATCAGGGCCTTATTACCTTCGAACTTCACGTCGGCGATCTTGCCCAGCTCGGCACAGATTGCGGGCAGCCGGTCGTTCGACTCCACGCTCAGCGAGATGCTGACCTCGCTGGTCGAGACCATGTCGATGGCGCACTCGAAGTCGTTGAAGACGTCGAAGACGGCCTTCAGATAGCCGTGCGTCATCAGCATCCGGCCGGCCACAATGTCGATGATGGTCAGCTTCTTCTTGGCCGCGATGCTCTTGAACGGGCTGGCACAGGGCGGCGCCATCGCCGTGATCTTGGTTCCCTCGTTCGCCGCGTTGCGCGAGTTCAGCACCCAGACCGGAATGCTCTTCTGGACGGCTGGAAGAATGGTCGCCGGATGCAGCACCTTGGCGCCGAAGTAGGCCAGCTCCGCCGCCTCCTCGAAGCTGATCGTCTTCACCCGCAGCGCGTCCGGGCAGATGCGCGGGTCGGTGGTCATAATGCCGTCGACGTCGGTCCATATCTCGATGGCGCCCGCGCGCAGTCCGCCGCCAACCAGCGCGGCCGTAAAGTCGCTGCCGCCGCGCCCCAGCGTCGTGGTAATTCCGTCGGTCGTCGCGCCGATGAAGCCGCCGATCACCGGCGTCTTCCCTGCCTCCACCAGCGGCATCACCAGCTCGGTCAGCTTGGCCTCGATCACGGCCTCCAGCGGCGCGGCCTTGCCGTAGTGGTCGTCCGTAACGATGCATTTCCGCGCGTCCACATGCGCGCCGTCCAACCCATGCTGCGCAAAGACCGCCGCTACCATCTCGGACGAGATCCGCTCCCCGTAGCTCACCACTTTGTCGCTGGTCCGTGGAGTCAATTCGCCAACCGCCGCAATTCCGCGCAGCAGATCGTCCAGCGAATCGAACCGCCTCCGGATGGCCGACTCGATCTCCGCCAGCAGCTCCCCGCTCAGTAAATCCGCGGCCGTATCGATGTGCCGGTTGCGCAGCCGCGCCGCAATCGCCAGCGCGCCCGCCTTGTCGCCGCGTCCCGCAGCCGAGGCCGCGGCCAGCAACTGGTCGGTCACCTTGGCCATCGCCGACACCACAACCACTGGCGCGAGCCCGCGTTCGCGCCGTCCGCGCACAATCGCCGTGGTGCGCAGGATCGCCGCAGCGTCCTCGACCGAGGTCCCGCCAAACTTCATCACAACGAGGTTGGCCCGCGCCTCGCCCGCCCGCGCCTCCGCCCTGCGCGCCGCGCTCATGCCAGCACCGCATCGGGCCGCGCCGGCTTCATCTCCAGCTTGCCCAGGCGCGCCAGCACCTCGGCGTTCAGCACTGCAGCGCCCGCAGCTCCGCGAATCGTGTTGTGCGAGAGGACGACGAACTTCCAGTCCAGCAGGTTGCACTCGCGCAGACGTCCCACGGTGGCAGCCATGCCATGCCCGCGCATCCTGTCCAGCCGCGGCTGCGGCCGATCTGGATTCGAGTCGAACTCCACCGGCTGCTCCGGCGCGCTGGGCAGCTTCTGTCCGGCCAGCGGCGCAAACTCCGTCCACGCCGCCAGAATCTGCTCGCGCGTCGCCTTCGTCCTCAGCTTGATGCTGACGCACTCGGTGTGCCCGTCCTCCACAGCAACGCGGTTGCAGTGCGCGCTCACCTTGGCGTCCAGCAGTGCGACCTTGCCGTCCACCAGCCGTCCCAGCAGCTTGCCCACCTCTTCCTGCAGCTTCTCTTCCTCGTTCTTGATGAAGGGGACGACGTTGCCCAGGATGTCCAGCGAAGCCACGCCGGGATAGCCCGCGCCGCTCACCGCCTGCATCGTCGTCACAAACAGGCTCTCGATGCCGAAGCGCTCCTCCAGCGGCTTCAACGCCAGCACCAGGCCGATCGCGCTGCAGTTGGGATTGGTGACGATGTATCCGCCGGGCAGACCGTTGGCCGAAGGTCGCCGCCAGCTCTGCCGCTCGATCATCGCCAGGTGGTCGGCGTTCACCTCCGGGACGACCAACGGCACGTCTTCCACCATGCGGAAGGCGCTCGAGTTCGAGATGACTGCGCAGCCCGCGGCAGCAAACTTCGGCTCCAGCTCGCGCGCAATGCCGGCGTCCACCGAGGAGAAGATGATCTTGGGCAGCTCTCCCGCAGGCGTTCCCTCGGGGACGTTGGGCATCACCCGCATGGCCGCAATGCGCGCAGGCAGAGGCGTGTCCAGCTTCCACCGGCAGGCCTCGCCGTAAGTCTTGCCCTCGCTGCGTTCGCTGGCCGCAAGCCACGCGATCTCAAACCACGGGTGGTTGTTGAGCAACTGAATAAAGCGCTGGCCGACCATTCCGGTCGCCCCTAGGATTCCAACTCGTCGCCGTTCCATATGCTCTAGAATACCGTGCCGCACCCAAAACCGTCACATTACGCGTCATTCAGCACCGGCCCGCTTCAGTCTTGGAGCAGATGGCTATCTGAAATATTGTTAACGGCAGAATTGTCCCAGGCTGAATCAGAACGCTCGTAGAGGCTTCCCACCCATAATTTTGATAACTTCCTGATATCCATCCAGTTCATCTACATACGGTCGCGGGGGGAACGCGAAGACAAATCTATTATTTCTCCCCAGTTCGCTAGGCGGATAAGGTGCCGCGCTGACATTGAGTGTGCCGCGCTGGATTTTGCGCCACTGCTCGTGTGTAAAGACCATGATGTAAATGTCCTGTCGCGGGCTTTCTTTTGTCCAAAGTGGGTGCCTGATGCTGATCATGCTTCCATGCTCCGCTTCGCCCTCTCCCGTCCATTCACTTACAACAATCTTGTACCCCACCCATGTTGCTGGCAGCCGGAAGCTGAACCCATAGCGTTTGTTGACGTAGGGCGCGATCGAACTTGAATGCGGCACATCGGTCACCGTCTGAAGCGGTGCCGACGGGAGTGCACGCTGGCCGGAGGACGGATTCCAGGCAGCCGAGATCAAACCAACAATTAATGCCGTATGTAGCTGTGTATTTCTCGCCTTGAGCATCTACGCTTCCCCTCATCTTTGGAGTTGAACCGAAATACACATCAGCAGACTAGTCATCCCGGTAGCGTTTTCTTCGCCGCGCTCTGTAACCGCCGGCGCCGCCCCACACCATCAGCGCGGCCACCAGGTGGATGATGAACCACAGGCTGATCCCCTGGTCGATGTAGATGAGATAAAGCACCAGCACGCGCGGCAGAAAGATGGCGAAGAGCAGCGGCACGATTCCATGCAGATGGAACGGCGCAATCGGCCCGTCAAGCCACAGCACGAAGAGCGCAACCCGCGGCAGAAAGAGCGCGAAGACCAGAAACCACAGCGGCAGTGAATGAATCACCATCAACACCTGCAAGCTCATATCAATTCACCGTCGTCTTTTGACATCCTTGCTGCTCAACAGCTCTTCCAGTTCGGCCTTGAACTCGCGCACGTCCTTGAAGTCGCGGTAGACGCTGGCGAAGCGGATGTACGCCACCGTGTCGATCTCCTTCAGCCGCGACATAATCAGCTCGCCCACCGCGCTGGTCGACCGCTCGCGCTCCGGCGAATCGACCACATACGCCTCGGTCTCATCCACAATCCGCTCCAGCGCCGCCGCCGGCACCGGCCGCTTCTCGCAGGCGTGGAGCAGTCCGCTCAGCACCTTCTGGCGATCGAACTTCTCCCGCCGGCCGTCCTTCTTCACCACCATGTAGGGAATCTCGTCGATGCGCTCGTAGGTGGTAAAGCGCTTGTTGCAGCCCTCGCACTCGCGCCGCCGCCGGATGGCGTCCGCCTCTTTGCTCTCGCGCGAATCCACCACGCGGTCCTGCGCGAAGCCGCAGTAGGGACATCTCATTGGTCGCACATCGCAGGAAACAAGATAAACCTCATTGGTTCAACGATTCTACCAGCGCGCGATGCTGCTGGCACAGGCTTCTCAGACGATCCAGCCGCCGCCAACCACCTCGTCACCGTCATAGAAGACCGCGGCCTGCCCCGGCGTGATCGCCCGTTGCGGCTCATCGAAGACCGCGCGCACGCGGTCCTCCCCGTCGCCGCGCAACGTCGCCCAGACCGGCTCGTGGCGATGGCGAATCTTGATCTGCACGCGCATCTCGCCCACAAGCCCTGGCACGGAGACCCAGTTCAGCCGGTTCGCCAGCAGCTCGCACGACAGCAATTCGTCGTCGCCGCCAACCGTCACCTGGTGCGAGTCGGGATGGATCGCCAGCACGTATCGCGGCCCGGAGTTCGGCGCAACCGCCAGCGCTCCGCCCAGCCCCTTGCGCTGCCCGACGGTGAAGCCGTGAATCCCCGCGTGCCGTCCCAGCACCTCGCCCGCCGCCGTCACCAGTTCGCCCGCCGAGTCCGGCAACGATTCTCCCTGCTCATCGAGGTACGCCGCCAAAAACGCCGAGTAGTCGCCGCCGGGGATGAAGCAGATCTCCTGCGAGTCGGGCTTGTCGGCAAGTGCGAGGCCGGCATCGGCGGCCAGCCGCCGCACGGCGGGCTTCTGCATCTCGCCCAGCGGGAAGAGCGTGCGCGAAAGCTGCTCCTGAGTCAGGCCGAACAAAAAATATGTCTGGTCCTTCGACTTGTCCTCGGGCCGCGAGAGGACCCATCGCCCGCGCGCCGCATCGTACCGGTTGCGCGCATAGTGCCCAGTGGCGATGCGCTCCGCGCCGATCTGCCGCGCCGTGGTGATCAGCGCGTCGAACTTCAGATGGTTGTTGCACAGCGTGCATGGAACAGGCGTGCGTCCGGCCAGGTACTCGGCGACAAAGGGCTGAACGACTTCGGCCTCAAAACGAGCCTCCTGGTTGACGAGGTAGTACGGAATGCCCAGGTGCTCTGCCACGCGGCGCGCATCGTACACATCGTCGATGGAGCAGCAACGGCCCGCGACCGCCTCGGGCATCCCCTCGCGCCCGGCAAGCCGCCGCTGGTTCCACAGTTGCAGCGTCAACCCGACCAGCGTGTGCCCCTGGGCGCGCAGCAGCGCCGCGACGGCGGAGGAGTCCACTCCTCCGGACATGGCAACGGCGATGGTCTCGGACGGCTGCGTCATAATGGCCCCGCCCCTCCATTATCGCAACTTTAGCGCACCTCGCCGGGCATTCGGGAATCTAACCGCTTGATGATTCTCGCTTGCCCAAGTCTTCGATCAGCGCTTGCGCGCTTCCCACTCGCCGCAGTTCTGATAGCGCTCTTCGCGAGCACAACCGCCCACGCCGGCCCTCCCTTCCAGACCGACGATCCCGACCCGGTCGAGTTCCGCCACTTCGAGATGTACGCCTTCGAGCTCTCCGACGGCACCGGCAAGAGCGCCGGCGGAACGGCTCTCGAAGCTCCCGCCTATGAGGTGAACTATGGCGTCGTGCCCAACGTGCAGCTTCACCTTGTTCTGCCGCTCACCGCCAGCTTTGCTCCCTCAGGCGGCCCAACCAACTTCGGCATCGGCGACAGCGAACTCGGCGCGAAGGTCCGCTTCGTCAAAGAGTCAAAACGCATTCCAGAGGTTGGCATCTTTCCCTTCTTCGAACTGCCCAGCGGCAACGCAGACAAGGGCCTGGGCGTGGGCGCAACCTGGTACCGCATGCCGCTCTGGCTGCAAAAAAGTTGGGGCCCGGAAGATCGGCAGTGGACGAGTTACGGCGGCGGCGGCGAAGCCGTCGTTCCGGCGACCGGCTATAAGAACTACCCCTTCTCCGGCCTGCTGGTCCAGCGCCAACTCAGCAAGAAGCTCACCCTCGGCGCGGAACTCTTCGGCCACGGCGCGGAGGGTGCTGCGGCCACCAGCACACGCGCCGCCACCATGCTCGACCTCGGCGGAATCTACGAGTTCAAGCCCGGCTTCGACCTTCTCTTCGCCGCCGGACGCAGCGTCTACGGACAGCCCGAGACCTACACCTACCTCTCGCTCTACTGGACCTGGGGCCCGGGCAGCGCGGCCGACCAGGGCGGTCCAGCCCAGCCAGGCAGCGGCACAAACTCCAAGATGCTCTCTGCCCTTACCAGGCTGTCTCTGCGCTAAAGCGCGACGGACACCTGTACGGCCAACGATGGCTGATGCGTTGTGTTCTTTTGCATCAGTTCGCCAGCGCGGCTTCGATGGCGGCGACGATCGCCGGATCGTCGGGCACGACCTCGGGCGAGAAGCGCGCAATCACCTTGCCTGTGCGGTCGATGAGGAACTTCTCGAAGTTCCACAGGATTCCCGGCTCGGGATTGGGCGTTGCGCCGCTCTTGCCCAGGAAGCCCGCCAGCTTCGCCCGGAATGCCTCGCGCGTTGCGCCCGCGGCCTTGGGCTCGGCGGCGATCAGCGCCTGGTAGAGCGGGTCGATCGCGGGGCCGGTGACGGCGATCTTGGCGAACATGGGGAAGTTGACCCCAAAGGTCGCCCGGCAGAAGGTGGCAATCTCGTCGTTTGATCCCGGCTCCTGCCCCGCGAAGTCGTTGGCCGGAAAGCCGAGCACGGCCAGGCCCTTTTCCTTGTACTGCTCATAGAGCTTCTCCAGCGCGTCGTACTGCGGCGTCAGGCCGCACTTGGACGCGACGTTGACCACCAGCAGCACCTGGCCGCGAAACGCCCCAAGCGAGGTTGACTCTCCGGTGATGGTATGAACGGGAAGTTCGTAGATGGGCGTGGACATGATTTTCTCCTGGTTGTTCTCAACGATTATAGTTGTGCGGATTCATGACGCTGCAAGCTGCCGCGGAGCAATCCAGACGAGCCCGTTCCGGCCCGCGTTCCGGATCACAATTGACCAAGGATGAGATGCGAGCGCGCAAGACCCGATGCAACGTTTTTCCATCGAATCAGCAATCAAGACCGGATTATTCGCCGAACGTTCTATTATTAAAGTTACATGTCCATTGCAGATACCCTGTTTGGAAGGCCCTTGGCCACCAGCGAAGAGCGCGCCGAGCACATCGGCGTGGCCGCCGGCATTCCTATCTTTGGTCTGGATGCGCTGACTTCGGCGGCGTACGGGCCGGAGACGGCGCTCTCCCTGCTGATCCCGCTCGGCCTGATGGGCGTTCACTATATCGTCCCCATCATCACGGCGATCCTCATTCTGCTGCTCATCGTCTTCTTCAGCTATCGCCAGACGATTGCAGCGTACCCCGGCGGCGGCGGCTCATACACCGTCGCGACAGAAAACCTGGGCACTGGCGCCGGCCTGCTGGCCGCGGCCGCCCTGATGATCGACTACATCCTGACCGCCGCGGTCGGCATCTCGGCCGGCATCGAGGCCGTCGTCAGCGCCCAGCCGATTCTTTTTCCGTACACGCTGATTCTCTGCATCTTCGTTCTTGCCCTGCTCGCCATCGTCAACATGCGCGGCGTCAAGGATACCGGGGCAGCCTTCATCATTCCGACATTTCTGTTCGTCGGCACTCTCATAATCACCATCGTCATTGGTGCGATTCACGTCTTCAAGGCGGGTGGAGCTCCCATCGCCGCAGCCGAGATGCCACATCCCTCGCCACAACTCATCGGCACCCTCAGCCTGTGGCTTCTGATGAAGGCCTTCTCCAACGGGTGCGCCGCAATGACCGGCGTCGAAGCTGTCTCCAACGGAGTGATGGCCTTCCGCGATCCAAGAGCGAAGAACGCCCAGCGCACGCTCTCGGTCATCATCGGCATCCTGATTGTTCTGCTCTTCGGCACCGCGTGGCTGGCCAAGAAGTACGGCATCATGGCCATGGACCAGGGCCTGCCCGGCTACCAGAGTCTGCTCAGCCTCATCGTCATGGCGGTCTTCGGACGAGGCTGGTTCTTCCAATTCACCATGTGGTCCGTCTTTCTTGCGCTCTGCCTCAGCGCCAACACCGCCTTCGCCGACTTTCCCCGCCTTACCCGCGCCATCGCACTCAACGATTTCCTGCCCCACGTCTTCGTCCTGCGCGGACGGCGTCTCCTCTTTTCCTACGGGATCTACGCCCTCACCACGATGACTGCGGTCCTCCTGATTGCCTTCCGCGGCCGGGTCGACCAGCTCATCTCGCTCTACGCCATCGGCGCATTCCTCGCCTTCACCCTCTCCCAGGCCGGCATGGTCATCCACTGGAAGAAGCAGGGGGACAAGCACAGAGGCCGCCGCTGGCACATGTTCGTCAACGGCACCGGCGCCGTCGCCACCGGCATCACCACACTCATCGTGCTGGTCGCCAAGTTCACCTCCGGCGCATGGATCACTGCGCTTCTGGTGCCCACGCTGATCATTCTGATGATGGTCATCAAGAAGCACTACAGGCGGGTCAACGGCGAGGTCGTCGAGATGTCCCCGCTCAACCTGACCAATATGCAGCAGCCGCTGGTGGTCATTCCCATGGCGCGCTGGGATCGCATGACCGAGAAGGCCCTGCGCTTTGGCCTGCTGCTCTCCAAGGAGATCAAGGTCGTCAACGTCATCGGCGCCGACGGCGAAGAGACGCTGGATGCTGTTTGGGATGCGAATGTCATCAAGCCCATCCGCGCGCAGGGCCTGCACGAGCCGGAACTCGTCACCCTGCACTCCAACATCCGCCTCATCATCAACCCGCTGATGGACTACATCCTGGAGCTGGAGCAGCAGAACCCGGACCGCAAGATCACTGTGCTTCTGCCCGAACTCGTGGTCCGCCACTGGTGGGAGTACTTCCTGCACAACCAGCGCGTGCAGATGCTCAAGTTGCTTCTCCTGCTCAAGGGAAAACAGCGCATCATCGTCGTCAACATCCCCTGGTACCTGTGAGGGAAAGGTCCTAGACAGACGGGTCGCAAAACCCACCCACCACCGTTCGGCGCGAGGATTCTTTTGTGGCGGGTGCGGTATTCTGCGAAGAGATGTTTGTCGCCTTCAAGATTGTGTTTGTGTATGTGACGCTGGGGACCCTGGCGGGAATCTTCGGGATTCCCTACTCGTTGGTGGTGGGCAATATCAGACTGCTGTACCGCGTGGTGGTGCGGGGAATCATTCCGCTGGGGCTGCGGGCGGGCGGGATTCGCGTGGAGGTGAGCGGCCTCGACCACATCCCGGCGGGGGTGAGCTGCATCTTTCTGTCGAACCATGTGTCGAACCTGGACCCGCCAGTGCTGCTGCCGGTGCTTCCCGGCCAGTGTTCGGTGCTGCTGAAGAAGGGGCTGATGCGGATTCCGTTTCTGGGGACGGCGATGCGGCTGGGCAAATTCGTTCCGGTGGAGCGGGGCCAGCGGCGCGAGGCGGCGCAGGCCAGCGTTGCCGCGGCGGAGGCGGCGCTGCGCAGTGGGCTGCACGTCCTGTTCTTTGCCGAGGGGACGCGCTCGGAGGATGGGCGGCTGTTGGCGTTCAAGAGCGGGCCGTTCTACATGGCGATGGAGACGGGCGCGCCGATTGTGCCCATCGCCATCTCCGGGACCGAGAAGATGATGCGCAAGCACAGCGCGAAGGTGACGCCGGGAGTGGCGAAGGTGCAGGTGCTGCCGGCGATCGAACCGGCGGAGTACGCGACGCGAGAGGAGTTGATGCACGCGGCGCGGGCGGCGATGATCGCGGCGCTGCCGGAAGAGATGAGGCCAATCTAGGTCCGAGGTACTAGGTTCGAGGTTAAAACGGGACCGAATCAGTGCTCAACTCAAGCTCAGTGGTTCTCACCTCGAACCTTGAACCTCGAACCTATTTCACGATGGCGTTGAAGCCGTCGGCGAGGACGCGCTGCTGCATGGCTTCGGCGTCCTTGCGCGTGGCGAAGGGGCCGATCTGGACGTGCAGCAGCTTGTCCTGGGGTTCGTGGCGGACGCTGACGCTGTAGCCTTTTTTCTGTAGCGAGGCGAGCAGGATGTCAGCCACATCCTGGTTGGAGACGGCGGCGATCTGCACCATGATGGTGCCGGTGGGGGAAGTTGCCGGTTGCTGGTTGTTGGTTGCTGGTTGAGCAACTGACGTAGATGGTTTGTCGCCGACGATCATTCCGTCGGCTGCGGTTGCGGCGGACTTCGGCGTGGCGAGCGGCGGGGAGGGTGGGGTTGTGGGGGCGGGTTCGGTTTGGAGGACGACCGACGCGGCGGCGGAGTCGGTCGCCGGTTGCGCGGCGGTCGCTTCGGGCTGGCTGGCCAGGCTCCCGGCGGCGGGCTTGGCGGAGCCGTTGCTGGAGGTGTCGGCGGTGGCGGCTGCGGTGTCAGTGAGTGCGGCCTGGGCGGACTTGCGGCCCATGGTGTAGCCGAAGCCGAAGAAGCCGGCGCAGACCAGCGCGAGGGCGAAGAAGATTCCCAGGATGGCCGGAGCGTCGAGCGAGATCTCGCGGTCGGCGCTATGGCCGGGACCGGAGCGGTCCGGGTCGCGGGGGTAGCCGCGGCCGGGCGGGCCGTCGTCATCTTCGTCGTAGGGACGATTCACGGTTTATTCCTTCGGCCCCGCATCGGACGCGGCAGCGGGCGCGGCGATGGCGGCGATGGTCTTGTTGAACATGTTGACCAGCTCCATGGGCAGCGGGAAGACGATGGTGGTGTTCTTCTCCACGCCGATCTCGGTGAGGGTCTGGAGGTAGCGCAGTTGCAGGGTCATGGGCTGGGTGGCCATCAGCGCGGCGGCGTCGACGAGCTTCTGCGCGGCGTTGAACTCGCCTTCGGCGTGGATGATCTTGGCGCGGCGCTCGCGTTCGGCCTCGGCCTGCTTGGCCATGGCGCGCAGCATGTTTTCGGGCATGTCGACCTGCTTGACTTCGACGGCGACGACCTTGAGGCCGTAGGGCGAGGTGTGGCCGTCGATGATGGTCTGGATGCGCTGGTTGAGCTGGTCGCGGTGGGCGAGCAACTGGTCGAGGTCCACTTCGCCGAGGACGGAGCGCAGCGTGGTCTGCGCGAACTGCGAGGTCT
>Ga0326727_10011392_pt1 | contig 20714 bp, 14 predicted proteins | sample MB2enrmetagenome_FD_207643 | JGI IMG/M metagenome (GOLD analysis project Ga0326727, IMG submission 207643) | Lab enriched peat soil microbial communities from McLean, Ithaca, NY, United States - MB29MY | ecosystem: Environmental > Terrestrial > Soil > Wetlands > Peat | place: USA: New York...
GAGAGTTTTTTTGGAATACGAAACCCTTGTAAACATTGGGTGAAATGGGTGTCGGGGGCCGTCTTGTCAAGTATGTATTCTTGACAAGCACCCGGAAACAGAGCCTTTTTAACCACAGAGAACACAGAGATCACAAAGAAATTTGCTGGTGGACAGGGCGGGCGGGCTGCGGCAGACAAAATGTTGATTCGCTCGGAACCGCTTTCCAATAGTACGGTTTGACCCCGTTGATGACCGGCTTAAGCCAGCCTCAGACGAGGCCGTAAACGTCAAGGGAAGGGCCATAGAACGCTGCCAAGGCTGCCGCATATCTGCCACCTGTGAAACTTTTGCGAAGTGGTGCCACCACACCCTGCCGCGCGGAGCGCGGCAGGGTGTGGTGGCTCGCTTGAAGATGAACTATGGCTGGATGAAATTGAGGGATGGACAGTCCAAGACGCCGCCCCTGCGGTCGCCGCCAGCACCACCGACGCATCCAGCCTGGCCGACACGATGCCGATGACGTGGCCCCGTTCATCCACCAGCGCCCCGCCGGAATTGGTCGGCTGCACCGGCACGCTGATTTGAAAGTAGCGCGGCTCATCCGGCGCGCCGGACAGCGAGGCGATTTCCCCCTTGGCCAGCTTGGGCGTGAACCCCTGGAAACCGATGTCGGGAAAACCGGGCCGCCGGATTTCGGCCACGGTTCGCGGTCTATCCGCACCCAAAACTGACGCGACGCGCAAACGGAACTTGCATCAGTTCGATTTTGAAGTTTTGTTCGGGCGATAATCTTTGACAGAAATTCGCAGATCTGGTTTCATAACGATAATGGCAGCAGGAGAGACATCCATGAATCTATTTGATGGATTGATCAGTGCCGTGGTTGGTGCGCTGATTGGTGCGCTGATTGTGGTTTGGGGCTGGCGGCGTGAACAACGACGTGAACAAGGTGAACAACGGCGCGAACGAGAAAAAATCAGGCGTGAAAATCGAATGCGCTTTATAGTGGACGCCTATCTTCGCTTGGAAGCAGCCGCAAATCGTAAGTCACCGTTAAGTAATGATTACAAGAGAAGTGTGGAATCAGCAGTCGCGGATATACAGCTCCGGGGCACACGCACACAAGTTGAGCTTGCGCAAGCGTTAGCCATACAACTCGATCTGATGGGAAAAGGAGACCCCACCTCATTCGCCACTTTATTGAAAGAATTGCGGGATGATTTGCGCTCTGAATTAGAATTGGAGCAGCTACCGCCGGACAACAAACCGTTCATCTTGAGATTCGATTAGCAAGCACGCTGCCCGGCATCCGTATGCTGGCACCATGAAGCGCGTCATTATGTCCGGTCTCGAAACACGGCGAGAAAAAGTCGTAAAAATTCTTAACAGCTAATCCTGGGACGCTTGCAGTTCTTGGAGTCGCTGCCGGGCACGCGCGATTTGCGGCGCATACTGCGGAGGCGCCACCTCGATAAACTTGCGATAACTCAACACCGCTTCACGTCTCCGTCCTAAAGCTTGCTCCGAGAGTGCCTTGTTGAGCCAAGCCGCCGCTTTTCGCGGGTCAATCGTCAGCGCCCGGTCGTAGCAACTGATCGCCTCCTCCCGGCGACCGAGGTCGTCGAATGAGCCGCCCTTGTTATACCAAGCCCCCGCGAATGTCGGGTCAAGGGCTAGCGCCCTGTCGTAGCAGCTAATCGCCTCCTCTTGCCGACCGAGGGCAGCGAGCGCGTTCCCTTTGCCGCTCCAAGCCTCTGCATATCGCGGGTCACTCGCCAAGGCCTGGTCGTAGCAGTTAAGCGCCTCCTCTTTCTGGTCGAGGGCTATGAGCACACTGCCCTTGTTGAGCCAAGCCTTTGCCTCTCGCGGATCAATCGCCAGAGCCTTATCGTAACACTGGATCGCCTCCTCGCGCCGACCGAGGGCAGCGAGCGAAGCCCCCTTGTTGAGCCAAGTATATGCGTCTCGCGTGTCAATCGCCAGCGACTGGTCGAAACATCCAATCGCCTCTTGGTGCTGACCGAGTGCAGCGAGTGAGGCACCTTTGTTGTTCAGGAAGGCCGCCCGATTCGCGCGAACTTGTGGAACTTCGATCTTCTCCCCTGTCTTACGCGCCAGCATCGGCTCCAGCACTGCTCGCAATTCCCCAAAGCTACCGAATCGGTCAGTTGGCTTCGGATAAAGACAGCGCTCAATGACCGGCCCTAAGAAACCATCCACGCGTGGCACACGACCGTTCATCTGCTGCTCGTAGATTTGGCGCAGGTAGCCTTCCAGATCCCCCCGATACGGCACCACAAACGGCGGCATCGGGCTTCCCGCAGCCATCTGCCAAAAGACGAGGCCGAAGCTGTAAATGTCACTGCGGATGTCCGCCCCTTCACCTCGATATATTTCCGGCGCCATATACCCAGGCGTGCCACAGCGCGCTTTCCCTCCGGTCTGCATTAGGCTCAAGCCGAAGGCGCCTTCTGAGCCGCGAGTAACCAACGAACCACCCACGCCACCCGTTGCCCGCCATGCCACCGCAGCAGCGGTGGCCAGGCCAAAGTCGCTGATCTTGACCGTCCCATCTTGAGTAATGAGGATGTTGGCGGGCTTAATGTCGCGGTGGCTCTTGATGCCGCGCGCTTGGGCGTGTTCCATGCCCAGGCAAAACTGGATTGCCCATTTCAAAGTCTGGCTGGCGTCGAGTGGTCCGCGCGCCCGCGCCAGATGGTCAGCCAGACTCACCCTTCCGTGTGCATCCGGCGCGACGTGCTGCATCACCACGAACAAGCGGCCAGAAATTTCCGTCACCCACAGTGCGGCCAGAATGAACGGATGCTGCTCCAGGTTGACCCACAGAAGGGTTTCCCTCATGAAGGCATCGCGCGCCGACGCATCGGCCAGCAACTCGTCACGGAAGGTCTTCAGAGCGCACACTTCTTTTATTTCACGGGCATACACCAAATACACCACGGCGAATCCGCCTTTGCCCAACGTGGCGCGAACCTCATATTTACCACCAATCACATCGCCTGTTTTGTAGAGTCCCAATTCCTCGCGCTCTGGTGCCTTACGCGCCGCTGGTTCAGGATGCTTTTCAATTCTTGGTGGCTCCTGCTTCCCGCCAAAGAGATTCTCAAAGAAGCTTTTCATGTTTGCACAGATTTAACACCGGTTCGTATTCATCGTCAAAGCAGTTATCTCGACCTGCGGTTGCGCCGCCTTCGCGTTCGCTTCCGTCTTCAAAACGTTTCGCTGTGGGAAGTGGGCGCGACAAGTCCGCCCTTCTCTAATGCGAAATTCGGATGGCGGATGGTGGAATGCCGCCAGGCAGTTAGCCGAGGTTGGGGCGTCGGGTCTAAAGTTTCGTCTGAGTGTGCCCAGCGGTGAAAACGGGGTCTTTCTTGTCGAGATTTAGCAGTGCTGCCGCCTGTGTGATGTCATCGGTTTGAATTCGGATGCCGACTTTATCACGCAGCGCGTCCAACAGGGGCGCGTCCAACTGAGCCGGGTCGGTGCGGAGGCGAATCTCTTTTGTCACGATCATACTCCAGAAGTTCGGATGCATCTCCTGAAGCTCGGCCTTCTTCGGCAGGAATATCAATCCTGCGGATGTCGGTCGAAGTTCGATTCTATCACGCGGCATCTGCGTGTATGGCTCGGTCGTCGTCGTCCGTGTCGTGGTAAAAATTGCAATTTTCACGTACGCACCCTTGCTCAATGGAGCGCGGCCTTCAATATAAAAAGAATGAAGATTGCCGCCCCTCACGGCGGCGGAGAGCGAGTAAAAGCACCGTCTGATTTCTCCCCATTCCGCGGCAGCGGACAGCCAAAATTGACACCCTAAAAGCGGCTTTTCCTCCTTGTCTTTATTTCCCTGGTGGTGACGGCATTGGCCCCAGAGTTGCGAGGGCAGCCGGGGCACAATGCTGGGGATCCGCCACCGCCAAGGCTACGGCGGGACAAGCAATGACGACACGACCAGGCACTTGTCGGGGCGGAGCGTTCGCGTGTTGGCATTCCGCCGTCGCGCAGTGCGCTATGGCGGGACAAGTCGGCTTGGCCTTCGTGTTCGCAGCAAGCCGGATGATCCGCCTTCGTCAAGATTTCCGCCTTCGTTAAAACTACGGACAAGACAGCGGGACATGCAACACGGGAACGCGGAGCGGGGAAAGGCTGATCGTTTGGGCCAAATCTGATACTGCAATCTGATACCGTTTGCCAAATTTCGGGCAGATTCGTGATGATTCGGGCAGACGGAAAATCCTGCAAAGGCTTGATAATCAAGGCCGGGATGACGTGTGATACCATTTCCAGTTCGAAATTGCACTATGCCGCTCCTTCCGCCGTCGCCGAAGCGCTATGGACAAGACGGAGCTTTGGATTGTTTAGGCGCGTTACTACAAATATGGCGCTCCTTCCGCCGTCGCCGGAGCGCTATGGCGGACAAGACGGAGCTTGGACTCCTGCTGAATAGTGCAGTTCCATACTGGAAATGGTATCACACCCATTTCACCGGGGTGGAGGAGCAGGATGTGCCTGGACCTGGATGGTCGCCGCTTGCTGGGCCGTGATATGATCTTGATTCTCCGTCAGAGCGATTGACCCCGCCATCGTGGCCGTGGCTGGCGAGGTGCCTTGGATGATCCATTCCGCGCCATTCCAAATAACCGGCGCGGTTCCAGGTTCCATGGCCCGGGTCCCAGGTCCATCGGTCGCATAAGACGCCAGTTGTCCATTGGGAGCGGAGGCCGTGACGGACAGAACCCCGGGATAAGCGGCAGGATAAGCGTCTTCGTTGCCGCCGGAATTGCCTGCTGCGGCGACAAATTGAATTCCTTTTTGCCCGGCTTCCGCGATCAGATCTCCAAACAACACACTATTGCCCGTGCCTCCCGAGCTGATGCTAATGGGATTGTCCCCCAAATTGATGGCTTGAATGACTCCGTTCATGAGATCGTAAGTCGTGGTGCTTTGGTTTCCTGAATAAACAATCACCGGCTGAATCATGGACGGATCAGCCGCCATCGAACCGAGCATGGTTTCGAGCATGGCGGTGCCGTGCGAGGGCTGGTCGGCGGGCGCATCGGGTGTGCCGACGACACTCACGGGCGTCAGCATGTACTTCTGGAATTGGTCCGGCGGACTGACCGCAGTATCAATCAAACCAACAATAGGGCCGTTGACATCCGGAGGATTCAGGTTGAACAGCGGACCCGCCGGGGCCGGGCCGGCCTGCGTCAGTTGGAAGGGGGTTGGAGGGTCCACCACGTAATTGGAATCCGCCGCCGCGACCGATGGGTTGCCGGCCAGGGATTGAAGCGCGCTGTCCGCCGCGCTGCCGTCGGCGAATTGCAGGCGATAGAAGCCGATTTTATCGTCGCGGCCGATAATTTTTGCGCCGAGCTGCCTGGCCAGTTGATCGATGGAATTGGTCGGATTGCGCTTGAGCTTGACCAGAAGTTCATTGGGGATGCGGTAATCCTTTTTCTCGGCCTGGACCATCTGCGTGGCGGCCTTGGAGGCGGTCTGAAAGACAAAGAGCCGCGAGACGCCATTGGTTTCGTCTCTGAAGTAATTGAGTTTGCCCAGCAACCGCCGCAACGCTTCATCCTCCGGCAGGTTTTTAAATTTGGCCGAAACCTCCTGCGTTGTGCCAGGCTCCACATAAACCTTCCAACCCGTGGCCGCCGCGATTTTTTTCAAGAGCTTGGGCAGGTCCCATTGTTGGATTTCGGCATCGACCTGATTTTGTTTGACGCGCCAGGAGAGGGCATTCGTCCCGGTCACAGGCGAGGGGCTGCCCGCCACTGCCAGGGGCAGCGCCAGGCAAAGCACACCAAACAAGAATCGCGGCACGTTTCTCATCCATTGCAAGATTAAGCCGGGAGGCGGCGGAATGCAATTTCATCGTCAGGCACGGTGCAAACCGGCTCAATCGCTGCGCGACGCGCCTTTGTCGGTCAGGTGAAAGTCCGGGTAAGATTCAGCGCCCATTTCGGGAAGGTCCAGCCCGGCAATTTCGTCCTCCCGTTTGGATCGCATCGGGACGATGAAATTGGATATTTTGAACCACAGCAAGGCGAAGAGACCGATAAAAATCAGGCAGGTCAACGCGCCCACGGCTTGCGCGCCCAATTGCGGCCAGTCATTGGCCGGACTGCCAAAAAGCGTTCCAAAAGCGCCAGCCACGCCGATTTCCGAACCGTCTTTTGCCACGGTGTGGATGCCGTTCCAGCCGGCCCCATAACTGCCATTGGCCAACAGGCCGATGCTCAGAACACCCCAGGCGCCGCTGACCCCATGCACAGAAATGGCCCCCACCGGATCATCCACTTTCAACTTCGCCTCGAAAAAGACAACGGAATAAACCACCAGGATGCCCGCGACCGCGCCAATGATCACGGCTCCCGCCGGGCTGACAAACGCGCACGGCCCCGAAATCGCGACCAACCCGGCCAGCATCCCGTTGCATAGCATCGAGGGATCCGGCTTGCGAAACTTCGTAATCACCACGAAGTACGCGCCAACCGTGCTGGTGGCTGACGCCAGGAGAGTGTTGACGGCAATGACCGCCACCCGCTCATGTGCCCCGGCCAGCGCCGGACCGAGGTTGAAACCGAACCAGCCGAAGGCCAGGATCAAGGTTCCCAGCGTAACAGAAACCAGATTATGCCCCGGCATCGGACGGGGCCGTCCGTCGCGGGCGTATTTGCCGACGCGAGGTCCCAGCATGGCCGCGCCCGCCAAACCGATGACGCCTCCAGCCATGTGGACAACCGATGAACCCGCAAAATCCACATAGCCGTGGCCCAAGCCCAAAGTTTTCCCCAACTGCGAGAGCCAGCCGCCTCCCCAAACCCACCGGCCAAACAGCGCAATGGGCAGCGCCCCGGCCCAGAATCCGTACAGTATAAAATTCGAGAATCTCCACCGCTCGGCCATGGCGCCCGCCGGAATGGCCGCTGCCACCGCCACGACTGCGGCTTGGAAAAAGAACAACCTGAGAGCCTCTGGATCAAAACCGAATGGAATCAGCTTGCTTGGGACTGAAACCCATGGAGGGGCAACCACGACGGCCGGGTTGTGCAATGCGCCGCCAAACATGAGGGCAAATCCGACCCAAAATCCGAGAATGCTGAGGGGGAGAATCATGAAATTCATCGTGACGACGTGCCCGGCATTTTTGGCCCGGCACAAGCCGGATGTCACGAGGGCAAATCCCCCCTGCATGAGCAGGACGAGGACCCCTGCCAGGAGCACCCATGTTGTATTTTCAGACATGGTGTTGATACTATTTTTGTTCGATCACCGCCGGGCCAAACCGGTCATTTGCCATGGTGTTTCAAATACAAAAAAATCAGCAGGAAACCGGCCAGCCAGGTCAAGGCAAAAAACAAGATCAATGGCAACAGACGAAACCGGCTTTTCCACAGTTGCGGCCTTTGCAGACGCCTGAAGCGTTCGACCAGCTCGACTTTCTCGTAATCGTCCAATTCCGCCTTCATGGCAGCGGCTGAAGGATAGCGGTCCGCCGGATTGCGTTCCATGGCGTGAAGAATGATTTCTTCCACTGCCGGGGTCAGCTTGGGATTGATCTTGCGCGGAGCCACGGGGTCCCCGGTCAGACGCGCGTTCATCACCGCGTAAGGACTCTCCCCTTCAAAGGGCGCCGCGCCGACACACATTTCATAGAGGATCGCGCCCAGCGCATAGAGGTCCGTCCGCTCGTCGCCGCGGCTGCCCTTGACCTGTTCCGGCGCCATGTAATCGGGCGTTCCCATGCTGGGAGAAAAGCCGACGAAGGTGATGCGGCGCATTTTCAGGGATTTGGCGATGCCAAAATCCATGATGCGGATGCTGCCGTCATTGCAGATCATGATGTTCTGCGGTTTGAGGTCGCGATGGACAATTTTATGGAAGTGCATGTAATCGAGCGCTTCGCAAATGCGGCTGGCAATTTTCACCGCATCCCGCTCCGGCAAGGGATGGACTTCGCGCAGGAGCGCGCTCAGGGTCTGGCCTTGCAAGTATTCCATCACGATATAGGGACGGCTCTTTTTCTCCGGCTCGACGGCAAAGATTCTCAGGATGTAGGGATGGAGCAGCATCTTGCCGATTTCCTCCTCGCGCTCGAAGCGGGAGAAAGTGGCGGGGTCGCTCTCAAATTGCAGGAGCGGCACTTTGATGGCCACGGTCAGTCCCGTTTGCAGGTCATTGGCCTTGAAAATGGAGGCCATGCCGCTCCGGTTGATCAGGTCGGTGATTTCGAAACGGTCATCCAGCACCTGGCCGGGTTGGATTTCGTTGCTCACAGCAGGTGTGCTTGCTTTGATGTAATAGGGCGCGCCGCGATAAAAATGGCGGTGTTCGATCTCATTGATTCGGATCAATTGAACTGAAACATTGTCTTCCGCCCCCCGCTTTTCGGCCAGCGCGATCAATTCCGCGCAGGCCTGCGCCGGGGCCAGATGCCCGGCAACATCGCAAATCTCATCGTCCAGCACAACGGAATAAAGTCCGTCGGTGCATTGCACCAGCACGTCTCCCTTGGCCAGGGTTGCCCTGAAGAGATCATAGGCGCAGATCAAATCCTGCCCGATGCTGCGCGTGATCATGGAACGCATCGGACTGGCCATGGCATCGCGTTCCTTGACCAGCCCTAATTTGACCTGGAGGGCGACATAGCTGTGATCGGATGTCAAGCGCCGGAGTATCCCATTGCGAATCAAATAGACCCGTGAATCTCCCGCATGCCCGATTGAGATTTCATCATTTCGAAAAATCGACACCGTCAGCGTCGTCGCCATCCGTCCTTCCTCGTGATGGTGCATCGAGGCGTCATAGACGAGCTTGTTGGCTTGGTTGAAAATTTTGCGCAGCAAATCGGCCGGCTCCGTTTCCGCCACGGTTCCCTTGAAGGCGTTGACCGTGGTTTGCACCGCAAGCTGGCTGGCCACTTCGCCCCGTCCGGTGCCTCCCACCCCGTCGGCAATCACCGCCGCGATGCCCACCGCGCGCACCAATTCCGGCGTCTCCGGCTGCCAAAACCCGATGCAGTCCTCATTTTTTTCGCGAACCGGTCCGGTTACGGATAATTGGGCGTAAGTCAAATCCATCCCACATCCTGATTGATAAACATTTGTTTTGTCAAGACGACAAACCGGCTGCCCCGTCGGAGGCAGCCGGCCAGTCGGTTCCAACAGGCAATTGGTCTAAGCCGCCATGCTGGCCTTGGAGGTCAGAATAATTGCCTTGCCTCTCGCCTTGCTGGTCGAGGCAAGGTAGATGGCTCCGATAATGATCCACAGCAGGGATACACCGAGCGCAATGTAAGGCTCCTTGACACTCATGCCAGCGACACTAAACGGGCCAACCAAGTAGAACAGCATGCAACCGAAGTTGGCCAGGAGTCCGAATACCGGCACGACCACATGCTTGAAGCCGTGGAAACTGTGGTGCTCGCGGAAGGCCACGATGGCCACGATGCAGGTGGTCATATAGAGCAGGAACGTCCCAAAGTTGCTGATCAGGGTGACGATGAGGATGGTGTTGGGCAGCGTCACGTAAGCGTGCGGCGAGAAGATGCCGAAGCTGTACCAGAAATTGTGCTTGTCCAAGGCCGCCATATCCGAGCTTTGGCCGCCCAGATAGACCACGGTCGAAATGATACCGACGATGATCGAGATAAAGGCCAGGAACCAGACCGCGCGATGCGGTGAGAGTGTCCTGCCGTGCAACAGGCCAAACTGCTGGGGGACTTCCTCGTCGCGGCCCATGGCATAAGTGATGCGCGCTCCCGTGTTCATGCAGGAGAGGGTGGTGCCGATCAGGGCGAGGAATACGGTAAAGGCCTCTATGAGCATGAACGCCTTGCCCGCCGAATAACTGCCAAACGCCCAGGTGCCCACCAGAACCATCATGTCCCCGATGGGCGCGCCGGAGGCGCCGGCATTGGACATGGGGTAACCACTATTCAAGAAATAATTGGCCGCGAAATACTCGAACAGGTAACAAATCGCGCCTTGAATCACCAAGGAGAGCAACACGGCGCGTCCGATGTCCTTCTTCGGATTCTTGGCCTCTTCACCCATGGAGGAAACCGACTCGAAACCAACCAGCAAAAGAATCGCCACGCACGCCTGCACCAGAACGGAACCGAACCCGTGGGGCGCCACAACGGATCCTGCACTGGTGTGGAAGTTAAACGTTTTTGGGTCTTGCGCGGTCCCCGCTCCACTCATGGCGTCGGCAGGTTTATAACTCAGGACGAAGGGGTCGGGGGTTTCTTTGCCGTCTTTCACAATCACATTGCCCTTGTCGTCTGCCTTCCAAGCCGGATAGGGGTCGCCTTCGCCCAGGCCAAGGGCGGTCAAACTGGCCAACTCAACGACGTTGGTGTTCTTGGTCTTGTCCAAGTCATCCTTGGCCACCTGACGGTCCTGCATTTTATATATGGGCTGCTTCTTGTCATCCACTTTGGGTGTGTTGTCGGCCCAGACGTCCTGCACCGGTTTGCCTTTGTCGTCGGTGACGACTACTTGAGCCACATTGTAATTGACGGGGGTTCCGTTGGAGAGGTGCCAGCCAACGGAGCCGTCAGGATGGCTGGTGCGATAGGCGATGGCCATGATGGAGAAGGTGATCAGCGCGCAAATCTGGATGACGTTGATCCCCATATTGACAGCGGTCGTGCCGGTGACACCGCGGTAGGCGATGTAGCCAACCAAGAGGGAGAAAAAGACGCAGAAGAGCCACATGAACAAGGGACTGTTGTAAGTGCCGCTGAAGGTGTCCGGCCACAACTGCCCGGCCAGCCATCCGGCCAGAATGGCGGTCACACCCACCATCAATCCGGTGTAAATCCAGTAATACAAGTGGCTGTTCCAACCGGTGAAAAACTTGACGAGCCGCGCCCACTTGAACGCCTTGGATTTGGACAGGAAGGCCTGCTCGGCGTAGAGGTAGGAAGAGCCGGCGCCCGGATAGAGTTTGGACAGCTCGGCATAGCTCAACGCGGTGGCGAAGCACAAGAGCAGCGCGAACACGATTCCAATCCACATGGAATTGCCGGCCGTCGGCGCGCCGTACAACGACTGCTCTTGAAACGTGAGCCAGAGAAATGCTCCCGGCGCAATCAGCGCCATCGCATTAATCGTCAAGCCCGTCAGCCCAAGTGTGGGCTTCATTTCTGTCTTTGGTGGTGATGATGGTGGTGTAGGCATATCTTTTTTATTATTCTTTAATCATTCGTTCATTTCTTGCTTGATTCATTTTTTGTTGTTATCGAATCCGTCAGGCTCCCAGCAATTGGAATGCCATCCGCCGTGGATCGGTGTAAGCGGGGTGCGTTGCAAGGGGGGCTTTTCCGTCTAATCCCTCTCGATTAGCCCGTTAAGAAAGTATAAATAAAACGCGGGATCAGGCGACCACAGCAGGCGGGCAAAAGTTGCTTTTTGCCCAGTCTGCCTAAAACAGAGATGCTGGATATCGCCAGAAGCCCGAACGACCGGGGAATGGTCGGGCGGTCAAGCCGCCGGCAAAATGGCTTCGGCGGGCGTGGCCTCCGTCACTGTCGGGATGAACGGCCATTGAGGCGCCACTTTCCGGTGGCGCGGCAGCACCACGGCAGGGCAGGGAGATGCCTCAATTATTTTTTGTGTCGTGCCCAGGCCCAAACGGTGTTTCCAGGCGCGGCGTTTCGGACCCGTCAGAATGATAAGGTCGGCCGATTCCGCCTTCGCTTCGGCCACTATTTCCTCATGCGGCGCGCCCACGCGCACGACAACGCGCGCCGCCCGATCCGTTCCAAAGAAGAACCTGGCCAGTTTCCGCAGAGCCGCTTCGCTTTCCGCGCACAATTCGCCATAAATCTGCTGCCCGGGGGAGAGGATGTTTGAATTCAACACGTAAAGCAACGTCACGCAAACTGGAGAGTCAGCGGCCATGTTGCGCGCGTAAACCAAGGCATCGCACGGGCTGCGCATCAAATCCAGCGGTATCAGGATATTTTTAATGTTCATTTTCATTGGGTTCCCTTTTCATTTCTTCTCACGACCCCAATTTGCGTCTCCTCCGCGGGGGGCGTTAATAAAAACGCTTGTCTTCCATATAAAAAGCTCGTTAAGGGGCGCGCCAATTGGCGATTAATGATCCAGTGTTTTTTGCTCACGATGAGCATAAATAGACATCTTTCCCTGCCCTGATGATTTTGCATTCGCTGTATCTTGTTGATGTCAGGGGCTTTATGTAAGTGGCTAAGATTTCAGGCGGCTCGTGGCATATCTGTTGCTTGTTTATTTCCCGATCTCGTTTACTGCTTGACACCTGATTGGGTTCATTCAGAGTTGGGGGCAAAAAAAAATGAAGAAAATTGAAGCGATTATAAAACCCTTCAAACTGGAAGAGGTTAAAGATGCGTTGAGTGAAATTGGAATCGAAGGCATGACGGTCAGCGAGGTCAAGGGATTTGGCCGGCAAAAGGGCCACACGGAAATTTACAGGGGAAGCGAATACAAGGTGGATTTCCTGCCCAAGGTCAAGATCGAGATTGTCCTTCCGGATAACCGGGTCGAGGCTGCGGTGGCCGCCATTGTCGCTGCGGCAAAAACCGGCAAGATTGGCGACGGGAAAGTTTTCGTGGCCAACATTGAAGAAATCATCCGGATTCGGACGGACGAAAAGGGCGACGCCGCGATCTAAAACCACCAACACTCAATCACTTCGATTTAATATGAAAAAGATGTGTCTCTTTGTTGTCACCTTGACTGTCCTTTTTATGGCCGGCCTGCTTGTCCATGCCGCTGCTGCCGCCGAGCCTAAACGGGCTGATCCCACCCTCGAACAGCGAGTGGCGGATTTGGAGGCTTATGTCAACAATGGCGCCCGCGTGGCGGACAACACCAACAACGTGGGGTCCAAACTCGGATCCTACGAGGGAAGCAACTTCACCCCCAATCCCGGTCCGGGCCATAACGCCTGGCAGATGGCTTCCGCCGCCCTGGTTTTGTTCATGACGCTGCCCGGCTTGGCCCTCTTTTATGGCGGCTTGGTTCGTCGCAAAAACGTTCTTTCCGTCCTGGCGCAATGTTTCTTGATTACCGGTCTGGTCACGATCCTTTGGTACCTTTGCGGTTACAGTCTGGTTTTTCACAAAGGCAGCCCCATCTATGGGAATCTGGGCTTTTCGTTCCTCAGAGGAGTCGATTCCAGTCCCAACGGCGACTACTCCTACTGGGTCTCGCAGAACGTGTTCTCCATGTATCAATTAATGTTCGCCATCATCACTCCGGCCTTGATCGTCGGGGCCATTGCCGAACGGATGAAATTCTCGGCCATTTTCCTGTTCATGTTCCTGTGGATGTTTGTCGTTTATTTTCCCCAGGCGCACATGATTTGGGGAATCGACGGCCTGATGAACGGCGTCTGGAATCCCAATGCAAAAATCAAGGCCATCGACTTCGCCGGCGGAACGGTCGTACACATGACTTCCGGTTGGTCGGCCCTGATCCTCTGCCTCATCCTCGGCAGGCGCCTGGGCTTCGGCAAGGAAAACTTCGCGCCGCACAGCATGGTGATTTGCATGATCGGGACGGGAATGTTGTGGGTGGGTTGGTACGGATTCAATGCGGGCAGCGCCGTGGGGGCCGACGTTATTGCGGCCAACGCTTTTACCACCACCACCCTGGCCACGGCCGTCGCCTCCTTTGTCTGGCCGATGATCGAGTGGGTTGTTCGCGGCAAGCCCAGCGTGCTGGGTTTTTGTTCCGGCGCGGTGGCCGGCTTGGTGGTCATCACGCCGGCTTGCGGATTTGTCACAGCCGGCGGCGCCGTGATTATTGGCATTTGTGCCGGGGCGATTCCCTGGTTCTTCTGTTTCAAAGTCAAAAGCTGGTTCGGTTATGACGACGCACTGGACACCTTCGGCGTTCACGCCATCGGCGGGACCATGGGCGCGCTGCTGACGGGCATGCTGGCTCGAAACGCCGCCAATGGAAACCTGGCCAACAACCTCAAGGATTACGTCAAGGACACCACCTTTCAACCACTGGTCCTTGAGCAGTTGAAGGCCATCGGCGTGACTCTCGTTCTGGCCACCGTTGGCACGGCTGTCATCGCCTATATCGTCAAGGCCCTGATTGGGCTGCGTCCCGGCGAAGAAGTGGAAACCATCGGCTTGGACTTGGAGGAACACGGCGAAGAAGGTTACCAGGCATAAAGAGAACAACAGAACAATTAACCGCGCCGTTGCGCCAATAAACGTGGACGAGAGACGCACTTGGCGACACGGCGGGGAAACATAAAACAGAAAATAAACGAACAATAATATATCATGAGCACCCCAAAAAACGTTATAGAGTCGGCCCGCAAGCAAGGGGCCAAAATGGTTGATGTGAAGTTTGTCGATACTTTCGGCATCTGGCAGCATTTCAGCGTTCCCATCGGCGAATTGACCGAGGAGGTATTCACCGACGGCTTGGGATTCGACGGTTCCTCCATTCGCGGTTGGAGATCTATTGAGGCCTCCGACATGCTGGCCATGCCCGATCCGGCCACGGCTTACCTCGACCCCTTCTGCAGCGTGCCGACCCTGTCGATCATCTGCACCATCATCGAGCCCGGCACCAAGGAACCCTACACCCGCGACCCGCGCGGCATCGCCCAGCGCGGCGAGAAGTATTTGGTATCCACCGGCGTGGCCGACGCGGCCGTGTTCGGCCCCGAGGCGGAATTTTTCATCTTTGACAATGTGCAGTATGACGCCAAGCCCAACGGCACGTTTTACTCGGTGGACTCGGAGGAGGCCATCTGGAACACAGGGCGGGATGAGGCTCCCAACACGGGCTATAAAATCCGCCACAAGGAGGGGTATTTCCCCGTGCCGCCCAACGATACGCAGCAGGACATCCGCACCGAGATAGTCCTGACCATGGAGCAAATGGGCCTCAAGATCGAGAAACATCACCACGAGGTGGCAACGGCCGGGCAAGCGGAAATTGACTTCCGGTTTGACACCCTGGTCAAGACGGCCGACAACATGATGATCTACAAGTACGTCATCAGAAACGTCGCGCGCCGGCACGGCAAGACGGCGACCTTCATGCCCAAGCCGCTTTTTGGCGACAACGGATCGGGGATGCACACGCACCAGAGTTTGTGGAAGAGCGGCAAGCCGTTGTTTGCCGGCAAGGAATACGCGGGACTGAGCCAGTTGGCGCTGTATTATATTGGCGGGATATTGAAGCACGCCAAGGCGCTGTGCGCGATTTGCAGTCCGACGACCAACTCCTACAAGAGGCTGGTGCCGGGGTATGAAGCGCCTGTCAATCTGGCCTATAGCGTGAGCAATCGCAGCGCGGCCGTGCGCATACCGACCTACAGCGAAAGCCCAAAGAGCAAACGAATCGAGTACCGTCCGCCGGACAACTCGGCCAACCCGTATCTGTGTTACACGGCGATGCTGATGGCCGGGCTGGATGGGGTGTTGAACAAGATCAAGCCCGGGGAACCGCTGGACAAGAACATGTATGAACTGCCGCCGGAGGAACTGGCCAAAGTGCCGCAAGTGCCAAGCAGTTTGGGCGAAGCGCTGGATTTACTGGAGAACGACCATGCGTTCCTGTTGAAGGGAGACGTGTTCACGCCGGACTTCCTGGAAATGTGGATCGCCCACAAACGCAAGGAAGTCGATGCCCTGCGCTTGCGCCCGCATCCGTACGAGTTCTTCCTCTACTACGACGCTTAGCAGAGGCACATCCTCTCAAAAACGACGGCGTGGGCAGCGATGTCCACGCCGCATTTTTTTCGGGGCTTATTTCTTCTTTTTCCTGGCCTTGGAGGCCAGTTTATAGGTGAGGGTCTTGTTGCGGCGCACCGAACCGGAATATTTCCGGGCCCATTCCCTGTTGGCAATGGCGTGCTTCAAGCAATGCCAGGCGGTCGCCTTGGGCTCGCCGCAAATCACGCAACGCCCTTCTTTGGCGCGGCGCAACTGCCACTTCTGTTGCCGGGAAATCGGCAGGTCTGTGAATTCGTCAATGATCTTTTTTCGCGTATAGGCGCTCTTTTTTCGCTTTTGCTTCTTTTTCATAGTTCTCTTCAATTCAAAGGACAAACTTCGATCCTGATTCCATGGGGCCACTGTTCCACACATGAGGCGCCCGCCGATAATCCTTGAACCGCCGCGGCGGCCGCGCGTATCAATCATTAAATTCTAAGCCGGAATGTTTTAAAATCAAAGAAAAAAATGCAGTTGTAGCAAATAATTTTGCGGGCATGGGGGGGCGGCCCGGTTTCCCCCTCCGGGAATCCATTGAACCCACCGGCCCGGCCCGCCGTCCTTCCCGGCGGATGAGTCAATACTAAATAGTCCGGGGGGCGGCCTGGCGCCCGGGCGTTTCCGCCGCCAGCGGCAGCAGGCGGTAGCCCACTCCCGGTTCGGTGATGAGCAATTCGGGCCGGCCGGGGCTGGCTTCGATTTTCTCCCGCAGATGCGCGATATAAACCCGCAAATAATGGGTCTGGCCGCCATAGTTCGGACCCCAGACTTCCTTTAAAATCTGGCGGTGCGTCACGACTTTTCCCGCGTTCCGCACCAGCAGGCGCAGGAGCGAATACTCGGTGGGCGTCATTTTCACCTCGCGCCCCCGGACGATGACGATGCGGCTGGCCAGATCCACTTCCAGGGGGCCCGAGCGAAAAACGGCGTTGTCCGGAATCGGCTGGGCGTGGCGTTGCGCGACGCGCAGCCGGGCCAGTAATTCGGCGGTGCTGAAAGGCTTGTTGATAAAGTCATCGGCCCCGTGGTCCAGGGCGGAAACCTTGTCATCCTCGGCGTCGCGCACCGAGAGGACCAGGACGGGGGCCTGGCTCCATTCCCGCAGCCGTTGCAAAACGGCCACCCCATCCATGTCGGGCAACCCCAGATCGAGAATAATGGCCTCGGGGCGGCATTGCGCGGCTTGCACCAAGCCCTCCTGGCCGCTGGCCGCCTCGAAGACCCGGTAGCCGTTGGCTTCCAGGGTCACCCGCAACAGGCGGCGAATCTGAACTTCGTCGTCAATAATCAAAACGTTCGGCTGGTGAGGCGTGTTTTCGCTCATAGGGTTGCTTCAAGGGCCGGCTCGGGACTGGCCTGGAGCGGCAGGTAAATGGTGAATTCAGCGCCGCCGCCGGGCCGGTTCCGGGCCTCGACACGGCCGCCGTGGGCTTCGACCAGCCCTTTGACAATGGACAAGCCCAAGCCAGTGCCGCCCGCCGGAGCGCCCGGCACGCGATAGAATTTTTCAAAAACAAGCGGGAGGGTTTCCGGCGGAAGGCCGGGACCGCGGTCGGCCACCGAAATCGCCATTGCGTCCGGAACGGCCCAGGCTTTGACTTCGACCGGCGTGCCCGGCGGGGTGTAAGCCGCGGCGTTGAGCAGGAGGTTGTTGAGGACTTGTTCGATGAGCACAAAATCCATTTTGACCAGCGGCAGCGGCCGGGGGAGCGAGAGATGGACAGGATGACCGGCCAATTCCCTTTCATTGCGCCGCAACGCGACGTTGACGAGATCGGCGACATCGCACCATTCCAGGCGCGGCTTGACGGCGCCCGACTCCAGGCGCGTCATGTCCAGCAAGTTGCTCACCAAACGATTCAAGCGCGAGGCGCTTTCCTGAATTTCCCCGGCCAGGTTCTTTGACAGTGCGGGGGGTTCGTTGCCTTTGAGTTCGGTCAAGGCGCTGGCGGCCGCGGCAATGGCCGAGATGGGAGTCCGCAGTTCGTGCGAAATGGAATTGAGCAGCGCTTTGCTCAGCTTTTCGGATTCGGCGACGAGCCGGGCCTGCTGCCCCTCGGCGTCCAGCCGGAGCCTGTCCAGCACCAGAGCGGATTGGCGGGCGAAGGCTTGGAGCAGGTCCCGCTGTTCGAGGGTGGGTTGCTGGTCGCCGGGCCATTCCACGCCGAGCACGCCGACGGCGCCGCGGTTGGTTTGCATGGGAACGTAGATTGCGCGGGCGGAAGGCAGGTTATCGGTGAAACGGCCGGCGGCTTTGCCGAAGCGAAAGGCCCAAGCCGCAACGCTTTGTTCCTTTTCGGACACCGGGAATGTGCTTGCGGGATGGGCCGTGGCCGCCAAGCCGCCGCCGGACTCGCGCAGTAAAATGGCGATCCTGGCTTTGAAGGCTTGCGCGGCCTGGCGCACCAATCTTTGCGCCATTTCATCCACGTTGGCCGCATCGGCCAGATCGCGCGTCAGGAGGTAAAGCGCGGTGGAACGTTCTTCGCGGCGGCGTTCGGCCCGTTCCTGCCAGCGAATGCGCGAGACCAACTGCCCGAGCACCAGGGCCACCACGAAGTACATGACGAACATCATGACATCCGCAATATGCATCATGCGAAAGCTGCCCCGCGGCGCCGTGAAAAAATAATCCCAGAGCAGCGCGCTGGCCGTTGCGGTCAAAATTGTCGGGCCGCGTCCGACAAAGAAGGCCAGCAAAACGACTCCGAAGAGATAAACCAAAGCCAGCGCGTGAGGTTCCACGGCCTTCCGGTCGAAGAAAGCATTCAGCGCCGTGCAAAACCCGACCACGCCAAGGGCCACGCCGTACTGCCAGGGCGGGGACCGCAACGAATAGGTCCTGGGGCGGGGCGGAGTCTCCTTCCCGGCGCGTTCCGGGCGGACGATGTGCAGTTCAATGTGGCCGCTCTCACGCACCAGGCGCCGCAGCAATTTCCCGCCCCGAAGCCATTCCAGCACCCCGTCGCTGCCCGGCTTGCCAACGACAATTTGCGTCACGTTTTGCTGCCGGGCCACGCGCAGCAGTCCGGAGGCCACGTCGGAATCGGCCGTGGTGATGACTTCCGCGCCCAGTTCGCGGGCCAGCGCCAGGTGCCGGGTCAAACGCGCCTGATCCTCCTCGGCCAGCGGCCTGGACTGCTCCACATAAACGGCGATCCAGGGGCAATCGAAATTATCGGCCAACCGCCGCGTCCAGCGAATCATTTGCGCAGAAAAGGGGCTGGCGCTGACCGCGACCAAGAGGCGATGGCCGGATTGCCACGGGCCGGTGATTTGCATGGCCTGCAAATACTCATGCACGTCCTGGCCAACGTGGTCGGCGGCCAGGCGGAGGGCCATTTCCCGCAAGGCGGTCAAATTGCCTTCGCGGAAGAAGTTCATCATGGCCAGCTCGGCGCGCTCCGGCACATAGACTTTTCCCTCATCCAACCGCTTGAGAAGTTCTTCGGGCGGCAGGTCGATCAACTCCATTTCGGCCCCATCCAGCACGCTGTCGGGAACCGTCTCCTGCACCGTCGAGCCGGTGATTTGCCGGACCGTATCCACCCGGCTTTCGGCGTGCTGGACATTCATCGTCGTATAAACGTCAATGCCCGCGTCGAGCAACTCGATCACGTCCTGGTAACGTTTGGCATGGCGCAATCCGGGGACATTGGTATGGGCCAATTCATCGACCAGCGCCAACTTGGGATGACGCGCCAGCAACGCGTCCAAATCCATTTCCTCCAGCGTGACCCCGCGATATTCGACTTTGCGCCGCGGGATGGCCGGCAATCCGGCCAGCAGGGCGTCTGTTTCCTTGCGGCCATGCGTTTCGACGTAGCCAACGACGACGTCAACGCCCTCGCGTTGGGCGCGCTGGGCGGCGCGCAGCATCGCGTAAGTCTTGCCGACGCCGGCGGCCATGCCGAGAAACACCTTGAGTTTGCCGCGTTTCTTTTCCGCCTCATCCTTCTGGATGGCGGCCAGCAAGGCATCGGGATCTGGACGAATGTCCTCAGCCATAAGTGGAGTGTACAAGAGGAATGACTAATGTCCAAGCCCGAATGCCCAAGGAATGGATTGGCTTATTTTGACCATGTTTAACTAAGTTAAACATGGTGTGACCGGCCTGAAGTTGCTTATGCTGCAAGCTGTTCATTGTCAAGGATTTGCATTCAATTCTGACCACCGGCTTGACCCGGAGAATTGGTTTGACCCACTTTGACTGACTTTGACCCGCCTTCGCCGCATCCTCCTTCGCCGAGGCGGCTTCCACCTTCGTTAAAACCACGGTGGACAAGACGGCGGACGAGGCAGCTATGGCGGGCAGGCCCGCCCCTCCATATTTCCGCCTGCGATTCACTTCTTGATTCGTCCTTCATAATTTTTCCATTTTCTTCATTATCCATTATCCACTTTCAATTGTTCATTAGCTGAATATTACAGCTAACATATCATATCGTCAACAGATATTTGAAAGAATTTCAAAAAAAAGTGTGATTTTTGGCAAAAAAGGCCTAAAGCCTTGCGCGGCAAAGACTTGGCCTGTCCGGGCCGCAAGATTACCGGATGAACTGTCAGGATTCCTTCAACCTGCCGCCTCTCAAGTCAGCCTTCAACGAAGGACTTAAATTCTTTCCAGGACACAGCAGGCTTGCCTGCGCAGAAGGCGGCGATTTCCTGCTGAAGGGATTCCAAACCTTCCGCAGCCCGACGGACTTCCTCAAGGCTCCGTCCGCCTTCGGGAACAAGCCAAGCAACGGGTTTCTCATGCCGGGTGATGATGATTTCTTCGCCGCCAACCACCCGGTCGAGCAGTTCGCCAAACTTGGTCTTTGCTTCAAATGCTGGAATGGTCGCCATATAAAAAAATCCTCACTGCCATCCCACAGGAATTTAAGAAAAAATGGTTGGAAATTTGATGAAAACCTGCCACACGGCAGGTCATGAAAAACATAAAACTTCCAACCGGTTCAAAATT
>Ga0326727_10011393_pt1 | contig 20712 bp, 18 predicted proteins | sample MB2enrmetagenome_FD_207643 | JGI IMG/M metagenome (GOLD analysis project Ga0326727, IMG submission 207643) | Lab enriched peat soil microbial communities from McLean, Ithaca, NY, United States - MB29MY | ecosystem: Environmental > Terrestrial > Soil > Wetlands > Peat | place: USA: New York...
TACGGAGACTGCAACGGCGCAGGAGGCTTGTGCGTTGATGGTGGACGCCGCACGCCGGGGAGACTTGTTTTCCCTGGTCATTCTGGACCGTCAACTGCCTGATAGAGACGGGTTTGACGTGATTGCGCCAATCCTGGCGGCCCAGCCTGGTGTACCCATCGTGATGCTGACCGCAGACAGCCGGCCCGGCGATGCCACCAGGTGCCGCGCGGCCGGAATCGCCGGTTACGCGACCAAACCTTTGAAACGAACAGACCTCTTGCGGTTGGTCTGTGATGCGCTCAAGCGGCCCGTAGCACTGGAGAATCCTTCGGCGCCCGCCTTTGTGGCTACCGATTTTGTTCGCGGTCCACTGCGCATTCTGATCGCCGAGGATTCATCGGACAATCGCTTGCTGCTGCGGGCGTACTTGAAACAGACACCTTATAAGCTGACCTTCGTGGAGGATGGCGAGCGCGCCGTGGAAGAGTTTAAGGCCGCGCTATTCAAGAATGCCGGCTACGACCTGGTGCTGATGGATATTCAAATGCCGATTCTGGATGGGTTGGGCGCCACTCGTGTCATTCGCGCTTTTGAGAAGGAGCGCGGCTACGCGCCCACGCCGATTCTGGCGCTCACCGCGAGCGCGTTGTCGGCCGATCTAGCCGCCAGCGGGGCAGCGGGCTGCACGGCTCATGTTTCCAAGCCGATCTCAAAGCAAAAGCTGCTAGCCGAGATTGAACGCTACGGATTGCTCTCAAACCCGGTGGAGAGTACTGGCCCGATACTCATTGAAGCTCCGCCCGAAGTGGAAGAACTAGTTCCGGAGTACCTGGCCGAGCGCAAGACAGAAGTAGCTGTGTTTCGTAAGCTTCTGGAGAAGTCGGACTTCGACGCCATTCGCATTCTGGCGCATAATTTGAAAGGCAACGGCCGGTCTTTCGGATTCCCGGAACTCACCGATATCGGCGCCGCCATGGAAACCTCGGCACGAGAGGCCAGCGGGACTGCGCTGACGCGTCAGTTGGAGGAACTGGCTGGGTATCTGGGCCGTGTGCAGTTGCGGCCAGGACTGCCGCAACAAACCCATCTAGCAAGCTAAGGTTTGACACGCCTTCCGCCGATCAAACAATCACATGCCGACGAAACTTGAATCCGCTCAAACAAGACAAGACGAAACACCGGCCCAATACCCGGCCCAGTACCCGGCCCAGTACCCCGCCCAGTATAAGATCCTGCTGGTTGAAGACAGCCGCGATAGCGTGGCCATCGTCAAAGCGTATCTCAAAGATCCGCGGATCGACATCACCGTTTCGGCGGATGGCGAACAAGCCGTGCGCGCCTTCAAACAGTCGTTGTTCGACCTCGTGCTGATGGATATCCAGATGCCTGTGCTGGATGGTTGCGCAGCCGCACTCGCCATCCGCCATTGGGAAGTGGAGAACTCATTCCCCCCAACCCCGATCACCGCGTTAACCGCGTCCACGACAGCAGCCGAGCTGGCCAGAATCTTTACGTCGGGCTGCTCGAACTATCTGCCGAAACCAGTTACCAAAGAGATTCTCCTCCAAACTGTGAGACAGTTTCTGAGCTCGCATCCCAAGAGTGCCGTGGCGCAAGCGGCCTAGTGGACCACTAGACCAAACCATACTTGCTGTTCCTTGAGTGATATGGAACACTAAGTATTCGTTCACGCCTATGTTTTGTCATCTTATGTCGCGCGGTCCTATCGTTGCCGCCATGCTCGTTGGGGCCTCGCTGCTATTCAGCATTCCTTCTAGCCTGTCCGCACAAGTTGCTACCGTGCAGATTACGCGAACACCCCAGGGTTCAGCGGTGCCCAGCGATTTTGTGGGTATCAGCATTGAGAATTCTATCGGCCAGACGTATTTCGGTACAATCTCCGCGCCCAACACGGTGTTTCTGCAGCTCCTGAAGAACCTGGGGTCATCGGGAAGTTTACGGATTGGCGGGGATACCGGGGATACTTCGTGCTGGTCGGGCCAGGCTGCACCGGATCCCAGCATCTGTGCTTATCAATTGACCTCGGCGGATTTCTCAAGCTGGGCTATGGCGAGTGCCCAGACCGGGTGGCCGATGTTGATTGGCGTGAGTCTTGCGCAGGCCGAATCCACCGGAGCGCCGCAATATATTGTGAATGAGATTACACAGGGCTTGGTTCCCGTGCTGCAGCAACACCCCAAAGCGAAACTGCTCGGGATCGAACTGGGGAACGAAATCAACCTCTACTATCTAAATCCGGCCTTCCGCCCTTCCACTTATTCGGTGGCTAATCAGGTCTCCGATCTGCAGAGCTATGTGAGCGCGTTGAAGAGTAACGCGACGACAAAAGGGATGACCCTGACGGTTCCTGCTTACTATGATCCTTCGGTGAACTCGATTGAGCAGGGCGTTGACGTCATTGTTCAAGACCTGACGAAGTGCGCAAAATGCGTCGCCAGCAACGTTGGCCTGGTGACCCTGCACGAATATCCCCTCACCTTGAACAAAGGGCAGGTTCCGACCATCGCACAGCTACTCAGCAACACCATCGACACAAATACGGAGCAGGTTTTCACTCAGGCGGTGAGTGACGCAACTGCGAAGTTTGGTCTAAGCGTTCAGCTCGACGAAAGCGGATCGGTGAGCGTAGACCCCGGTCAACCAGGCGTGAGCAACGTGCAGGCTGCAGTGCTTTGGGAACTGGACTTCGCGTTGGATATGGCGCGCATCGGAATGCGCCGCGCAAACTTCCACATCCACGATGGCAGCTATTACATCCCCATCCAGGTGAATTCAACCGGGGCGGGAAGCTATCAGGTAGAGGTAATGCCAACCTACTATTCGCTCTACGGATTCGGAGCCGCCAAAGGCCAGCAATTCCTTCCCGTGACCACGACGACCTCAGCGAACATTCGCGCTTATGCTCTTTCGACTTGCTCGACGTGCCCGATTACGGTCTATCTCATTAATAAAGATCTGACCGCCTCCGGTTCAGTGCAGATTAGTCTTTCCGCACCAGCGACGAACGCAACCTACTTTGAGATCGCCGCTCCCTCGCTGAGTTCGACGGTTCAAAATATCACCTATGGCGGCGTGCAGTTCAGCAATTCCACGGGACAGCTCACCGGCCCGGTGCAAACGCAAACAATCCAGCCGGACGTGAACGGAAACTATACGGTGACGCTCGATAATGCTGCCGCGGGAATTCTGACCATCCAGCCGTAAAAGGCATCAGGCGGAACGAAAATCCTTGCTGATCGATGGTTTCGGCTGCCCGGTCTTGTGCGGGATCAGAACGATATTCAAATCCAACTCAGTCACTTTTGAGCCCAGCCTTACCACCAGCTTGCGGACGTTTTCGACCGTCACCACATCGAACACGGCATGATGCGGCGAGCGGATCTCGCACGAAAGAGTCCAATCGTTCTTCTTCAGCTCGGCGGTTTGCCCGTTGACGGCAATCTCGGCCTCGGTCAGCATGCTCCACAGAGCGTCCACGGGTTGTTCGGCCTGCAGGCTATCCTGCACGATCAGGGCGCGGCTTTGCGCCAGGCCGATCTTCCGCTGCCACTGTTTCAGTTTTCCCGGATAGGTGCGGCTTAAATCGATCTCGACCCAGGACAGATCAATTGAGGGTTCAAAATGAACGATTTTCGCTTCGGCTTTATGATCCTGATTCTCACCGTCGATCAGAATCGTGTTGTGCGCCTCGGTGCTGGCCTTGAAATAGGTATACCGCTTGAATCCTAAATACCCTGGCGCGTTGCTGTCTTCCTGCCCCGGATCGTAAGCCCATCTCACGCCGCCCGCATCGAATACGAATGTGCCGAGGTCCAGGTGCGAGCGATTGGTCTTGTTGTCTCCGCCTTTTACGCCAAGGAACAAAGCGTTCGGATCATCCCAGGAGGTTCGCATGAATGCGACCTGGGCCCCCGCGAAGAGCTGGTCGAGCGGTTCTTCTCCGCGCTCCGGCTTGGCGTCTTTATCAAACCAGACGATGTCCAAAGGATCGGTGTGGGATGACTTGTCGGCGTCGCGTTGCTCGGCCCACGCGTCCACCGGCTGATTGAAGCGCCTGGCCAGCCAGAACATCTGCGCGGAGGTTACGGCATCCTCTGCCGCATCCCCGAAATTGAATGTCTTGCCGGTGGGTCCGACGAAGTGGAGGCGGAACTTGGCCGTATGGTCGAAGCCTTTTGCGTTAGGCAAACTGAAGTCGTTATCCAAAGCGCTTTCGAGAGAAGCCATCAGATACACCACGTAACGCGTGCCATAGTTCCAAAAGGCCGGGCCTTCGGGCCAGCCGCCATCGGGCGCATAAGTGGCGAGCGCATGGGGAAGGGATTCGAGCGCGCTCCGCAGGATGTGGCGCGCCAGATCGGGTTGCTCGTCAGCCACCGCCAGCGCGCCCATGGCGACCCCGCTATTGCAAACCAGATTCCAATGGTGAGGTGCGGTTACCCAGGGAGCCGACTCTTTATAGGCCGCGGCAGCGGGCAGGAGCCCTTTCTGTATAAGCGCTTCCCGAATCCAGTCGCGATCCGCTGCCGCGAGCCCTGCATAGAACCAGTCGTATCCAATGGCGAAAGCGTGAGTCATCTCCGCAGCGTCCAGAAAATGCTGTGGATTCCAGTTGGGCAGCAGCGCGGCCGCGCGAAGTTCCTTCACCGCGCGGTCAAGGTGCCTGGGCTCGCCATCCAGCCGGTACATCAAAGCCAGCGTGTAAATCCGGTCCACCACGCGGCGCGACTCCGCCAGGAGCCCGGCCACGGGCATCTTGTAATCGGATGGCCCGACCGTCTGGAGCCGATCGGCTTCGCGCTCCAGGTTCTCCCGGAGTTTGCGCGCCAGAGGGTGTTCCTTGGTGAGCGCCTTCAAGCGGGGCAAATCCGCGTCCGGTAAGATGAGCCGCGGTTGAATGGGACGCAGCCCGGTGAGCGGGTCAGCCGTGATCGTTATCAGTTGCGCGAAACAGGGCTGCCGGAAGGTTAGGCCGGCGGCGGCGCCCAACTGTCCCAGCAGAACCCGCCTTGTGATGGAATCACCCGGCATGGGGTTGGTTGGCAGCCTAGGCCGCGCCACGGCGCGACCGCACCTGATCCGCCTCCCAGCGTTTTTCCGTGTCGGCGTATTGCGTCAGTTGCGCGAGCGAAGGTGTAACGATGTCCTTTTCCATATCTTCCGCAGACGCCACCAGATGTTCAAGATGTTGCCTGGCTAATCGCGCGCACCAGGCATCGCTCATAGGGATTCCCATGCGGGCGGCCAGTTCGCGCAAAGTGAGATGCGGCATCGAAATGGTCTTTTGCACGGTTTCGTCGTCGCTCCGCAGAATGAACTTGACGTCCACCGAGTCGCTATGGCGGATCGAAATCGCCGTTTGCAGCCATTTAAACCACACCTGCCAGGTGCGCCCAAATGGATCGGGCCCGCAGCTGAACTCGCGAAAGTTCTCCATCGCCGTTATTTTACCCTGTAACTTGATGAACCCTTACCAGAACGAAATAAACGCCGGCCGGCGGATCGCGCAGCGCGCCGGTGAGGTGGCCCTCGATTACAAGAGCAAAGGCATCGGTTTTGAGTCCAAGAGCGACGAATCGCCGGTTACGATCGCCGATCGGGAGTGCGAAAAGCTGATCGTCGCTGAGTTGCAGGCCGCCTTTCCCAACGATGGGCTGCTGGGAGAGGAAGGCGCTTTGATGGAGTCCATGAACGGGAGGAAGTGGATTATCGACCCCATCGACGGCACGCGCGACTTCATTCGCGGCACGCGCGCATGGTCTGTGCTCATCGGCCTCGAAGAGAACGGCCAGGTGGTTGCCGGTTTCGCTTACTTTCCTGCGCATCTGGAAATGTACTTCGCGTCGAAGGGCGGCGGGGCGTGGTGGATACCCGCTCCGGAAGCGGAGCCGCAACGCATTCAGATCTCGGGGATTACCCAACTTTCCGAAGCCCTCGTCTGCTGTAACGGACTTAGCTACGCGCACCGCTATCCATTCTCAAGGAATCTCACCGACTGGCTGGCGGGGACGTGGACCGTCCGCAGCATGGGGGGATGCCTGGATGCGATGCTGGTTTCCCGAGGCAGCGCCGATATCTGGATTGAAACGCAGGCCAAGCCGTGGGACTTGGCGCCCTTGAAGATCATCGCCGAGGAAGCCGGCGCCGTGACTTTCGACTTCTCGGGCAAGGACACCATTTATGGCGGGAATTTTGCGATAGCGGTTCCCGCTCTGGCCGGGGAACTGAAGCGCTTCCTCGCCAGCGAATAGAGCGCTATTTCTCGCTTGGACTATCGTCTGCTTCGAGGTCGCCTAACGCATACTGGATGCCGGCGAGCATGTGCAGGACAAACGGGCGCATAAAGTACACCTTCTCATCGTGCCCGTGCGCTTCATAAAACATACGGCCGTTACCGACGCGCTGGATATAGCTCAGGGCGTAGTCCCCATCCGTGCGCCGGGTGGCGGCAGGTTCTTTGGCTTTGTCTTCCGCGCTCATTCTCTTGTAGTTGATGCTGGTGAGAACGTGTACGCGCTTACGGCTGAACGAGTCCTGTGGGAAGGTGTACGTTTCATCGACAATCTCATATCCTCGAACCGGGAACATAGAGGTCAGCGGACTTTTCGGGTCGTCTATCTTCACGGGGATCAGGGTCGGGTACATCCAGTGGAACTTGAAGTAGCCGCCGATCATCTCATTGAACTCGGGCCAGGTGCCAACCTGCACCGCGGATTCGCCCGTGCTGCCGGGCTGGCTCTTATGATAGGAGTCCGAAGCGGCGTGGATGCCGGCGAGGCCCTTCCCGCCTTTCACGAAGTCCATCAGCGCCTTCCTGCGAAGTTCTGTGACGGCCTGGTCGTTGGGGTCGTCCAGAAATTGCCCGGTGGTGCTGTCGAGGAAAATGGCATCGTAATGGCTAAGATTCTCCGGAGTGATGGCGGCCGAATCGTAAGTGATCGTAGTCATCCACGCGCCGGTTTTGTCTCCCAGGTATTCCACCATCTTGGCGGCCAGCGGGATCGACGTGTGCACCCAGCCGACAGCCTTGCACAGCACCAGCACGTGGCGTAGGCTCTTCGGAGTAGCCAGGGGCTTATCGGGAATGGCTGCCATCATTGCCGAAATGTCGGCGGGGTTGGCGAACTGTCTCTGCGGACAGCCTTTTGAGAAGCCTCCCTGGAATCCTTCCGGAGGGCAGCTTTGTTGCGCGAAGGCCGCCCGGCCCATCAATATCATGGCGGCCATCGCCGCAGCCGTTCCGCATCTTTTGAGCGTCATGTTTCTTCAGATCTCCAGAATCAGTCTATAACCGCGGCGTTCTCCTGCTACGAGTTGAACGCCGGTAGAGCGGTCATTTCATCTTCCGGAACGTTCTCAACCGGCAGGCCAGCCTTCTTCCACTCGCGCAGACCACCAAGAATTACAGCACAGGAAGCGCCTCTCTCGATGAGTTCCCGCGCCACCCGCGCGCTGGTTGCCTGGCGGACGCAGGTGCAGTAGACCAGGATTTTGCGGCCTTCGGCTACCTCTGGAGATTCCCTCCGGACCGAGGTCGGTTCCAGGCGCTTCGACCCTTGGATGCGAACGGCGTCGCGCTCATAGTAGCCATGGCTGCGCACGTCATAGACGACTGCCGAACCGTTGGAAACCGCCTCTGCAGCGTCGCGCGGTGAAATGGATGGCGCCGGTTCCTCCGCGCGCGTGCGGAGCCACATCCATACCTGCCAGCCGAAGTACACGGCAGCGAGCGCGGCGAGTACGAACTCCAGCAGACGCCCGAATGCGCTGTAGCCTTTCGTGATCGCGCCGATCGCGCCGCTGAAGGCGTACCCGATTGAAAAGTAGGCGCCAAGATACAGCGCCGCGCCGGCTGCGTCCAGCCGCAGAAACTCAACTGCGCGCATGTGCATGCTACCCGCCAAAGGCGCAGCCATCGCGCTAATGCCGGGCATGAACTTCGCGATCAGCAGCAGCTTCCTCCCGCGCTTGTGGAAAGATTCCGCGGATCGCAGAATGCACGCCTCCGGCTGAAGAGAAAGGCGGCACAGAACGCCCAGCAGCCACCATCCGGTATGGCGGCCCATCCAGTACATGAGCGCATCGCCGCAGAGCATGGCGAGCAGCGCGCCCGCCAGCAGATAGCCGGTGTTCAACTGATGCTGTGCGCAGGCGGCCCCGGCGAGCAGCATCACCGGCGCCGCGGGGATCGGCATGCCCACCGATTCCACAAACACGACGGCGATGACAATCAGATACCCGTGCTGCAGTAGCGCCGCAATCGATAAATCCATTTTGTTCTTGCGATAGAGTATTGGTCGAGCGTAGTCGCTAAACCCACTCTCTCCGTTGAGAAAGGATTAACACATTATGGCCACATTGCATGCTCCGGTCACCCCAGAGGTCACCGGCTTTCTATCGAAACCCCGGAAGATGATGATCAACAACCAGTGGGTTGAATCGGTTTCCGGCAAGACATTTCCCGTCTATAACCCAGCTACCGGCGAAGTGATGGCGCAGGTTGCGCAAGGCGAGGCGCGCGACGTTGAACTCGCCGTCAAGGCTGCTCGCCATGCGTTCGATAAAGGACCCTGGCGACGCATGACCGCTGCTCAGCGAGCGCGCCTCATTTGGAAACTGGCCGATCTGCTGGAAGCCAACCTCGAAGAATTCGCATTGCTGGAATCGCTCGACAACGGGAAACCGTTAACCGTGGCGCGCGCCGCCGATGTTCCGCTGGCCGTGGAGTTGTTCCGATATATGGGTGGGTGGACCACCAAGCTGGAAGGCCACACCATTCCCTTGTCGGTGCCCTATACACCGGGCGCCCAATACCTGGCCTACACGCAGCGCGAACCAGTGGGCGTGGTTGCCCAGATTATTCCGTGGAATTTCCCGCTGCTCATGGCGGCTTGGAAGCTGGGGCCGGCGTTGGCCTGCGGGTGTTGCGTGATCCTGAAGCCGGCCGAACAGACGCCCCTTTCCGCCCTGCGGCTGGGCGAGTTGATTGTAGAAGCCGGATTCCCCGAAGGCGTGGTCAATATCGTCCCTGGATACGGCGACGCGGGCGCGGCCTTGGCCGCACATCCCGATGTCGACAAGGTGGCTTTCACAGGTTCCACCGAAGTGGGGCGATTGGTGCTGCAAGCCGCGTCGGGCAACCTCAAGAAGGTCTCGCTGGAACTGGGCGGTAAGTCGCCGAACGTGATTTTCAAAGACGCTGATCTCAGTACGGCCATTGACGGCGCGGCCAGCGCGATCTTCTTCAACCATGGCCAGTGCTGCTGTGCGGGGTCGCGCTTGTTTGTCGAGGAGTCCATCTTCGACAAAGTGGTGGAAGGCGTCGCCGAGCGCGCAAAGAAGATTCGCGTTCGCCCAGGGCTCGATCCGGAGTGCGACATGGGTCCGCTGGTTTCGCAGGAGCAATTGGACCGCGTATGCGGATTTCTCGCGAGCGGGAATGCGGAGGGCGCCAAGGCCCTCACCGGCGGCGCGCGCTCGGGTACGCAGGGCTACTTTGTCGAACCCACGGTTTTGGTGGGTGCACCCGAAAGCGCCAAGGTGGTGCAAGAGGAGATATTCGGACCCGTGGTGACCGCTATGCCGTTCAAGGACGCGGGCGAATTGCTTCCGCGCGCCAATGAGACGGTTTATGGATTGGCGGCGGGCATCTGGACTTCGGACATCGGGAAAGCGCATCGGCTGGCGGCGGAGCTTCGGGCCGGCACGGTGTGGATCAACTGCTACAACATCTTCGACGCCGCGTTGCCCTTCGGAGGCTATAAGCAATCTGGTTGGGGCCGCGAGATGGGTCACGACGCCCTCGAACTGTATACCGAAACCAAGGCTGTTTGCGTCAAGATATAGACCTCCTGGCGACGCCTGGCAATCCTGGTGCTGCGCGCCGCCTAAGCGTACGCTAACGGGTGAGTCTTCTATCGATGATGTCGCGCACTTTCAGCGAAAGCTGATCTGGCGTAAATGGTTTTGAAAGGTAGTTCAACCCTTTCGTTATATCGCTCTGGTTGATTACCTCTTCGCTGTAGCCGGACATAAAAAGGACCGGGACCTCGGGCCGCAGCGGCTTCAGCCGTTGCGCGAGTTCGACGCCGTTCATATAAGGCATCACCACATCGGTCAACATTAGATCGATGGCGCCGTCATAGCGTTCTGCGGTGAGAAGGGCATCGCCGGCCGTGGCCGCTTCCAGCACGTGATAGCCGCGGCTCTTGAGAATCGCCATGGTCAACTTGCGAACCTGGGGTTGATCTTCCACCACCAGGATTGTCTCCTTGCCGCTTCCTAGCAGGGTGCGAACGTCCTCGGCGGCCAGGGTTTCCCGGGCGGCGGATGCAACCTCGGTGCGCGGCAACAGAATTCTGAATGTGGACCCCGCGCCAGGCGAACTCTCGACGGAAATGGAGCCGCCGGCCTGCTGCACGATTCCATATACCGTGGCCAAGCCGAGGCCGGTGCCTTTTCCCCCGCTCTTGGTGGTGAAGAATGGTTCGAAGATGTGCTCACGCGTTTCCTGATCGATACCCATCCCGTTGTCCGAGGCGGAGACCATGACGAAAGATCCGGGCGCTGACCCAGCCTCCGCCGCGGCGCCCCGATCCAGCACCACGTTCTCCACCTTGATTGTCATCCGCCCGCCGTGAGGCATCGCATCTCTCGCATTCGCCGCCAGGTTCAACAGCACCTGGTTGATCTGGCCGGGGTCGCCCATAACGGTCCAGTCGGCCGGCGAGAGCTTGGTCACCAATTCAATGTCCTCTCCCAGGAGCCGCTGCAGCATGTCGCGCGATTCGTTCACCAGATGATTCAGACTGACCACCCTTGGCTCCACAAGCTGCTTACGGCTGAAGGTCAGCAATTGCCGCGTAAGCGAAGCCGCCTGCCGCCCGGCGCGCAGGATTTCCCCGATAGGCCCACGCAAAGGATCTTCTTCCTTGAGATCGCGAAGCGCCATGGCACTGTATCCATTGATGATGGTGAGGATGTTGTTAAAATCGTGCGCGACCCCTCCCGCCAGCCTTCCAACGCTTTCCATCTTCTGGGATTCCCGGAGGGCGGTTTCCAGTTTCACGTTCTCTGTGATGTCCTGGATCACAACGACAACGCGGCGATCTCCGCTTACCGACATCCTCGCGTAGAAACTGCGCTGGGATTGTTCTCCGGGGTAGGCGTGTTTGTAAGTCCACGTTTGAAGGGTGCCTGTCCGTAAGGCCTCTTCGATCAATCGACGCATTTCCGCGGCGACATTCGCTGGCATGATGTCGTCGATATTCCGGGCCGCCTGAAAGTGCGCCGGGTTGCGAGGGGTCTCCTCCTTGGCGGGCTTGTAGTCCAAAATCGCACCATGTTCGTTCAGCGAGAGGATCAAATCGGGAACAGCCGTAAGTAACGCCCTGGTGTGCGCGGCCGTCCTGCTCCTTTCTGCTTCTCCGCGGGCTTTTTCTTTCTCGGCGGCAATGCTGGCCGCCCAAAACATCTGCCAGTTTCCCTTTGTCTGCGCCAGCAGAAAGGCGAAATAAATAAGGATTACCGCGGTCACGGCCCAGCGCTGCTCGCCGCCGGCGATAGCTTCATAGCAGATGGTCGGGACCACCATCAGGGTGAGGCAGCGCCATGCCAGGCGGTAGTCCGGCGCCAGTGAAGAGCTGCCGCCTGCCGCCAGTCCCGTGGTGATCAACAGGAGAAACATGGCGGTCCACTCGGTGCGGTAGAAATGCACCGTTATTAAACAAACGAATCCCCACACGGCAAATGCTGAGTAAGTGGATGCAAAAAAGACCCGGCGGATCGTGTTCCCAGAGGAGTACGTTTCGGGCAGCCGCCACGCCGTCGTGATGCGGACAACACCCACCACGAGCGTGACGAATCCGACCACGGAAAACACCAGTGGGTGGTCGTGGTAATAGGGTGTCGAGAAAGCCAGGACGACGGAGACGTAGAAATAGACCAGCGCTCCGGGAACGGCCCTCTTGGCGAGTTCCCGGTCTACTCGGAGAGCCAGCGCGGCCCGCACTTCAGGCTCAAGCGCCGACCACGTCCCGGTGAATGAGAGCCGATCCCTCACGCTTTCGGCTCGTCGATCGCGTGCGGCATGCCCGGCAAGGGAAGGGGCATACCGGTAATCAGTCGAGCGCTGCGGTTCTGGCTCACGTAGTTGAACGCCCACTGCGTAATAACGATGATTCTGTTACTGAAACCAATCAGGTATGCGATATGGATAAACAGCCAGACAAACCACGCCGGCGCGCCGGACAAATGCAACTTACCGATCTCGGCAACGCCTGAGAGCCGCCCGATCACCGCCAGGCTCCCTTTGTCGAAATATCGGAAAGGCTTTACTTCCTGGTTCTTCAAGCGCTTGACAATGGTTTTTGCCACATAGCACCCCGCCTGAATCGCGGTCTGCGCTACCCCGGGCAGAGGCTTGCCGGTCTGATGTGTGAACGTCTGGAGATCTCCAATCACATAGATTTCGGGATGCCCTGAAATGGTGCAATCGGGTTCTACGGTAACTCCGCCATTCTTCGTCAGTACCGCTCCGGTTTTATCGGCGAGCACTTTGCCCAGTTTGGACGCACGGACGCCGGCCGCCCAGAGGACCGTCTTGCAAGGGATACGCTGTACCTCCCCCGCCGCCGTTTTCAGCGTCACTCCATCCTCGTTGATTTCCGTTACGTGACAATGCGCGCGAGCCTGGACGCACTTCTTCAGCAGCGACTTCTCGGCCGATTTTGAAAGATCTTCCGGGAACGTTTGGAGAATCCGCTCCATGCCCTCAACCAGAATGATTTGCGCATCTCGCGAATTGATATTCCGGAAATCATGTTTCAGGGTGTCATTGGCGATCTCGGAAAGTGCGCCGGCCAGTTCGACGCCCGTTGGTCCTGCTCCGACCAGCACGAAAGTAAGCCACTCCCGCTGCTTCTGAAGATCGGGTTCGCGTTCCGCGGCTTCAAAAGCGAACAGAATCCGCCGGCGTACCTCGGTGGCATCCTCGATCGTTTTAAGCGGGGGGGCATGCCTTTCCCAATCGTCGTGGCCGAAATACGAGTGGGTGGAGCCCGTTGCCACCACCAGGGAATCGTACGGGATGGAGCTTCCGTCGCTCAGAATCACCTGGCGCGCGGCGACGTCAAAATCCACTACTTCTCCGAGCAATACGCGGGTGTTTTTCTGTCGGTGGAGTACGTTCCGGATTGGCGAAGCGATCTCGCCCGGTGAAAGTTGTCCAGTCGCAACTTGGTACAGCAGGGGTTGAAATAGATGGAAGTTTCGTCGATCGATTACAGTAACATCGACGGGGGCATGTCTCAGGGCGATGGCGGCATTCAGACCGCCGAAACCAGCGCCTACGATAACCACTCGGTGCATTATTTCAGCTTACAGAATGGCGGAGTCCTCAAAGGACGACGCGTTCGGTCGTACTCTAGACTGCTTGATTCTGGCCGTCGGGGCGCTCTAGCTTCGATACTCGGTCCGAAACCGCCTCGACTTCAAGATCAAGCGCGCGCAAAGCCGCTGCATGGCTCCTGGCGCGCATCTCCATGGGGCTCGCCCATTTATGAAACTCCGTCAGGAGCGCGGTCTCTACCCGCTCGACGTGTTCGTCAACTCGCTCGACGTGTTCGTCAACCCGCTGTAGCTGCGAAATAATCCACGCTTTGTCGTCGTTAGTCAGGCTCACGTTTCTCTCCTCGGGTCGAGACGGCTATTGCCCGCTCCGGCTCCGTTGCTGCACCCATGATGACACGTCGCATGCCTGGCGCCTAACCGCTCGGCAACCCGGGTAATCGCTCGTGTTACTCTCACAAAGCGATGTCCGTACAGATCCTCATCCAGGGGAAACTGCTCGGTCTGGACGATTTCCTTACCGCCGCACCTATCTCATCCGACGAAGTCGTCGTTGCGCGGTCACTGTGGATTTCGCTGGTCTGTGAAGTAGTTCCACGCGCCCTGCTCGCTGAACTCGAGCTTGCGCGCGTCCTTCTAGGCTCCAGCGGCGGCGGCCAGTTTCTGCTGGTGCTTACCGACGCCGTGCGCGAACGGGCCGAGAATTTTCTTCGCCAGTCAGCGGCGCAAATCAAGTCCGCCACCAGCGGCCATGTGCGGCTGGTCTGGGCCGTCACCGAGAATCTGGGAGACTGGACGGTCGTCCGCAAACGGTTGCAAGACGCCATGCGCGCCAAAGAGTCGGCCCCGCTGGCTGAAGAGCGTTCATTCGAACCGTTTGAACCAGCGTCGGCGGAAGACAGCATCTTCACCCCTGAATACGCGCGGGCGCTCCGCACCACCAATTCCATCGGCTGGTCTCCGGACCTGCCCGAAGTCATCGCCGTGGGGCCGGCCAAGCGCAGCTGGCCCGTATCCGCAAATCTTTCTTTGGACGGCATCACGCTTTCACGGCAGTATGCGCATAGCGAACTGACACCCCTCGAAGGGGAACCGGCAAGCACCGCGGAACTCGCCAGCCGCGCCACCGGACAGCCCGCTTGGGGAGTGCTGCGCGGCGATGTCGACCTCTTCGGCCTGCGGCTGCGGCGGCTTCAATCCATCGAAGAACATGTCCAGCTTTCCATGCTTTACAAGCATTTCTTCGCCGGTGAACTGGAAGTGTTGTCCATGGGCGGCGAATTCTTCCGCCGCGTCAATATACTATATTCCGGTGGCGACGATTTTGCTGTTTATGGCGCGTGGGATGCACTGGTCCTTTTTGCGGGCGAAATGCAGCGCACATTCCACCGCTTCGCGGAAGAGAATTTGAACGATTTTCCAGGCGCGGAAGCGAAAACCGTCACCATGGCGATGGCGATCGCCGCGGACGGACAAAACCTGGGACAGGTATACGGGCAGGCCGGACGCGACCTGGCCGTCGCCAAAGCCGCCGATAAGGATTGTATTTTCCTCTTCGGCCGCGTGGTGGAATGGAAGCAGTTAGCCGATGCGGCTGATTTGAAGGATGCCGTCTCGCGCGTCAGTGAAGAGTTCAAAGCGGCGGGCCGGCAGTTTGTGAATGAGTTAACGCGTATTTATGCGAAGGCGCAATCCGCCACCGAATCGCAGACCGACCATGAGCGGCTGCTAAGGCGCGCGTATCGTTTTCAGCGGCGTTATAACCGCGCGGCATATTCGCGGCGCGAGAAAGAATTTCAGAAATTGCGCACCCATTTGATCGGTGAAATCGTGGGCCGCAACATCCGCCCCGCCGCCGGCAAGCAATTGCGGCTGCGTCCGGCGGGCGTGGTCGCACTAGAATGGGCGCGATTGTCTAAAGAGGTTTAATCGAAAATGGCAGAAGAGCAAGCGACAACGAAACCCGCGCAGGAAGGCGCTAAGCCGGCTCACGAAGGCGCCAAGCCGCCCAGCGGTGGTGCGCGTCCTCCCAGGCCCAGTGGCCCCGGCGGCAGCGGACCTGGCGGAAATAAGGGTCCGCGTCCCGAAGGCCGCGGAGAGAAAGGACCGGGGGGCGACCGAGGCCTAGACCGTGGTCCCCGCGGCGACAACCGGGACGCGCGCCCAGGCGGCGATCGCCGCTTCGACAACCCTGAAATCGATCTCGATAAAATTATGTCCGACAGCCTGTACCTCGACAATCAGGCTCATGCCATCGTCAGCCGCATCCGGGACATGGATTCGGCCACGCGTACGCAACTGCGCCGGCTCTATGGCGCCGTGCGCCGCGCCGTCCGGGCGCCGGAGAACGAACGTCAGCACGAGTTCGTCATGCTCCGCGCCCGCCTCGCTTACACCATCGCGCGCCACTCTCTCCGCAGTCTCGACCAGATCGAGCGCCTGCTGCTGCAAGTGACGCGCAAGAACGAAGCTCGCGGTTACGAACGTTTCCGCGATCTTTTTGAGGCCATCGTTGCTTATAACGAGTAACGCCGCCGATAACGAATAGGATTTGCATAAATACGATGAGCGCGCACACCGCACAAACTGAATTGAAGCTTCTGGGCAAGTTGATCCTGGAAGGGACCTTGCACTGCGAAACCGGCCTGCACGTGGGCGCAGGCAAAGGCTCCCTCGAAATCGGCGGCGCCGATAACCCTGTCGTCAAAGATGCCTTCGGAAGACCCTATATTCCCGGCAGTTCTTTGCGCGGGCGAATCCGGGCGCTGCTTGAGCAGGCCACGGGGATGGCCGTCCCCGCCGAAATGGTCTTCGTCTCCCGGCGCAAAGGCCAGGAAGTTCGCATCCATCAGAGCGACCGGCCGGATGACGAGATCTGTCTCCTTTTTGGCCGAACCCCAGGCCGCATGGAGCGCGTGACGGGCGATGCGCTGGAAGGTGGAAGTTCGAGCCCCGCGCGATTGGCCGTCTTCGATGCCGCGCTCGATCTGGAGAGCATCACCCCGCAGATGCGCGAGAACCTGGATGATGAGCTCACCGAGGTGAAGAGCGAGAATGCCATCGACCGCATCACCTCGCAAGCCAATGCCCGTACATTTGAACGCGTTCCCGTTGGCGCTCGTTTTCGCACGCGCTTCGTCCTCGACATACTTTGCGAAGAGGATGCCCCGCTGCTGGCTCTGCTCGTGCAAGGCTTACGGCTGCTGGAAGATGACGCGCTGGGCGGCGGCGGTTCACGCGGTAGCGGTCGCGTCCGCTTCAGCGATTTGAAGCTGGTGTGGCGCGATAAAGGCTACTACTCCACAGGCAAGGCGGAGGAGCAAATCGCCGCGGCGCCCGGATTGGGTGAACTGCAGGCAGCGGTTCATGAGAAGGGAAGCGCCTTCCTTACGGCGTAGAGTTCACTAGATGGCGTTTGTCCAAACGGCGAGTGCTGCTCGCCCGGGCCTGCTCGTTAAGCTGCGGCCGTCCCGTCCCTGGCGGATCGGGCCGGCATCGGCTGCGCGCGACTCGGTCGATCTCACCTATCACAGCGATACCTTATATTCCGCCCTCACGCATTCCATGCGTCTGCTGGGGAAGCTGGAGTTTTGGCTGGAATCTACCGCCCGTGCCGGCGAAGGGGGTTCTCCCATCCGCTGCACATCGCTATTTCCGTTTTTCGGCGACACCCTTTACGTACCCCCGCCGCGCCATATCTGGCCACCAGCGCCGTCGGTGCGCGTGCGTTATTCGGGAGCGCGTTTCGTGCCGGTTTCACTGGTCGAATCCATTTTCGCGGGACATCCGCTCCAGGACGACCGCTGGTCAGTGGATGGCGTCAGTGAGTGTCTGGTTCCCTCCGGCCGCTCCGGTCCCTTCCGCGTAAGCGTCCGTTCGTCTGCCGCCGTGGACCGCATCACCGGAGCGTCGGAGCCGCACCACACGGCATGCATTGAGTTCGCTCCAAAATCCGGATTGTGGTTTGCCGTCTCGTTCGCCGACGCCTATACGCGCGATCAGTGGGGTGACTCTCTGCGCGCCGCCATTCGTCTCCTGGCCGACTCCGGGTTTGGCGGCGAGCGCGGCCGGGGTTGGGGACGGGCACACTCGCCCGAGTTCCGCGATGGCGTGCTACCCCAACTCATCTATAAAGGTTTGCCGTCGGTGGAGACCCTGGCGTGGACGCTTTCTTTGATCAGTCCTGCCGTTCAAGATCAGGTGGATTGGGAAAAGGGAAGTTATTCCGCCACCGTGCGGGGCGGGCGCATTGACACCTCCGCGCCCGGTTCCGGTACCGCAAAAAAGCTACTCACCATGATCGAGGAGGGTTCCGTGCTTTCGGCGGCCAGGCTCGATGGAAATGCTCCCGACGTGGCGCCGGACGGTTTCGCGCATCCCGTTTATCATGCGGGCTGGGCGTTTGCGATTGCTGTGCCGGCCGAGGCCCCGCGTCAACTGGACGTCGTGGCCCCGGTTTCTGTCGAAGAGCCCGTTGAGCCTGAACCCGCGGCGGCTGTTCCTGAGCCCATTCCGGAGGAACTTGTTGTTGGAGAGGCTGCGCCGGAGCAGACCGCTGTCGAATCGGAGCCTGTCTTGGTCGAAGGGCCGGTGAAACCCCAGCCCGCCGCAGCCGCTCCCGAACCCATCATGGAAGAACCGGCTGTTGCGCAAACCCAGGTTGCGACGGCTGAGGTTGAACAGCCGGTTGAAACGGAAGCGGACGCGGCGATTCCCGAGCCCGTTGTGGAACAGCCGGTGGTGGAAGAAGCCCAGTTCGCGCCCAGCGAACCTGAGCCGGAAGCCGCGCCCAGCGAACCTGAGCCGGATGCCGCGCCAAGCGAGCCTGAGCCGGAAGTCGCGCCCAGCGAACCTGAGCCGGATGCCGCGCCAAGCGAGCCTGAGCCGGAAGCACCAGGGGAGGGTCCTCTAGAGTGAAGTATCGCGTCACCTGTCTAACCCCAACTCTCGTGGGAGGCGGCCAGCGCCTGTCTCCCATCGATTACATGGTCTGGAAAGATCAGATCAATGTGCTGGATCAGCAGCGTATTTTTCGCCTGCTCAGCCGCGGTCCGCGCCTCGAAGGCTATCTCACCCAATTGAAGAAGGCCACCACGCTCGACTTCGCCCAATGGGGTGGATTCGCGCAGAACTACGCCGGACGCCGCATCCCCTTCGAGCACGCCTCTCTTTCCAATCACTGGGCGCGCGCGCGAGGTGAGCAGCTGAATATTCCACTTTTTGCGGCGGGAACGAACGGGCCCTATTTGCCCGCCGCCGCCATCAAGGGCGCTCTCCGTACCGGCTTCCTGAGCGCCAACTGGCGGGAGACCACCACGCGTGATGTGGTCCAGCGATTGAAGGGTGAACGTCCCCCTCGGCGCCCCGCTGGGCCGGCGGAAGAGCAGGTGATCGGTGCCGGCGGGTCCGATCGGATGCGCTGGGCCGGCCTTTCCGATTCGCGCCCAATCAGCTACGACCCTTTCAAGATCTACTTCGTGCGAGTCGCTACGCTCATCTCCCGTACGCCCGGCCAGTACGCCCTCGGCTGGAAAGATTCGACTCCCGGGTTTGTGGAAATGGCTCCCGCCGGCACGGTCTTCGAAGGCGTCTGGAACGAGCATGAGTTCTTCAACACTCCGGAGATTCGACGCGTGCTGCGCTGGAGCGAGCCGATGACGCGCGCGCGCCTGTTCGCCGCGGCCAATGAGTATGCGCGCCGCGTGCTCGATCTGCATGGCCGTTACGCTTCATTGCCGGGCCTTGAGAAACTGAATGCCCGCATCGCGGAACTCGAGACGCGGCTTGCCGAGGTGCATGTGCGCGGCGCGTGTATGCTTCCTATTGGTTGGGGCGGCGGTTACTTTGGAAAGAGCGCCTTGCTCGAAACATCCACACCCGAAGCCCGCGAGATTCTCGGTGCGCAGCCGCCCTACGAACGCGCCATCAGGACGGGGCTGCCGTTCCCTAAGACCCGTCACGTCATCTTTGAGCAGGATCAACCTTCAACCTTGCCCGGTTGGGTAGAACTGGATGCGGCGAATTAGGCTTATCGTCCTGACCCGCGCGGGAGACCCGTATCTCCCGCTGTTGGACGCCATCCGCGATCGCGCGGAAATCACGCTCGGCGCGTCCGTCGAGGAACTTGGTGGCGCCGTGCCGGAAGCCGACGCCATGCTGGCCTGGGTGTGGGAGCGCGGCGCCACCGAAGCCATTTTCGCGCAGGCGAAAAAGCTGCGGTGGATGCATCTTCGCTGGGCCGGCCTCGATAACTTCCTGTTTCCTGCGTTGATTGACAGTCCCGTTGTCCTGACCAATTCCCGGGGCGTTTATAGCCAGTCTCTCGGCGAGTTTGTCATTGCCGGCGCTCTCTTTTTCGCTAAAGATATCCGGCGTTTATTACAGGCTCAGAATCAGCATCGGTGGGAGCCATTCACCATGCAAGAGCTGCGCGGCGCCACCATGGGCATCGTCGGTTACGGAGATATCGGAAAGGCTTGCGCGTCGCGTGCGCAGGCCCTCGGCATGCGCGTTCTGGCCATGCGGCGCAACCCGGACAAGTCCAGGGGCGAGTTCGGTCCGGACGGCCTGATCGACATGATCCGGCAATGCGATTATGTGGTGGCCTCCGCGCCGCTGACTCCCCAGACGCGAGGCATGATCGGCGTGCGGGAAATCGCCGCCATGAAGCCGGCGGCTGTCCTCATGAATGTGGGGCGTGGTCCGGTGATTGACGAAGCTGCTTTGATTCCAGCCCTCCGGGATCATCGCATTCGCGGCGCCGCGCTCGATGTATTTACGAACGAGCCGCTTCCGCACGAGCATCCTTTCTTTACCTTTGATAACGTGCTGCTCAGCCCGCATTGCGCCGACAACACGCCTACGTGGAACGAGGAAGCCATGCATTTCTTCCTACAAAATTTCGACCTCTTCACGAAAGGCGAGCCGTTGCTGAATGTCGTCGACAAGCACGCCGGGTACTGAACGGGCCGTGCAGTCGGATCACATCGCCCGCGTACCTCAATCTCCAATCGCCTCAATAACTTCCGGGAACCGATCGGTGAAATCACTCCTCCCCGCTGGTAGCGTGAAGGTGGGGCAGCCATCTCACGGCTGCAATCTTCGCCGCTCAGGCGGCCCCTTTCAGAGGTACATGTACAATGCAAGACTTCACCGAACGCAACACCCGGAATGCACAGCATTCGACGGGACCCACCAGCCAGGAAGGTCGCGATCGTTCCAGCCAAAACAGCCGAGCTCACGGACTCTACGCGCGGATCCCCCAATCGCAGGATGAACTGATCGAGGCCTACACGGCTCACAAACTCCCCCTCATGGCCCGTCTGAAACCGGAAGACCCGCTTCAGGAATGTCTGGCCAAAA